>Ga0316207_10003544_pt1 | contig 14354 bp, 11 predicted proteins | sample 6weekpyrite_MG_FD_204943 | JGI IMG/M metagenome (GOLD analysis project Ga0316207, IMG submission 204943) | Microbial mat bacterial communities from mineral coupon in-situ incubated in ocean water Damariscotta River, Maine, United States -... | ecosystem: Environmental > Aquatic > Marine >... | reverse complement strand
CGATGGTTAATATTGCGCAGCCTTTCAAATCGTCGGGTATGATGCTGACGTGCCGCAAGGACGCTGGCATCGCATCGACTGACGACTTCAAGGGTAAAACATTAGGGGTTTGGTTCTTTGGTAACGAATTTCCGTTTCTGAGCTGGATGAGCAAGCTTGACCTTCCTACCGAAGGTGGTGAGGACGGGGTAACCGTGCTTAAGCAAGGCTTCAACGTGGATCCGCTGTTGCAAAAGCAGGCGGCTTGCGTATCCACGATGACGTATAATGAGTATTGGCAGGTGATCGACGCGGGCCTGACGCCAGATGATTTGATCGTGTTCAAATACGAAGATCAGGGGGTCGCGACGCTGGAAGACGGGTTGTACGTGCTGGAAGAAAATCTTGCGGACCCGGCCTTCGAGGACAAGATGGTACGGTTCGTACGGGCGTCGATGAAGGGCTGGAAATACGCCGAGGAAAATCCTGATGAAGCGGCGGAAATCGTGTTGGATAACGACGCATCAGGGGCGCAGACCGAAGATCATCAAAAGCGTATGATGGGCGAAGTGGCAAAGCTGACGTCTGGAAGCAATGGCGCACTGGACGAAGCAGATTACGAACGCACAGTTCAATCGCTTTTGTCCGGCGGGTCGGATCCGGTTATCACTAAGGAGCCAACCGGCGCGTGGACCCACGCGATTACCGACAAGGCATTGAACTAATACGGTTATATAGACAAGTAGTGCAGAGGGCCGGCAAACACGCTGGCCCTTTCTGTATTCTTCTTCGCATCTGCTGGAATGCATAACACATGCCGCCAATCACTGTCGGAAGGTGCCGGCCTGAGAACACGAGGCGACCATGCATGAAAAAAAACCGGCTGCCCCGATGGGAAGCCGGTTAAATCGATTAACAGGTCAAAGCCTAAAAAGGCTTAGGCCAGAGCGATGTTCGATGCAGATTCGCGACCATCACGGCCAGCTTCAATGTCGAATGTCACTTTCTGGTTGTCAGCAAGACCGGTAAGGCCAGCGCGTTCAACAGCGGAAATATGTACGAAAACATCTTTGCTGCCGCCATCGGGTGCGATAAAGCCGAAGCCTTTTGTTGTGTTGAACCATTTTACGGTGCCAGTGGCCATATCCGTAGTCTCCTCTAGTATGCCATCCGCATCGTGCGATGGCTCGGCGTTGTCGGTCTGGATCGAAGTCTGAACGCCGTATGAGGGAGACAGTTGGTCGAAAAAGAATAACGTTAGCCACTTTGATATGGCAGGTTGCAGAGATTCGCGCAAGGGGAAGTCAACTTGACGCAGGTGCTTGGCGAGACTTCGCCGGTATTTGCACATTTTCGCCTAACTTCGGGTTCCATTAACCATAAAACCATGCGGTGTCACGTAAAATTACCCGCCACCCTTGGCAGGCACAGGCTGTTTTCGACAAATTATGGCCAGATTTTGATGCGAATATGACTTTAAGAGCGCCGAGTACGAGTGACTATATTTATAATGAGTGGGTGAATGTGATGAAGATATTGGCTGTAGATGACGATCCGACAATACTGGACATGCTGCGTGACAGTCTGACCAAAAAGCTGGGGTTTGACCTCGTGTGTGCGGAAACTGCCGAAGATGCGCTGAGTTTGTTGCAAGACAATCAGAACTCATTCGAGTGTTTCTTGCTCGACATAATACTTCCTGGGGTCGATGGCATTGAGCTGTGCTCTGTTATTCGCGGACTTCAGGCGTATAAAAGCACACCTATCATTATGATTACTGGCAGTCAGAAGCATGATCTGATGGAAAATGCTTTCCGCGCCGGTGCAACTGATTTCATTTTCAAACCCCTGAATGGCGTGGAGCTTGCTGCGCGTATAAATACGGCCGGGATGCTTAATGACAGCATGCGTCGCGAGCGCGAAGCATGCCATTCGCTCGCAGAGCTTACCGAATTGATGAAGATCCGGCGTGACGAAAGCTTCGACCTGAACGTGGTCGGCGTGGATGATCTGCATGGCTTTGAAAACCGCCTGCTGCGTCTGCCCGAAGGATGTTACGCGATGAACCTGTTCGTAGTTAAGTTGCCGCAGATCCGGAACATTTTCGGTGCGGTTACGCCACATGAATTTTGCACGCAAATGGTATGCGTTGCAGAGGCAACGGTCGACGCCCTTGCGCAGGATCGCTTTTTCCTAGGGCACGCAGGTAGCGGCATGCTTGTGGGCGTTGTAATGGGGCGTGCCCGGTTCAACCCCGAGGCAACGCAGCGCAAAATTGAAGCGGCACTGGACGAGAACACGACAGTTCAGAACACTCAAACCGACCTTGCCGCCGATATCGCGGTGCAGTCTATTTCGAGTCAACGGCTGTGGTCGGGGTTGTCAGCCTGCAACGCCATTCGCGATTATTTAGTGGCGAATAAAGTAGAAGATGGCAGCCAAGACGATGCTTCTGAAGATCATGAAGAGTTGCTGGCTGGCTTTTAACAAATAAAGCGGGAGCATCGAAAGATGCCCCCGCTTTTTGCAGCTACGGTCGAGAAAGATTAACGAGAGAACTTCTTGTGCTTTAGTCGCTTGGGCTCCATCGCATCATCACCAAGACGGCGCTTTTTGTCTTCTTCGTAATCGGTGAAGCCACCTTCGAACCATTCGACATGAGCGTTGCCTTCGAACGCCAGGATGTGCGTGCAAATCCGGTCAAGGAAGAAGCGGTCGTGCGAGATAACCACGGCGCAGCCCGCGAAATCGACAAGTGCGTCTTCGAGCGCCCGCAGCGTTTCGACGTCCAGATCGTTGGTAGGTTCATCGAGCAGCAGTACGTTGCCGCCCTCTTTCAGCAGACGCGCCATGTGCACACGGTTGCGTTCACCACCCGACAGCAGGCCGACTTTCTTCTGCTGGTCGCCGCCCTTGAAGTTGAAGGCGCCGCAATAGGCACGCGAGTTTACTTCGGCGTCGCCAAGCTTGATGATCTCGGCACCGCCAGAGATGGCCTGCCAGACGTTGTCATCAGGGTTCAGGTCATCGCGCGACTGGTCGACATAGGAAAGATCAACGGTATTTCCCAGTTCGATGGTGCCGGTATCGGGTTGTTCGTTGCCGGTGATCATTTTGAACAGGGTCGATTTGCCGGCGCCGTTGGGGCCGATGACGCCGACGATACCGCCGGGTGGCAATGAGAATTCAAGATTTTCGATCAACAGCTTGTCGCCCATGGCTTTGGACAGGCCTTCGACCTCAAGCACCTTGTTACCCAGACGGGGACCGTTGGGGATGACGATCTGGGCGCGGGTCAAGCGCTCGCGCTCGGAACTGTCGGCCATTTCGTTATAGGACTTGATCCGCGCCTTGGATTTCGCCTGACGGGCCTTGGCCCCCTGACGCATCCATTCCAATTCGCGCGACAGTGTCTTTTGCTTGGATTTGTCTTCACGGGCTTCTTGCTCAAGCCGTTTGGCTTTCTGGTCGATCCAGCTGGAATAGTTCCCCTCGTAGGGGATACCATTGCCGCGGTCGAGCTCGAGGATCCAACTGGTGATGTTATCAAGGAAGTACCGGTCGTGGGTGACGATCAGGATCGTGCCCTTGTAGTCGATCAGGTGCTGTTGCAGCCACGCGATGGTTTCGGCGTCCAGGTGGTTGGTCGGTTCGTCAAGCAGCAGCATTTCGGGCGCTTCAAGCAGCAGCTTGCACAGCGCCACGCGGCGGGCTTCACCACCGGACAGTTTGGTCACGTCGGCGTCGTCGGGCGGGCAGCGCAGGGCTTCCATCGAGACGTCGATCTGGCTGTCGAGATCCCAGAGGTTCTCCGCGTCGATCTGATCCTGCAAGGCGGCCATTTCGTCGGCTGTCTCGTCGGAATAGTTCATCGCCAGTTCGTTGTAGCGGTCCAGAATGTCTTTCTTGGCTTTCACGCCCAGCATGACATTTTCGCGCACGGTCAGGGCGGGGTCCAGATAGGGTTCCTGTTCCAAGTAGCCGACCTTGGCGCCTTCAGCGACCCATGCTTCGCCCGAAAAATCCTTGTCCTTGCCGGCCATGATCTTCATCAGCGTGGATTTACCCGCGCCGTTTACACCGACCACACCGATTTTCACACCGGGCAGGAAGTTCAGGTTGATGTTGTCGAAACATTTTTTGCCGCCCGGATAGGTCTTTGAGACACCGGACATGTGATAGACATACTGATAGGCGGCCAGTGAGAATCCTCGGATAAGCTGAATACGGTTTGGGATGTGCAATATCGCCCGCAGCGGGCAAGATCAAACACTCAATATGTAAGAGCCGCTCGGTAAATTTGAAGGCCTGATCGCCTTTCATTTCCAAGGGTGCCGGATCGGGCCGATTCATGGGGGCCGCGCACCTGATCCGCAGCGGTTTCAATTCATGAAATTTATGGTTGCCTTGCTGCGCTGTTGGTTCCAATAGCTTCCGCGCTCCGGCGGGTCATAAGTCGGGCACAACAAACACAGCGAAAACAAATGCCGCAAGAAAAATCATTTCGTGTTTTTGGACATGCCAAGGTAAAGTTTTACAACCGGGGCGCGTGCAAACCTCGGGTTCGGCACGAAACGACAAAGGCAGTGCTCAAAACAGAGGGACATAAATCATGACAACATCAACCATCGTGGTTGGGCTGGATGGAGGAGAGGCTGGCGCGCGTGCTCTGGCTTTTGCGACCACCCAGGCCAAACTGATCGGCTCGTGCGAGCTAAAGCTTGTTTACGTGATCGAATGGTCGCCGTTCAGCTTTCAGACTTCGGAGGAAAACGCGCAGCGTCACAAGCGGCGCGAAGAAGAATTGGCATTGGCCCGAGAGCGTATCGTCGAGCCCGCTGTCAAACAGGTAACCGACGATGGCGTTACCGTTCAGGGCATTGTGAGGCACGGTGATGTCGCTGACATACTGGATGACCTCGCAAAGAAACACGGTGCCCAGCAGATTGTGGTGGGTCGGGTCGGCTTGCGCGGTCTCAAAGAGCGCATGTTCGGCGGTGTCACAGGTCGCTTGGTTGTCGCATCAAGCGTGCCAGTCACGATTATTCCATGAAAGGGCTGACAATGAATAAGTTTTTGACAACGGGGCTCGGCGCGGTCGCGAGCACGGTCTTTCCCGCACTGGCATCGGCGCAAGATGCAGTCGGTATGGACCAACGCATCAATGACGTTTTTGCCGGATCGACCGGATGGTTCGTCAACCTGATCTTCATGTCACTGCCGGGTACCAATTTCCCCTGGATCGTGTTGTGGCTGGTGGTGGCGGCGTCGGTGTTCACCCTGTATTTCGGGTTTATCCAGTTCTGGGCGTTCGGCCACGCCATATCCTTGGTAAAGGGCGATTATTCCGATCCCGATGATGCCGGCGAAGTCAGCCACTTTCAGGCACTGGCCACTGCGTTGTCCGGTACCGTCGGCCTGGGCAATATCGCGGGCGTTGCCGTCGCGGTCGGGATCGGAGGGCCGGGTGCCACGTTCTGGATGATCCTGGCCGGTTTGTTGGGGATGGCATCGAAGTTTACTGAATGCACGTTGGGCGTGAAGTATCGCAATGAATACGACGATGGCACCGTTTCAGGCGGCCCGATGTATTACATGACCAAGGGTTTCAAGGAACGCGGTCTTCCACTGGGCGGTTTCCTGGCGATCGTCTTTTCAATCTTTACCATTGGCGGGGCTTTGGGCGGCGGAAACATGTTCCAGGCGAACCAGGCGCATGCGCAGATTGCCGGAATCTTGGGTGACTATCCCGGTTGGATCACGGGTATTATCTTTGCTGCCGTGGTGTTTGCCGTGATCGTGGGCGGAATCAAGTCCATCGCGAATGTCACGGAAAAGGTCGTGCCTTTCATGGGTGTCTTGTACGTGGGCGCGGCGCTGGTGATCCTGATCGTCGAATACGACAAGATCGGTTGGGCATTCGGCCAGATCTTCGCAGGCGCATTCACCGGGCTTGGCGTGGCCGGGGGCTTGGTTGGGGCCTTGATCCAGGGCTTTAAACGTGCTGCTTTCTCGAACGAGGCGGGCGTTGGGTCGGCGGCGATCGCGCACTCTGCGGTGCGTACCAAAGAACCCGTGACCGAAGGTGTTGTATCCTTGCTTGAACCATTCATCGACACGGTGGTGATCTGTACGATGACTGCGTTGGTCATCACTATATCAGGGGTTCTGGTCACGGACCCTGCCACGGGCCGTTTCATCCTGAACGAAGCCGGTACAGCGATCAAAACCGTAGACGGATCGAGCGGCGTACAATTGACGTCGGCGGCGTTTGCAACCGGGTTTAGCTGGTTCCCCTATATCCTGGCGATCGCAGTGGTGTTGTTTGCCTTTTCCACGATGATCAGTTGGTCGTATTATGGGCTGAAGGCATGGACCTATCTGTTTGGTGAAGGCAAAACCAAAGAGATCGTCTTTAAGGTAATCTTCTGTTTGTTCATCATCATAGGAGCTGCGGCCAACCTGGGCTCTGTCATCGACTTTTCCGATGCCATGATTTTTGCCATGGCCGTCGTGAACATTACAGCGTTGTACGTCCTCATGCCGATCGTGAAGCGCGAGATGAAAAGCTATTTTGCGCGTCTGAAATCGGGCGAGTTGAAGAAATTCACCGACTAGGCCGCGTATAACGCGATTGACAAAGGGGCTGTGCTGCCCTCCTTTCGGCCCCTGATGTATTTCGGGGGCCGTTCTATTTGGGCGATCATTTTCCATATGCCACGGCAGGACAGGTCATTGGCTTGCTCGGGGGGTCGTTTGACCCCGCGCACACCGGGCATGCGCACATCACGCGAGAGGCGCTGAAGCGTTTTGGCCTTGACCGGGTGTGGTGGTTGGTCAGTCCGGGCAACCCGCTCAAGGTGCACGGCCCTGCGCCGATGGAGCAGCGCCTGGCGCATGCACGCCAGATTATCCAGCATCCGCGTGTCGTACTGACCGATATCGAAGAGCGCCTGGGGACCAGACATACGGCACATACCCTGACCGCCCTGCGTGCGCGGTATCAGGGGGTTCGATTTGTGTGGCTCATGGGGGCGGATAACCTTGCGCAACTACATTTGTGGCAGAATTGGCAACACATCGTCGAGACGGTTCCTATCGGGGTTCTGGCCAGACCCGGTCAACGTATTTCCGCCCGAATGAGCCGGGCCGCATCGCTGTATGCAAAGTACCGGATCCCGGCGCAGCAAAGTCAGCTGTTGCGCAGCGCGGAACCTCCGGCGTGGTGTTTTGTAAATGTGCCGATGACCGATATCAGTTCAACGGCAATACGGGCTGCGGGTGCTTGGTCAGCGTAGTCGGGTCGACGCGATACCCGCAACCAGTATGACGCCCAGCCCCGCCCAAGTCAGCACATCAGGCAATGCCCCGAACAGCAGCCATCCCAGGGTAACAGCCGACAACAGCTGAAAATAGATCAACGGCGCTACTTTGGTGGCGGGAACCAACCGGTACGTATAGAGCATTAGCAGATTTCCCACCATAGAGCACGCCGCACTCACCACTGTCAGGCTCGCGATCGGCCCGGTTAGGTCAGGCAAATGTAAAAGCCCCCACGGCAAGAGAAGAAGGCCGCTGATCAAAAGCTGGCTGAAGGACAGGGATAGCGGCGGTGCCAAGTGCGACAGCCATCGCGACATGGTAAGAAATATTCCATAGAACGTACCCGCCGCCAAAGCCCACAGCAGCCCGATGCTGACCCCATACCCCGGTTGCACGACCAGCAAGACGCCCGCGAAACCTGCGACGATCAGGACGCTGCGGGCCAGCGTGATAGGTTCGCGCAGAAATATCGCGGCCAAGGTATAGCTTAGCAGCGGACCAATGAAGAACGCCGCAAACACATTCGCAACCTCTTCGGTTTGCAACGCGGTTTGAATACTGGTGATGCCGCCACAAAGCATCGCCGCGCGAAGCCAGATGCGCCAGTTCCTAAAAAGCCGAAGCGTATCGGGCGGTACAAAAGGGAGCAGCAAGAATGTCCCGAACGCAAAGCGCGACCATGCCACGAACACTGGTGCTACGCCCAACTGCGACGTCATGATCTTGCCCGCGCTATCGCCGGCGGGAATCAGGGACATGGCGATGAACATAATTACGATGGCGCGCTGCATGCCATTGAGTTAGCACGGCCTTAACCCCATGAAAATGTGATTTGCAAGCGCTTGTATGCCGTGCCGACTCGGGTTTATGTCGACCATATGAAAAGAAATGTATCACGTCGTTTTTTCCTGGGGTCAGCTGCGGCTGGTCTATTGTCCCCTGCGGCCTTTGCCGCTCCGCCGACAACCTCACTGCGCCCCGTTTTAAGAGGCGATGATCTTTACCGGCAATCAATTCCCGAAGCCGCCGACATCATTGCGCAAGCCAAACTGAGCGGCCGGGTCAGCTTTGCCTTGGCCGATGCCAGCACCGGTGCGGTGCTGGAGCAGACCAATTCGCTGGTCGGGATGCCCCCAGCCAGCGTCACCAAAGCGATTACAGCGCTTTATGCGTTGGATGTGCTTGGGGCTGATCACCAGTTCGAAACACGGCTGCTGGCCACCGGTGAAATAGTGAACGGCGAATTGCAGGGAGACCTTATTCTTGCGGGCGGGGCAGACCCCACGCTTAACACGGATTCACTGGCTGAAATGGCCGCGAAGTTGAAGCAGGCGGGCATCACCCGCGTTCGTGGCGCTTTCAAAGTGTACGAAAGTTATCTGCCGATGATCGACCGCATAGACCCCGACCAGCCGGATCATGTCGGATACAACCCAGCAGTCACCGGCGTGGCCTTGAACTATAATCGTGTTCATTTCGAGTGGAAGCGTAACAAGGATAGCTATGCCGTTACGATGGACGGGCGAAGCGGTAAATACCGCCCCGAAGTCGCAATGGCGGTGATGCAAATCCAAGACCGTGCTTCGCCGCTTTATACCTACACGGATAGTGGCGCGCGAGATGACTGGACGGTCGCGAAAAGCGCTTTGGGAAGCGGCGGGGCCAGATGGTTGCCTGTGCGCAAACCTGGCCTTTACGCCGGCGACATCTTTGCAACGATGGCCGGCGCTCAGGGGATTCGCTTGGCTCGGCCACAAATCATGACGGGCCCGCTTGCCGGTACGGTCGTGGTCGTACAGAAAAGCGAAGCGTTGCGGGAAATATTGCGCGATATGCTCAAATACTCGACCAACCTGACAGCAGAGATGGCGGGGCTTGCGGCCACGACCGCACGTGGACGCCAACCTGAAACGCTAAAGGATTCCGCTGCCGAGATGAACCATTGGGCAAAGCAAAATCTGGGCATGGATGCCCCGGCGCTGGTCGATCATTCGGGCTTGGGCGAAGACAGCCGACTATCCGCTCGCGATATGATGACCGCTTTGGTCAAGGTTTATGGATCCGGTACTTTGAAACCGATCCTGAAAACGGTCAAACTTCGCGATTCCAAGGGCAGACCGATGTCCAATCACCCGATCAAGGTCGAAGCGAAAACTGGAACGCTTAATTTTGTTTCGGCGCTGGCCGGGTATATGACGGCTCCAAATGGTCGTGTCATGGCATTTGCGATATTCGCAGCCGACGAACCACGCCGCGCAACCTTGAGCCGCGCAGAACGCGAACGCCCCGAAGGCGGGCGGTCATGGAACGGCCGTGCCAAGCGCTTGCAGCAAAGCCTGATCGAGCGTTGGGGCGCTTATCACGCCGCTTGAGGGCAGGCTTCGGACGGTTCGGAGGCAAGAGGCCCGTGCTGTTCAGACAAGATGTCGTGCTCGCGCACCCCGTTCAATTGCGGCCGCGTGCAAGCGGTCCAGCACAAGCTCATAGCGGATTTCTTCGAGAAGACGCAGTTCCGTTTCCTCTAGTTTCCCGTCTGCGGCTGCGACATCGCAAGCAAGGGCATAGGCTGTTTCGTTCAACCGATCAGGAAGCGCCCCTTTGATAAGACCGAACAGGGCATCAAGCCCGTCTTCTTGTTCGAACAAATCGAAGACCATCTGACTTACGGTGCTGATCCGGTCCAGGTCGTATCCCGAAAATATCGGAAGAGTATTTACAGCGCTTTGGATCTTAAGCAGTTCCGTCGTGCGAATATCTTCGTCCGACGCCGAGACCGCGATCATCAAGGCCACCAGGCAATCCTGAGCGCTCAGTGTCAGGGACGTGTCATCGTTCATAAGATATTCCTGTGAATAAAGGTCGTAGAGGTACAGATTATTGACGCCCCGTCGGGGACGCAATAGGTACAGCCTGCTTAGACACATGGGGTGTCGAGCACAATTGATGGAAACCAAAACATGTCGCAGATGCGTGAAGCAGCCCTAACCAGCAAAGCGTGGCCCTTCGAAGAAGCACGCCGGGTATTGAAACGCTACGCAAACAAGACCCCCGAGAAGGGGTATGTGTTATTTGAGACAGGTTATGGACCATCGGGTTTGCCTCATATCGGCACCTTTGGCGAAGTTGCACGCACGACGATGGTTCGCCGCGCTTTTGAAGTGATCAGCGACATTCCGACGCGTTTGATCTGTTTTTCCGATGATTTGGATGGGATGCGCAAGGTACCGGGCAATGTGCCGGACCCCGAGGCATTGGTGGAACATTTGCAGCGCCCCCTGACATCCGTGCCCGATCCGTTCGGGACGCACGACAGTTTTGGTGCCCATAACAATGCTATGCTACGTCGTTTTCTGGATACGTTTGGCTTTGAATACGAATTCATTTCGGCTACCGAGTTCTATCGGTCAGGCAAGTTCGACGAGGTGCTATTGCGTGCCGCCGAAAAATACGACGAGATCATGGCCGTCATGCTCAAGTCGCTGCGCGAAGAGCGCCGCCAGACCTATTCGATCTTCCTGCCGATCCACCCTGAAACGGGCCGGGTGATGTATGTGCCGATGAAAGAGGTCAACGCCAAGGACGGCACGATCACGTTCGACGACGAAGACGGCACGGAGATGACGTTGCCTTTAACCGGCGGGAACGTGAAGCTTCAGTGGAAGCCGGACTTCGGTGCCCGTTGGGCAGCACTTGATGTCGACTTTGAGATGTACGGCAAGGACCACAGCACGAATACGCCGATCTATGACAGCATTTGCCGCATTTTGGGGAGCCGCCCGCCAGAGCATTTTACCTACGAGCTTTTTCTGGACCAGGACGGACACAAGATCTCGAAATCCTCTGGCAATGGACTGACGATCGACGAATGGTTGACCTATGCCAGCGCGGAATCGCTGTCGTATTTCATGTATCTCAAGCCCAAGACGGCCAAGCGCATGTATTTCGACGTGATCCCCAAGGCGGTGGACGAATATCACCAGCAATTGCGCGCTTATGAGACGCAGGACGACAAGGGCAAGCTGAACAACCCCGTTTGGCACATCCACGGGGGCGACGTGCCCACGTCGGATATGATCGTGCCGTTTTCAATGTTGCTGAACCTTGCATCGGTATCGTCGGCCGAAGAAAAATCGCAGCTGTGGGGCTTTATCCAGCGTTATGCGCCGGATGCGACGCCCGAAGGCAACCCCGGGATGGATGCCGCTGCCGGCCACGCAGTGCGCTATTACAATGACTTCGTGAAGCCCGCCAAAGTATTCCGCGCCCCGTCAGATCTTGAGCGGGAAGCCTTGGAGGACCTGCGGGATCGGCTGAAAAGTTGGGACGGCGGGCTGGACGCCGAGGCGTTGCAAACGATGGTTTTCGCTGTCGGTAAAGAGCGGTTTGAACCTTTGCGCGACTGGTTCACAGCGCTGTATGAGGTGTTGCTGGGGGCCAGCCAAGGCCCACGGTTTGGCGGCTTTATCGCGCTTTATGGCGTCGACGAAACCATTGCTTTGATTGACGAGGCTCTGGCAGTCAACTTGACCACGGCGTGAAACTCTTGCCCTGTGATGTGCGTGGCTTAATCTGAAGTCACCACGTCATAGGGAGAAATGTGATGCGCGGCACCCTTCTGTCAAGCCTGTTCGGGATGGTTTTGATAGTGCTGACAACGCTTGGTGCCACGGCGCAGCAAGCTGATATAGAAAGCACGATTACCGGCCAGTTCGAAGCATTCAAGGCTGACGATTTCGAGGGGGCGTTTCAATTCGCCAGCCCCAATCTCCAGATGATGTTTCGGTCGGCTGAAAATTTCAAACGAATGGTGACGGCTGGCTACCCAATGGTCTGGAAACACTCAGAGTTCCGTTTTCTAGACCTCCGTGAGGCCGCCGGGACATTGTGGCAAAAGGTTCAGGTGACCGACCTGAAGGGGTTCACTTATTTACTGGACTATCAGATGGTTGAAACCCCGGATGGTTGGCGAATTGCAGCGGTTCAGCTTTTGGATCCACCAAGCGTTTCGGCCTGACCGCCACTGTGTATTGATCCGGAGAGACGCCGCAGGTTTGCCTTTTGGGCGTACGGTGTCGTCAGGTCCGTTTAACCTCGTTTGAATATTACCCCACCCGTGCCGGTCGAACGCCGGAGTGTTGCAATCGGTGGGGTGGCATATGTCTTGGCATCGCACCCTTTAGGAAGGGATGACGATGAACAAGGCAATTACAGATGGTCTGCTGCTGACACCCGCAGCGTTCGCAGACGGGCTGGACATGTATTCCAGCGGCGACGGCACAGCGGGGTCAGACACCTATGCCAATGCGATCAACGCGGCGTTCATCCCAGCGGATCAGGACTTTGGCGGGGCGCTGGAGCTGATCAAGACGCAGGCGACGCAAAAGTTGCGATATATGGGGCAAACACCGTTGCTACCCGGATGTTACTTGCGGATCACGGCCCGTGTGAAAGCGATCAGCGGCAACCTGCCCGCAGTGCGCATAGCGGGTTGTCCGGCGTTAGGCGACGGTAGCCGTGTGGGCGGTCTGGTCGAATACGGTCCGTCTGTGCAGCTAACCAGCTATGGCGAGGAGGTCGAGGTCAGTGCGATTGTCGGCTCGGGCCTGCGTGGCGGCGTTGATATGGTATGGGGGATGAGACCCGTCTATGGGCATTTTGGACTGGACCTGATCGGGCAGAATGGTGGGGTTGTCCGGATCGACGACCTGGAGGTCGAGGATGTCACCGGCGTCTTTCTGCGTGACATGCTGGCCCAGGTCGATGTGCGCGATTACGGTGCGGTCGGCGACGGAGTTACCGATGATAGGCCCGCGTTCGTGGCCGCCAATGCGGCCGCCCAAGGGCGCACGGTGCTGGTGCCCAAGGGGACATATCTGCTGAACGGGGACGTGACCTTTGATGCTCCTACCCGGTTCGAAGGGACGGTCACCATGCCAGTGTCAGCGGTACTGTTGTTGCGTCAGAATTTTGATTTGCCACATTACATCGACGCATTCGATAACGAGGAAATTGCGTTTCGCAAAGCATTTCAGGCCCTGTTGAACAATGCAGACCACGAATCGCTCGACTTGGGAGGGCGCAAGGTCAGCGTCACCGGACCGATTGACATGCAGGCCGCTACGCCGGAACGAACCAGCTATTCCACGCGCCGCGTTATCCGCAACGGACAGCTCGAGGCCGCCGCCAATGGATCATGGGATACTGTTGTCGTTGATTCACAGGCTACTTATGCGCCGTCGCATGCACGCAAGCTGACCAATGTATCAAACGTTGCGAATGTTCCGGTAGGGGCGCTTGTCACCGGGGGCGGGGTTGGACGGGAAATCTATGTAAGGTCCAAGAATATAGCCACTCAGGAGATCACCCTGAACGCCCCGCTGTTTGACGCGGCGGGCACACAGAACTTCAGGTTTTCAAGATTTCAATACATGCTGGATTTCAGCAACTATAGCTCGCTTAGCAAATTCGTGCTCTCTGACGTGGAGTTACAGTGCAATAACGTAGCAAGCGGTATCAATCTGGCCCCTGCCGGAACCATCTTTCATGTACGAGACTGCTTTATCTCTCGCCCCAAAGACCGGGGCATCACCTCGTCCGGCGGCGGCTGTCAGGGTATGTTCGTCGATCGCTGCCAGTTTCTGTCATCGGAAGACGCAATGGCGGTTTCGGACAGGAAATCCATCGCGATCAACTGCAACGCCAATGATGTGAAGCTTCGCGACAACCGTGCAACTCGTTTCCGGCATTTCGCTTTGCTTGGCGGACAGAATAACATCGTGACTGGCAACCATTTCTTTCAAGGAGACACGGTAAAAAATGGAATACGGTCAGCAGGTCTGATCATGGCGACACAGCATACTGCCAGTGTGATCAGCGGAAACTATGTCGACAATTGCTTTATTGAGTGGACCAACGAACAAGACGCTGCCCCGGAATACAGTAACGAATATTCTTTCAGCGCCCTTTCCATAACCGGCAATATTTTTCTGTCCGGCGAAGTCGCGCCATGGTTCAGCTATATCGTCATCAAACCGCATGGGGTCGGACATGTC
>Ga0316207_10003543_pt1 | contig 14354 bp, 14 predicted proteins | sample 6weekpyrite_MG_FD_204943 | JGI IMG/M metagenome (GOLD analysis project Ga0316207, IMG submission 204943) | Microbial mat bacterial communities from mineral coupon in-situ incubated in ocean water Damariscotta River, Maine, United States -... | ecosystem: Environmental > Aquatic > Marine >... | reverse complement strand
TACATTTTGTTTTGCACATGACGTTGCGGAAATCTAGGCTATTCTTAAGTAATTGCTGGGATTATGGAATTTGCAAGTAGCCATTGATTTTGTATGAATACTATTTGAAAAAATTATTACGTTTCCATGTTAAATAAAATTACCGTCTTTAGTATTATTATTCTGCTTGGGTTTGCTTTCGTTTTATATTGGCTCGGCAGTATGCGCTTCAATGAGTTTTATCAATCACAAAAAACAGTAGCACTTGAGACTACGGATATTGTTCATTTAGAAATAGAGAAGCAGCTGGCTCAAAAGAAACTTTTGGTTGGTATTTTTTTAGAAGATCATTATGAGCTTGTTTCTGAGTTAGCTAATCATCCAGCTGACGAACAGCTCTATCATGATTTAAATGCCCAGCTAAAAAGATTCTTCCCAGATTTCTTTTCTGTGAATATAGCAACAGGTCAAGGAAAACCTGTCATTGATGATTTTGAAGGAAATTTAGGTCAGCTATGCATTGAGGATATGCAGTTTTTCTCAAAAGATAAGAAACAACTCATACGTATACATCCGAATCAAAATCTTTACCATTATGATATTCTCATGCCGTTCCGTGTACAGAATGAAGATATGATCCTTTTCGTTAGTTTTGAGCCTAGCAATATAGCTAGCCTATTACATACATCTCAGTCTTATAAACACAAACTTATTCTTGTTCAGGAGAAAAGGGAACATCTAATCGAAATTATCGATAAGGGTGCAAGAAACAAGCTAGAAGGAAGGTTGGATTATCGTTTAGATCAAAATGAAAAAGATCGTGTGTTATCGTCAAATCATGTTGATGGGACATACTGGGAAGTCATTGATATGCATGCCCCTGATTTATTTGTAAGCTTTAAAAGGTCCTTAATAAAGGAAAGTACTACAATATATCTATTTTTTTTCGTAATCATTGTCGTCATGCTTATCATCCTGTATCGAGGTGATAAAAAAAGAGTGTCAGCAGAGAGGCAGCTAGAAAAAAATACGCAGGATGTAATTGAATTAAATATTCAGCTCAGTCTGGCAAATGAAGAACTTGAAAAACTTTCTATCACCGATGGCCTGACTGGAATATACAACAGACGCCATCTTGATGAGAAGCTATCTGAAGAATGGGAGCGTGCAAAAAGATTGGGCATTCCTCTGGCATTTGCATTGATCGATATTGATTATTTTAAGCAATATAATGATCTCTATGGGCACCAAGCGGGTGATGAATGTCTAATTAATATTGCTAGAGTTTTGGCTGAAACATTTAGGCGTGCTGGAGATTTAGTAGCGCGCTATGGTGGTGAAGAGTTAGCAGTTGTTACTTTGGTAGATAGTCAAGCAACTATCATTAGTCAAATTGAAAAATTTAGGACTGCGTTAAAAGAGTTACAGTTTAAACACAAGGGGTCTAAAGTTAGTGAATACGTTACCGTTAGCACGGGAGTCACGTTCAGGACACCCGATGCAAGCTTGTCAGCTAAACAGTTTGTGAAGGAAGCGGATGAGGCGCTCTATAAGGCTAAAGCCAATGGAAGAAATCAAATCGTGACCATAGGGGAGTAGGGCGTAAATATATGAATGAAAAAATCTCACTATTTACAAAGATTAAACAGGTAAAATTACATTTAGTTTCGAGCATTTTACTGATTCTATCTGCGCTGCTCCTGATTCCCGTCATAGTGACCTTCTTTGTTATCCTGGATAAGGTGCAAGGTTTTGATAGTCTTGAGTGGCTGATATTTGCGGTTATCTGCGCAGCAATCTTAATGCTTTTTTCATTGACAGGAATGATTCTGGTTTTTATTGCCTGGATTAAAAAAACGGACAGAAAAATATCAGAATACTTATTTTTAGCACATCTTATATTAGTACTAAGCCCATGGGGTCTTGGCTATTTAGTTTTATATCTCGAAGATTATAAACGTATCGCGAAAGCGGAAAGACACTATGAGAGCTTGAATTTAGATGAAAAACTGGAGTACCAGCTAAATCGATGGGGATATTCAACTGCAAAACAACCATTTGGTAAAGAGGAAGACATTGAAAAACTGATAAGACAAGGTGCGAACATCGATGCAAAAAACGCGGCTGGTAATACTCCATTGTGTACTATCACCATGCAAGGTTATCGTCCAAAACTTGTCAAATACATTTTAGAAAAAGGGGCAACGCTCACTCTAAAATGTGCAAATGGTGATACGGCACTACACCTTGCCGCAAGATATTGTCACCAGCAGAATATGGAAATTCTGGCAACATATGCGAGTGATTTAACTCTACCCTCTGGGAACCACGAAACCCCGTTTGATCTCTTAATGGCTGGACTCGAACGTAATCCTTATAACTGTGTTGGGACTGCATTAGTTTTACAAAAGCATAGTGTGAACATCTCTGAACGAGACAATGATGGGAATAACATCTTGCACAAGTCGGCACCCCGCACGAATCTAGATTTTGTGCGACAGCTTGTTGAGAAAGCGGGGCTTGATGTAAACATAAAGAATAATGATGGGTTCACGGCAAGAGAGCTAGTAATTCAACATTATGAAAAAAATAAATATTCAACGAACCATCCGGTGATTGTGTATCTCTCTGAGCAGGAAAGCAAGGTATCTAATTAAACACTGTTAGTTAGTAATTAAGCAGTGTTAGTTTTTTTTTGATCGTAGTTGTAGCCCGTGATGGTAGCGTTGAAACCTTAAAGCTGCTGTTAGAGTCAGGCGCAAAGCTGAACGACATCAACCAACAAGCTTGGCGTGCTTCTGATGGGAGTCTTAATATTAATTTAACCAGCGTGGGTCAGGTCTCCATGACTCTACCCACACTGGTAGTTCCTCTGGTGGCATGGGGCGCGCAATTCCATATCCCTGTGCATAGTGACAGCCTAACTTTAATAGCAATTCACCTTGATCGATCGTTTCCACCCCTTCGGCAATCACTGATCTGTTGAAAGCTTTGGCCAAGCCAAGCACACCTTGCACAATAGCCAGGTCATTTGGATCATCTGCCATGTCCCTCACAAAACTCTGATCAATTTTTAGTGTATCGGCAGGCAATGCTCGCAAGTAAGTGAGAGTGGAATAACCTGTACCAAAATCATCCAGCGAAAATAAAACACCCATCTCATGGCACTGATCCAGAATACCAGTTACAGACGTTATGTCATTCAATGCACTCGACTCAAGAATTTCAAGCTCCAGATATTTGGGGAGTACTGTAGGGTGGGCGGACAATGATTGGCGTAGACGAGAAACAAAATCACGGCGCTGTAAGTTTAGTGGACCTACGTTCACACTCACCGAAATCTTAAGCCCGGCGATATGCCATTCATCAAGTTGCGCCAGCGCTTTTTGTATAACCCATTCATCCAAGGCAATACTAAGTTCATGATTCTCAACAATTGGTAAAAAACTACCGGGTTGTAATAACCCACGTTCGGGGTGTTGCCAACGAATTAAGGCCTCAGCACCTACTAATTCTCCAGTTTGCATGTTTACTTTTGGCTGATAATGTAAAACAAACTCGTCGTTATTAATGGCGTGCTCAATTTGAGTAATATTCTCATTGAAGGATTTTATTCGACTGTCTTGCGCAACATCAAACAACTGATAACGATTCTTGCCTGACTGTTTGGCTTCATACATCGCTTGATCAGCGTGACGAATCAACTGGTCAGCATCCGCACTATCGTTGGGATAAAATGTCACGCCTATACTCGTGGAAATATTCAATACTTTATCTCGAACGCTGATCGCATCTGAGGCGACGTACAGTAAGCGAGCCAGAACAGGTTCGCAATCCTGCGGTGCATCAAGATCAACCAGTATTGCAACAAACTCATCACCACCGATTCGCGCCAGGGTGTCGCCATCACGCAAGGCCGAGTTTAGTTGTTGTGCAATATAAACAAGCAGATCATCACCAAAGTCGTGGCCATGGGCATCATTAACTTCCTTGAAGCCATCCAGGTCGAGGTAAGCAACTGCCAGTACTTTACCTCTACGCTGACTTTGCGCCATACCTTGTTCAAGTCGATCCGCTAACAGAGCACGATTAGGTAGTGATGTTAGTAAGTCATAGTGTGCACGATGCTCGAGTGCCTGGTTAAGATCGTGAAGTGCCTGCTCAGCCTGTTTTCGCTCGGTAAGATCCTCGACGATCGACCAGATTAATTTTCTACCATCCAGGTCGTGTACTACCATTCCATTGAGCAAGACGGGATATCGATTTCCATTTTTGTTGATGTATTCTTTTTCATAAGGGCCATAGCTGCCCATTTTTTCCAGATTTTTTATTTGTTGCGCTTCTTGGGCTTCGTATTCACGTGGTGTAATATCCCAATAGCTAAGCGCAATAAATTCTTCCTGTGTATAACCAGTAGGTTTGAGTAAGGCATCATTAACCTCGAGGAATGAGCCTGTTTCATAGTCATTGAGCGCGATACCGATTGGCGAGAGATCGAACAGACTACGCAGGCGCGCCTCACTCTGTTTTATACGGGCCTCCTGTTGTGTTCGCTCTGTTATGTCCTGTAAAGAGCCTGCCAGACGTATCACCTTTCCATTCTGATCCATTTCGGGATTACCGATAGCGAGGCACATGCGCTTTGTGCCGTCTTTACGTATGGCGCACAACTCAATGGCGTAAGGAGTGCCATTAGTAACAGCAGCTTCAACTGCTGCCGAAAGTTTCTTTGCATCTTCGGGAGTATAAAGTGCTAACTGGCCTTCATAATTTGGCACGCCATCGGCTGGGTCTCGTTGAAATATTCGGTACAACTCGTCCGACCAGGATACCTTATCTGATGCGACATCCCATTCCCAACTGCCGACTCGTGCAACGTGTTCAGTACGTGCCATCATTGTTTGATTGCGTCGCAGTTCAGCCTCAGCCAGATCACGGCTTTGCAATGCCTGTTTAAATGCATCGATAACTTTATTGACAGCGCCAAACTCATCGTGTCGTTCCACAACGGGTTGCGCTATATTTGTGTCGCCTTCACTTAGGCGTTTAAGTGTTGTCGTTAGAGAGGTTAGGTCAAAGGCAAAACTACGGTAAAGTAAAATGCTACTTATTAAGATAAAAGCTATGATAAAACCTAGAATGATTAAGAATCTTAGCTGCTCATTGTATCGATCAGTCTGGATGTTGCGATTTGCCAGATTAATATCTGCTTGAACTGCGTCAATTAATGTCAGAAATTCGGAATTTGTTTTGTCATATGCTTCATTTACCCGCAACATAAATTTCGCAATGAGATTCAGATCTACGGCTGATATCGTTACTATCTCACCCATTTGACTTCGGTATGCAATCAGAAGTTGTTGGAGTCGCTGTGTGATCTCCTCGTGTTTACCTTCTGTCGTGAGCTTATCTTCCAGGTTGCGTAATTCCGCGAGCGTACGATTAATCGCGAGAATATACTTGCGACCGCTGGTGTAGAATTGCTCCTCATCTTTTTCACCACGTAAAGAAGAAGCTAGTAAGCTGGTGAACTGCGCATGGTTGGTAGAAAATTCTGAAAACAACCGCGACAGTTCACGCATGTTGGGCACATCGTGATCGTTGATATTTTCCTGTAGAGTATTTTCTTTACGTTCCCCGATGATATAAATGCTGCTGGCAATAATGAGTAGCACTGCTGCGATAGCAGGGATTATTAAAAACTTGGTACGGAGCGAGGTGTTTGCAAACAACATTATCTAATGAACCAACTATGATTGAATTATTATTCAGTTCCTTGTTAGTGAGCGCTATTTTTCAGTGGCCAACAGTTCCTTCCAATATGTTGGCGGCACAGTTGCTACATAACTGAAGCTACCCTTACCATCGGGCTTAAAGATAATGGCGATACCTTCAAGATAAGGCCAAATCCCGGAGGCTTCTTTCAGGTTGCCATTGTGGCCGGTAAGCACAGTATTACTACCCGCTTTGGGCACAGTTGCCAGTAGTTTCTTCAGGGCCGCTGCCCGCTTTTTGGTCGTGGTCTCGTCGGCGATCAAGGTGTACTTGAGATCGTTGTTGATAGTAAATTTGCCGAAAGCGAGCTTAGCTGTATCAATTGCACGGCAATAAGGACTGCTCAGTACATTGTCGACATTTATATTGAGTTTCTGAATAACATTTCCAATCTCTGTCATTTGTTCGCGGCCTTCTTGCGAAAGAACGCGTTGCGTTGCACAGTTGCTCAGATTGTCACGGTCTGTATCTTTAGTTGCTAAATCCGTTTTGCCGTGACGAAAGTAAATGACGTAGCCGCCATTGCGCAGAGCCTGTACTAATTCATGACCATCAAGAATATTGACTGGCGTTTTGGCTTGACCCTTAAGGTCGGTGGCATGTAATGAGGTTGAAATAAAAAAAATACTGGTAAAAAAGCATACAATAAATAAAAAAGGCGATTTTACAATTTGCACTCGTTTTCCCCAATGTGTTCAATGAGCTAGTAATAACGGCTCGCTCCAATAAACAGTATTGACTAAATATAGACAATTACAATTCTTATGAGTAGTCAGTCGCAACTATTCGCACTATTTACAAACTTTTATCTATAATGCTCATATTGAAATAGATTTATTAGGGAAAAGAATGAGCGATCAGCCCCGCGGTATACTATATATATTCTCGGCACCCTCCGGTGCGGGTAAGACATCACTGGTGACGGCTTTGATAGCAGCCACCGATAACCTGATGGATTCGGTCTCACACACCACACGCGCCAAACGTGAAGGCGAGGTCGGTGGCCAGCACTACCACTTTATCGATGTCGCCACTTACAACAAAATGGTCGAGGCTAATGACTTTGTAGAGCATGCTCAGGTATTTGATAATTTCTACGGGACCTCGCAGGCGGCAATCGAGGCCAAGCTGGCCGAGGGCATCGATGTGATCCTCGATATCGACTGGCAGGGAGCACGTCAGGTGCGGGAGAGAATGCAGGCCACCAGCATATTTATCCTGCCGCCATCCCGGGAGGAGTTGGAAAATCGCCTACGCGGGCGGGGTACGGACAGTGAAGAGATCATCCAGCGACGGATGAGCGATGCCATCAGCGAGATGGAGCATTATGGAGAATATGAATATATCGTGGTAAATGATGATTTTGATACGGCCGTGGCGGAATTAAAGGCCATTGTCACTAGCCAGCGTCTACACCAGACCCGCCAAAAGGACCATTTAGCCGGACTTTTGCGCCAATTACTGGCTTGATCTAGCTTTGGCTGGATTGATTAGGGACTAGCCAGTATAATCCCGCTTCTCTGAAATCCTATTCTCTGGATTCTGATATTTTGAGGATCTTGGTCCATAATCAAGGTCTAACCACCTAATTTGATTGGAGTATGTAATGGCACGCGTAACCGTGGAAGATTGTCTGGATAAAGTCGATAACCGTTTTGAGCTGGTGCTGGTCGCTACCAAACGTGCACGCCAAATCGCCAACGGCAAAGAGCCAATGGTGGAATGGGAAAATGACAAACCGACTGTTGTCGCATTACGCGAACTGGCCGAGGGCCTGTGGGATCCGAAGGCGATGGATGAGCCTGAAGTCATCGAAGAAGACATGCTCGGTGGTGTAGAGATTACTGCTGAAGATATGGAAATGGTACCTGGCATTGAGCCACAGAAGCTTGATGATGCGGGCGAAGGCCAGCAGGTTGAAGCTATGCCATCTGATGATGCCTCGCTTGCCGATGCAATTACCGCTGCACTACGTGCCGAAGCTGCCGCAAGTGCCGGTGATGCTGACGCAAGTCCTGGTAATGACGAAGAGCCAGGAGCATAACAGGAGAATAGGCGATTGCCACTTCCGTTACAGATATTCATCTAGAAGGAGATCCTACCGCATTTCGGATTAGCCACTTGTGCGAAATGCTGGAGGATTATCTCGAGCCCGATCAAATCTCTGAGGTTTATCGGGCTTATTTGTTTGGCGCCGAGGCCCACGACGGCCAGTCCCGTAAAACCGGCGAACCCTATATCTACCATCCCGTTGCCGTTGCAAGGATCCTTGCCGAAATGCGCATGGACCCCAAGAGTCTGGTCGCCGCACTGCTACACGACGTTATTGAAGACACCCCCACGGCTAAAGAGCAACTCACCAAAAAGTTTGGTGAAGAAGTTGCCGAACTGGTTGATGGTGTGAGTAAGCTCGATACCATCGAGTTTGAATCCAAGGTTGAACTACAGGCCGAAAATTTTCGCAAAATGATGATGGCCATGACGCGGGACATTCGTGTCATCCTGGTCAAGCTCGCCGATCGGCTGCACAACATGCGTACCTTAAAAATAATGCGTCCCGAAAAACGGCGGCGGATTGCGCGTGAGACTCTCGACATTTATGCACCTATCGCAAATCGCTTAGGCATGAACAAAATGCGGCTTGAACTTGAAGAGCTGGGTTTTGAGGCGGCCTACCCTTTGCGTCATCGAGTCCTGGAAGCGCGCATGCGCAGTGCGCGCGGGAATCGCAAAGAGATCGTCACCAAAATTGAACGCTCGATTAAAGAACGTCTGAAATTGGAAGGTTTAAAAGGCACCGTTGCCGGCCGTGAAAAACACCTTTATGGGATTTATAACAAGATGCGTACAAAGCATCTTCCATTTAATGAAGTGATGGATGTTTATGCTTTCCGTCTCATCGTTGATAGTGTCGATATGTGTTATCGCATCTTGGGTGCGGTACACAACTTATATAAACCAATGCCGGGTAAGTTCAAAGACTACATCGCAATACCCAAAGTAAATGGTTATCAGTCATTGCATACGGTTTTATTTAGTCCGTTCGGGGTGCCTATTGAAGTGCAGATTCGAACCGAAGATATGGACAAAGTTGCAGAGGCAGGTATTGCAGCTCACTGGTTATATAAAAGTGGCGACGAGTCGGGCAACAGTGCCCAGGTACGTGCGCGGCAGTGGTTGCTAGATGTCCTTGAGATTCAACAACACGCCGGCAACTCCATGGAGTTTCTCGAGAACGTCAAGATCGATCTGTTCCCTGATGAGGTTTACGTTTTTTCACCCAAAGGTGACATTATGGAATTACCGCGTGGTGCAACCGCAGTTGACTTTGCATACTCAGTACACACCGATGTTGGTAACCAGTGTGTTGCGGTTAAAATTGATCGCCGCCTTATGCCACTAAGAACTGAACTGCGTAACGGTCAAACCGTTGAGATCATAACGTCGCCGACTGCACGTCCTAACCCTGTCTGGCTTAACTTCGTACACACGGCTAAGGCACGCACGAATATCCGCCACTTCCTGAAGAACCTTCAGCAAGATGAAGCAACCCAATTGGGCGAGCGTCTGATTAACCGATGCCTTGAAGAGTTTGGTACGTCCATAAAAGAGTTACCCAAGAAAAATACGCTGCACGTACTGAAGTCATTTAAATATAAGAAGCTCGAATTTTTACTCGCTGATGTAGGATTGGGTAACCGCATGCCAATTATTATGGCGCGTTTGTTAGCGCAGGGACCGGATGAAGAATTAAAGGCCGGTAAAAATAAAAAATCAGATGATAAAAAACCACTGGCCATCAAAGGTACCGAAGGTACCGTTGTTTCTTATGCCAAATGTTGTTATCCGATACCTGGTGATGAAATCCTTGGCTTGGTCACTGCGGGCCGGGGTGTGGTTATTCATCGGGAAAATTGTAATAACGTTGCGGAATATAAAAATAAGCCGGAAAAGTGGATCGATGTTAGCTGGGAAGAGAATGTTGAGGGTGAGTTCTCGGTTATCCTGCGCGCGATTGTTTTAAATCAACGTGGTGTGCTTGCGACCATTGCGGCAACGATTTCTGATATGGATGCGAATATTGAAAATGTAGTCATGGATGAACGTGATGGTCAACACTCAACGCTTACGCTTACAGTCACAGTCGAAGATAGAAAACACCTTGCAAGAATTATGCGCCGCCTACGTCATTCCGATATGGTGATTCGTTTAAGTCGGAGCTAGTTTAAAGAAAGATTATGCGAGTTGTACGTTTTTCCATTAGCCTGTTTCTGGCCGTACAAGTTTGGTACTGGTCATATCTATTTCTGTCCCTTTCGATGGGTGGGGAGCTGAATATTGATATCCTCGGCGAGGTGGTTACTTCATTTGGTCCGTTTAGGTTTGCGGTTGAAAGTTTTCTGATTGCGTACTTACCGGCAGCGGCTCTATTTTTCACACTAAATGGAAAATTATCTGGCAGATATGAGTTGTTAATCTATGCGGCTGCAGGCGCCGTGTTAGGCAATCTGTTTATTCTTTATACCTCAGGCATGCCATTGATTAGCTTTAAATTCGTTCTTAGCCATTTAGGCAGATCTTCTATAAGCGGTATACTTGGTGGTGGCGCATTTTACGCGCTACTTTATTTTCCACTCTGGAATGATCAGCGCAGGGCGGTGTCGACTGCTGGTATTAATGAATCTCGTCGCACGGTTCTGTCTAGCATAGTGACAGCTGTCAGTAGTGCTGGATTGATTAGTAGTTTAGTCGGGCCAGCTCGAGTATGGAAAAATAGAAATAAATATTTAGACGTGAATCTCAGTGACATAACAGGTGATCAGCCTATCACTGTCGAGGTCGATAACCGCCCTGTCTGGATTATCAGGCGCTCTGAGTCACTTATCAAAAAGTTATCAAACAAAAACTTTAGCTTACTCGATCCAGAATCAATCCACTCAAATCAGCCTGATGCAATGCGTAATATATATCGATCATTAAAGCCTGAATATCTGGTTGTGTATGCAGTTTGTACTCATTTAGGTTGTATACCAGTGTATCAACGTGAAGAATCTAATAATACGGCCTCAGTTAACGATCTGACTAAACCTCAGCTATTTTGTCCATGTCATGGTGGAATGTTTGATCTTGCCGGGCGTGTTTATAAGGGTACACCAGCGCCAGTAAACCTGGAGATTCCAAACTATGAATTTTTAGCTGATAATATAATAAGGATTTATTATCCAGGTTTGCGTGAAAAGTGGTGACCTGTGTTGTGTCTATAAGGTGACTCGAGTTAGACAGCGTTGGCAATAAAGAAGGGGCTGGTAAAACCAACCCCTAAATAGAAACTAGTTATTCAAACGTTTTCCCATCTTCAAACTTGGTCCATTTAACTTTCTTTTTGCCTTTCTTGTTGACCCTTGTATAGGTGCCATCTCCATTATCAAGAATATTGGCGCAGCGATTCTTCTCTTTCCAAAAGATGCAGTGTTTATTATCTCTAAATTCATAGGTAGTCTTTGTGGTTTCACCATGTTGTGAACGGTAAGCGGTTTTGCCATCGGGATCAAAATACACTTTGAATTCAAAGTCCTTTTTCAAATGCATGGCATGAATTGTCTTGCCAGTAACCAATGCTTTGACTGCATCGGCATCAAGAAACTCGTCAGCACTTGTATGGATAGAAAAGCTGAATAATAAAGCGATGCAAAGATATTTAACTGAATTTATATATGTTTTCATTATCTACTCCCTGTGTGGTTAAAAATCATATAGGAGTATATGCCAAAGACAAAGATTTGCCAGCCAGGTGTGATCGTCCTTATGCAGTATGATCTTAAAAATCGCTTAAATTAACCGTGATTTTAGTGTGAGCCTGGTGGTAAGATCAGTCACCGTTTTTTATAAGGATAAACAGGCCGGTCTAAAACCAAGGGTAATCTCTATGTCGCAGAACTCATCCATATTAGTACTGACCGTTATTATAATAGCCGCAGGCTTTTATTTTATGTACGGTAGCCCTTTCTCAAAACAGCAAGTTGATTTGAGTGCATATCAGTCACTCTGTGATCAGTATCGTGTGGCAGACAAAGGAGTTTACAAGCAGGAAGAAATAAATATGTTGGTCAGTGAAATTAACTATTTAATAACTGATGATGTCAAAGACATAAAAGATCCTGCATCCAGAAACTTAAAGCTGTGTGCACAAGAGCTTGCAAGTAAGGACAATAATAAATAAAGCTTTTACATAACTGAGGAGAAAATAATGAAAAAACAACAACTCGGTATTATTTTATTGATCGTCGGTATTGTGTTAATTGGCTGGGGGTATTCGATTTCTGATTCTATCAGCGGCCAGCTTTCATCAGCATTCAGTGGTTCACCTGGCGACAAGGCGGTAGCTCTTTATATTGTGGGTGGTATCTGTGCTACTTTTGGTATATTTAAGTTAGTTAAATAAAATAGTGAAACCATGAATATTAATCTTGAACAGTTAATCGTTTTACTCGTTGTCGGTTTAGTAGCTGGTTGGCTTGCTGGACTTGTTATGAAGGGACGCGGTCAAGGTCTGATTGTTAACCTGATTGTTGGTGTTGTTGGGGCCTACCTCGGTAGCTGGCTATTTGGTGTGATTGGAATTAGTGTCGGTAGTGGAATTGTTGCGATGATATTTTCTGCGGTGGTTGGTGCTATTGTTTTGTTGGCGCTGATAAAACTAATTAAGTGAAGTGATAGTGTTACGGGTTATTTGCGCGTGCCCCAGATCTTTGCAATGGCACGGTCATTTCCTAGCAAGCCGATGATGAAGCCCAGAATCGCAATGACTGCAAACACGATAACAGGCAGTGCGTAATCAAGGCCGCTGCCTTCCGGGGTTAGATAGAATACGAGTGTCGCCAAGCCTGAAAACATAAAACTAATAAAAAGTAAAATCTTACGGTTAATGGGCCTGTATTCGTATTCTTCGGTACCACTTTCAAATGGTTTTAATATGAAGGAAAATATTTTTCGTAATTGTGTTTTCATTACAGGATAGTAACTGAATATTTTGGCGAGTGTAAATAAGAATAACCTCACCGACATAAATGAAACATGGTCTGTGTTAGAATTTCTTTAGTTCTCAGAGGTATACGATTAAATATTTGGAGATAAGTTATGACGAAGGAAATCATCAAAACGGATAAGGCCCCACAGGCTATTGGTACTTATTCACAGGCAGTGAAGGTGGATAATACCGTTTACTTGTCCGGCCAAATTCCACTAGTTCCTGAGACTATGGAAATCATTGAAGGTGGGATTAGTGAGGAGATTCGACGCGTATTTGAAAATTTACGTGCGGTTTGCCAGGCAGCAGGTGGCGATCTAAAAGATATCGTGAAGCTAAATATCTTCTTAACTGATCTTAGTAATTTTCCAACTGTGAATGAAGTCATGGCTGAATATTTCTCTGAGCCTTATCCAGCGCGAGCTGCAATTGGTGTAGCGGCTTTACCAAAGGCCGTGGGTGTTGAGATGGATGCGGTGATGGTACTTGGTTAACCCGGTGAGCTACGTTTATTCACGGGCTCTGGCATTCTATATATAACTAAGTCTTATCTAATCGAGCAATATGCGGACCTGTACAGATCTCACCAGGCTCAAAGGCGTCGGACCCCGAGTGGCGGAAAAGCTGGCTCGGCTTAGAATCCACTGTGTTGAAGATATTCTGTTTCACTTTCCTTTTCGTTATGAAGATCGCACACGTGTTGTCCCTATCGGCAATTTGCGTGTTGGTGATCACGCTGTTATCCATGGCGAAGTCGAATTAACCGAGATCAAGTTCGGTCGCCGCCGAATGCTGGTTACACACTTGAGTGATGGTACCGGCATGATCTTGCTGCGCTTCTTTCATTTTAGTGCGCAACAAAAGGCAGCCTTGGCGCGCGGTATACATATGCAATGTTATGGTGAAGTGCGTAAGGGGCAACGTCAACTGGAGATGATTCATCCAGAGTACAAGTATAGCCAGCAACAAGATACCTTAACTGATGTAGAACAGGCCCTCACCCCAATATATCCCACGACAGAAGGTTTGCATCAACTGACTATGCGTCAGTTATCAGAACAGGCATTGGCATTATTAAAACAAGGAAAATTAAAATTAGCAGAGTTATTGCCAAATAAAATACTAGAAAAAAATGAACTCCCCGAGTTAATCTCCTCAATCGAATATATTCACCGTCCGCCACCTGATGCCCCTGTTAATGCATTGCAGGAACACGAACACATCATGCAAGAGCGTTTTGCCCTGGAAGAACTCATTGCACATACATGCAGCTTGCGTCTGTTGCGCGAAAAAAATCGTGAGCATTCGGCACATGTGATTTCTCCTTCTAAAGAATTAGAAGAGAAATTCATAGAGAGTTTGCCGTTTGCTCTGACGAATGCACAGCAACGAGTCGTAGATGATATTAAAGTAGATCTGGAAAAGTCTGCGCCGATGCAACGCTTAGTGCAGGGCGATGTTGGCTCGGGTAAGACTATGGTTGCGGTTTGTGCGGCACTACAAGCCGTCGAGGCAGGTTTTCAGGTGGCGATAATGGCGCCCACTGAAATTCTTGCCGAACAGCATTATCGCA
>Ga0316207_10003542_pt1 | contig 14357 bp, 17 predicted proteins | sample 6weekpyrite_MG_FD_204943 | JGI IMG/M metagenome (GOLD analysis project Ga0316207, IMG submission 204943) | Microbial mat bacterial communities from mineral coupon in-situ incubated in ocean water Damariscotta River, Maine, United States -... | ecosystem: Environmental > Aquatic > Marine >... | reverse complement strand
GTGGCGCGGGCCATTATGTGAAGATGGTGCATAACGGCATTGAATATGGCGACATGCAGTTGATCTGTGAGGCATTCCATATTTTGCGCGAAGTACTGAAACTCGAACCGGCAGAACTGGCTGAGATTTTCAATGAGTGGAACCAGGGTGACTTGAATTCTTACCTGATTGAAATTACCGCGGATATTTTAAAGGCGCAGGAAGATGGCGAATGGTTGGGTGATAAGGTGCTCGACACCGCCGGACAGAAAGGAACAGGTAAGTGGACCGGCATCAATGCGCTTGAGATGGGCGTGCCACTGACACTGATCGGTGAAGCGGTGTTTGCACGTTACCTCTCTTCGCTTAAAGAGACGCGTGTTGAGGCTTCAAAGGTATTTAATACGCCAGCTTATGAGGTTGATATCGATAAGGCGGCCTTGATTGAAGCCGTGCGCGATGCGCTCTTTGCATCGAAGATCATCTCTTATACGCAGGGCTTTATGCTGATGAAAGAGGCTGCAAGCCAATACGACTGGAACCTGGCCTATGGCGATATTGCCCTGATGTGGCGTGGTGGTTGTATTATCCGCAGTCAATTTCTGGGCGATATTAAAGCGGCTTACGATAACAGCCCCGAGCTGGAAAATCTGTTGCTAGCTAATTATTTTCAGAATGCGATCGTCAAGGCGGAGTCTGGCTGGCGCAAGGCGTTGGTCACGGCTGTGCAGGCGGGTGTGCCAGTACCAGCGATGTCATCTGCATTATCTTTTTACGATGGTTTTCGCGCAGAAAAAATACCCGCTAATTTACTGCAGGCACAGCGGGACTACTTTGGTGCGCATACCTATGAGCGAACCGATAAACCGCGTGGCGAGTTTTTTCATTCAGACTGGAAGACACTAGCGAATCAGGCGTGATGTGCGGGGCTGCTGAAAAGAAGGGCATACTTGATATCAAGAATAAATAGTGGATGATGGTGGCTTACTCATATTTTTGAATGACGCTATCTGCTGCTACTTTGGCGTGCGAATAATCGACGTTTTTCACTCTTTTGATAGGCCTTTTCCCCCATCTTTTGACTAAGTGGATAAAGAAAGGAATACCATGGCATCGGGACAACCCACTGTGAGCCATAACATTTTGGTGGTTTCCTTCTTGCTTTGTATTTAGGGTCGATAGTTATCGTTGAAACAATGACCCCTTCGTCGTCTGGTAATTCGGACAATATTTTTCCGTCGCAATCCGAAATATATGAGCCTCCCATAAAACTACTTTTTATATAGGGAAATGGCCCTGGAAGTTTGCCTTCTAATTTACCAATACGATTGGCCATGATGATGGGAACACCAAGGGCCTGATAATGTTTTTGACGTGCCTGGTTGAATGATCGTTCCAGGCGTTCGACATCTCCACGAATGAAGGGTTTGGGGCGTCCTGCTGCACATGGTTGAAGGCATAGATCGATCCCTTCTTCATGTAATTCATTAACGCGATGGTGCAGTAATATCTCATAGCAAATATTAATCCCAATGCGCCCAAACTCTGTTTCGATTACATGGCTGTCGTCTCCATGTGAATATAGATATGCTTCGGTGGATGCGGCAGGTGCTTTGCGAACGCGGCCTGCTATTTCGCCGTTGGGCTTAGTGAGTATAAAGCTATTGTAAAAGTGTTCGCCATCGGCCTCGAAAAAAGTGAAGCCGAGAGAGATGTTGTGTTTGATTGATTGCTGTTTTAACCACTGTACCGATGGACCGTTAATTGTCTCTGCTCCCTCCCAGATGCTTTCATTGACCCCGTAACCACAGGGTAGAAACTCCGGTAGCAATATTAATTTTGCATCCTGATCGACTGCTTGCTGGATATGTTTTTCAGCATTGGTGAGGTTGTGTTCACGTTGGCCAGGGTGCGCATCCATTTGAATGGATGCGACGGTAAGTCTCTTCATCTTAAAAGCTCCAGCCCTGGTTATTGGATGGTATTGCTAGCATGCTTTCCGCATGGCATGGATAAGCGGTACCATCCTGAAGAAGAAATCACTCATGCTTCGATTTCCGTTGGTAATAATTGCCATCGACAAGCCAGTCTTGTAATCGGCAAAGGCAAGCGATGAAAACATTCCGGGGTGCCCAAAGCAAAGTGATGATCCCCACCAGCCGAAAAATGAGGGTGTGGCTGTGCCAAGCATAAAGCCGTAGCCTAGTGATAGATGGGTCTTGACTGATTTGTTCCAGCCTGCGATTTGGCGAGTGGTATAGCGTTTTATCAATTGCATATCGATAAGCTGAGTACCATCGCGAGTTTTGCCGCCATTGGCCAGAAATTCATAAAATGCCGCCAGGTTAGCCGCATCGGCAGTCATGCTAAATGCGGGATTTCCAGCTGAGAACACGGCAGGGTCATTATTTTTTTCTTCGAAGCGATCGGCTACATCCATTTCAGCAATCATGTAGCGTGGTTTTCCTAGCCAATAAGCCCAGGCTAATTCATCCAGTTGGTGGGTGCCAAGGCCAAACTGAATATTGTTAAGCCCAAGCGGTACTGCTAGTTGTTGATGAAACGTGGTTGCAATTGACTCTCCTGTCAGGCGTCGTACCAGTTGATCAAGAATAATGCCGTATTCCCCTGGCATATAAGCGAATGTCCCGCGTGGATAACGTGGCGGTGTTTTTAACAAGTGCTGCCATACGGCACCATTGTTACCCCATATTTTATGGTTGTGAATCAGGTCAGACAGGATGATACCTGCGCGGTGGGTAAGCACATCTTCGATAGTGATTTTGTCACGGCCTAATCCTGAGAACTCAGGCAGCACCTTTGCAACTGTGGTATGAATATCGAGAGTGCCTTGTGACTCAAGCAGTGCGATCACGGTTGCCGCCATCGGCTTTCCGGTTGAGTAAACGGCGAATGGGGTTGACGCTTCTACCTCAAGTAATGGACTGCTGTTGGAATGCCAGCCTCGCGCAATACCGCAGTTGAGCTTTAAGATCACTTTGTCGTGCTGTCTTGCGACTAATTGGCCGCCTGGGAATTTCCCCTGTTGCTGTTGGTGAATAAATCGAGCCGCTACTTTTTGAATGGTGCGTCTATTTATTCCAGAAAAATTAACATCCATAGGATCTTCGTATGGGAATTGATTATCCATTTAGTATCACCACACGACCAAGGTCGCCATTAACCTTAACTGTCTCTCCATTTTTAATGGCACTAAATACCCCCGCAACATTCACCACTGCCGGGATGCCATACTCACGTGCGACGATGGCACCATGCGAAAGATAGCCGCCGGTCTCCATGACAATGGCGGATGCATTAAGGAACAGTGGGGTCCATGCAGGATCTGTAGAGGGGGCGACGAGTACATCACCTGCTTGCAAACGGTGTCCCTCATCGGGTGTTTTGATTAAGCGAGCGGTGCCAGTGGCTATGCCGACGGCAGCTCCTATACCAGTTAGTCCAGCATGGTGTTTGTTTTTCGGTGACGAGATTTGTTGAGGGCTGTTATCGATAATGACATCTGGCGCAGGTTGGTCTTCCCGTTGTAATTTAAGTGCCTTGCGTGTCGCGACGAGTGCTTTAAGCGTGGCACCATTCCATTGATTTTTTAGAATGGCTTCAATCTCGCATTGCGCGCAGTGGAAGATGTCATCTTTTGATTCAAGTAGGTTTTTTTCTGCGAATCGTTTACCAATCTCTGACAAGGCGTTACGCATCGGTTCCATCAGGCTGACATAAATTGATTTGCTTAGCTCTTTGGCCTCTGCGCCTAAAACTGCTGCAGTCAGTTGTTTTTTGATTTGGCTGTATTTATAGCGCGGCACATGACGGCGGATTTCCTGCCAGGCCTCATCTACCTTTTGTTGGTGATTAATGCTGTTGATTTGGTGGCGAGGTGTGTTGAGGTTGCCTTTGATGCAATCAAAAAGGTAGCTGGGGTCCTGTCGCCAGCAGGGGCGACTCAGATCCATTTCGTAAACAGCGCGATGGCCGTACTGTTCAAGGAAGTCAGCAAAGGCAACTTTAAATTCAGAATCGGGTAGTGTTGTTTGCCACTCGCTGGGGGTAAAGCTGTTTTGAGTCACAATCTGCTTTGTGGTCGGTTCGTTGTTAAGCAGTTGGGCGAGGTGTTGCAGTTGATGGCCATGATTGGCGCTGGTGATATCGGCTTTCCCTGCCATCAACGTGTTGGCCAGTGGGTAGGCGCGTTTGCCCAGGTGTTTTTCTAATATCTGCACCAGCATAAATAGTGCACCAGAGAGGCTGGTCATCATAATGAATGGGCGATTATATTCCTCAAGGTGTTGCCGTAAAGCCTTCAGGCTTTCGAACATCGACTCATTCGATAGTGCTGAGTAATCAATTTGGCGATGGTGTTTGGCGTATGCACCTTCATTTTTTACGATGTCGGGAATGTGTTTTCGATAGCGTTGCATTGAGCAATAGAATTTAATGCCGCGCAGAAGGCGACCTATTTTTCTACCGATTCCTTTTTTGTATTGCTCATCGATTTTGGTGATCGGTTGGTGGCCGCCGAGGCTAATATTGAACTGTTCCTGAGGAAAGCCGACGGAATCAAACCAGAGCCATTGCAGTAGGGATGCGTTGCAGTAAAAACGCCCTTCAAACTGACGGCCAAAGCGTAAAGCTGGATCAACTTCGTAAAACCCATCAAAGTTGAGATGTAGTATTTCGTTAATGAGCTGGTCGCAAAACTCGATCGTGAGGTGTGATTGCACCATCGGAACCGCATCGCGAAAGTTTCCATTACTCCACACCTCGGGTTGGTCACTGATTTCAGCACAGACTACTTTTTTCATCACGGTAACCGGCCGCGCCTGTAGTAGGACGAACTGTTCGCCATCGAAGGCCCATTCGACATCCTGGTGAACTTCACCATTGCCGAGTGCGTGAAAGACACGGTCACATAGTGAAGCCAGCTCCTTCTGTTTTGCCTCATTCAGACATGCGATATTCGGCGGCTCAGTTGGTAACCACTCACATCCGCCGTCTATTTTTGCGCGGTATAGCTGTTCTTTTTGACCAATCTTTTGATCAATGATCTCTTTATGGAAGCGGTTGAGGCGATACTGGTCGGGTTCTACTGAACCCGCAACGACTGACTCGCCGAGGCCATAATTGGCATTGATGGTGATGACATCGTGACGCCCGCTGGCAGGATCGCACGAAAAGGCAACGCCAGCGGATTTAACATTAACCATTCGGTTAATCACTAACGCCATGGTGATCTCATTGTCGCTAATCCCCATTTTTCGTCGATAGCAGATGGCGCGTGCACTCCAGACCGATGCGTAACATTGTAATATCGCACGCTGACTCTCAGCGATACCACGAATATTCAGTACGGAGTCGTGAATGCCGGCGAAGGATGCTGTTTCGCCATCCTCTTGATTAACGCTAGAGCGTATTGAGATAAATTGATTGGTGAGTTGCTGCTGTGCCAGAAAGTTTTCCAGTGCTCTATTAAACGCTTCGGGTAATGCCGTGTTGATAAATGCTTCGTGTAGTGCAAATAACGTTGTATTGTGTATGTCGCTTAAATTTGTTGGCGCTAGCTTTGATGTCTGTTTGATCAGGTTTTGGATTAAAGGGATTGAGATGACTTCATCGTAAAGCGCGTTTGTGATGATGCCGCCATCAGGAATTTTAAAACCATGATGATGTAGTCGTGCCAGATTCCACCCTTTTCCACCGCAGGTGCTGGCGTCACATTTGTACGCCTGTTCCCAGGTTAGTAGTTGGTCAGTCATTGCTACGTGCCCCGTTTAATGCGATGTCCAGGCTCTGCTTCATTGAGGCATGTAGTGCGCCGGGTTGTGGATTTTGACTATGGCTCCAGATCAGTACGCTAACCACCAGTGCTCCGCCGATGATTTTTGAGATCTCTTTGGGATCGAGGTCAGCGCGAATCGTTCCCTGCTTTTGTGCAACCGCCATCAGGCGAGCCATAAATACGCGGCTATGGCGATCTTTTTCTGTGATTTCATTACCAACGGATTGAAGACTGGCGTGAATGATTGCGCTAGCGACCTTGTCATGTGCCTCAAACCACTCGCACTGCGCTTTGATAAAACGGTCAAGAACGGTTAGCGCATCTTCCCCGTTTTCCATGGCCTCAAGCGCTGCTTTGAACTTTTCAGCGCCTTCATCTCGCACCACATCGGTTAAGACCTCAATCTTGGTGGTGTAGTACTGATAAAACGTCCCCTTTGCCACGTCGGCGCGGGTCACGATTTGCTCGACGGATGTTTTATCAAAGCCTTGTTGGTCAAACAGTCGTCGTGCGGCCTGAATAATTTTGTTGCGCGTCTGTTTGCGTCGTTCTTCCTGGCTAGCCATATTCCGCCCTTGCTTTATACTGACCGTGGTCATTATAATACAGCGGTCAGTATTTTGTCAATAGGGCGGGGTAACAAGAGGGGGCTGGTTGGATTGATGAGAAGAGCTGTGGTCAGATTGAATGCGAGTAAGGCCCGTCATGTATTAGGGGGTATTCGTATTCTGCTTAATTGCGGAGGTAGTTGTGGTTGGATTCCTTTAGTCGCTTAGAGGAAACCAGGGGAGTCTAGCGTTACGTTGGCATTAATCGCTTGGTTTTGGTGTGCTACTGTGTCGTATTCCCAGTTAAAAACGCATGTTATAGTGCAATGTGCCGTCAAATTATAGTTAGGCAAATCTATAGAGGCACTAATGCTTTAGTAAATAATGAAACTGGAATGGTTAAAATTGAAATTATATTTTCTCTTAATTTTACTTCTCACTTTATTTCCAGTCAGATATGGGTGGGCAGATGAAATTGATTATGGTTTGAATCTTGGGTATATGCATACTTCTGATGCTTCTCCGATTAAAGAGGGAGGGCTTAGGTATTATGGAGCTTATATTGGTTCAAAAAAAAGGCGTCTTGATATTGGAATTACTAAAAGTAAAATAAGTTGTAATGACGATGTCAAAGTGGCCTCATATTCACAAGTTCACGAAGTGTCATCTCATAAGTTGTTATGGGGAGTGAGTTATCATCATTTTGATTCAGGATATTTAGATCGTTGTGACGTAGGGGGTGCAATAATCAATTTACCTACCCCATATCTTGGATATAAATATGTATTGTCAGATCAAGAAGTAAAGGTAGAGTTTGAATTGCAGTTACATACTTATGGTATATCAGCACATACACGAATTGGCCTGTAATACGACAATGAATTAAATATGCCTAACAAACGCAGTAGAGCCGGGCAGAATTCCGCGTTGTTTCATTTGTGGCCAGATGCCACAAGCCTCACACCGCTACAATGCTCGGCTGATGCTGAGCGTTAGATGCCAGTAGAGTTTTTTCTAGAGTTACGGGTCGTCAACAAAAGTTGACAGTCTGTTTTTCGTCAATTATTATTGACGCATGTCAAATATAAAATCACTTCCTTCACCTGATAACCCTGAAGAAGCTCTAGCTGCTGTTGTTGCGCTTCGTCATATGGCGGAGCAGCTAGAAAGAAAAGCAATTAAAGAGGCTATTTCCCAGGGGTGGAGTTGGTCCCAAGTGGCTGAGGCGCTTGGAGTATCAAAGCAAGCCGCTCATAAGCGGCATGCTGCTTACGTTCAAAAGGCAAAGAATCGTAAATAAGGACAAGATGATGTTTAAACGTATCCTAATGCGCTTTCGCGATATGAAAACTATCGGAAAGCTAATACCGGGCGCAAATGAACAGGCTAATATGATAGGCGAAGAAGAGCCTGGAGCCGAGCATTTTGTTCTTTCTGCTCTCAATCTAGAGGATGGAACGGCCAAACGTACATTCAATAAAGTCGGTATTGACTCAAAGAAATTTAAAGATGCTATAAAAGCACAGTATGGAGAGGCTTTGAGTGCTGTTGGTATTAAAGGAGAAACTGCCGAGATTGATCCTGAACCTATAGAATCAAACAAGATATTCCGTGATTCACAACCATCTGGACAAGAATTAATGAAATCTCTTTATGCGTTGAAGAAAGATGACAGAGAACTCCCTTTGCTGGGGGCACATGTAATCATTGTCGCAGCGTCCATCGAGCACGGGGTAGTTCCAAGAGCATTCAAAGTTTTAGGTGTTGATAGAGCCTTGCTCGCTAAAGTAGCTAGGGAAGAAATCGACCTAATGCAATGTTAAAAATGGCATCTAACAATGGCAATTGAGAGGGACTTGAACTTGCCCCGTTTTAGTGGACACCTCCTGATAACAAAGGAGGTAGTAAAATGCCAAAATATACACGGCCAAGACGAACGTGGAAATACAGTCATCAGTTTAAACGAAAGGCAGTCGTATTAAGCCTTCGAAACGAAGTTTATATTAAAGATATCGCGCTGAGTTTGGATATCCATCCCTTCATGCTATCCCGATGGCGAGGTGAATATCGTGATGGTTTATTGGGACGCGTCAGTCAAAAGCATTTAGAGATGATGAATAAACAAAAGCATTCCAATCAGCATAAACTCTCCGAGACTGAGCGCTTACGTGTTGAAAATGAGCGCCTGAGGTAGGAGAACGATCTTTTAAAAAAGTGGCAACGGTATCTTGCGGAACAACATCAGCACGATTTGGATTCATCCAAAGATACCGAGAACTAGGTGTCACCAGACTGTGTCAATGGCTTGATGTATCGACCAGTGGGTTCTATGCCTGGACGAAACGAGAGGCATCTAAACGAGATCATGAGGATCAAGCACTGATGGCGTTGATTGATCGCATCTATTGGGAAAGCGAAGGGCGCTACGGCAGTCCTCGGGTTCACAAAGTACTTGAAACAAAGGGGATAGCCGTATCCAGAAAGCGTGTAGCGCGTTTGATGCGCACTGCTGGACTGGTCGGACGCGTGACGCAGGTCACGCGGAAGCAACCCGGCCTGAAGCGATTCAAGGCAGCGGGAGAGAACCTGTTGCTGGGCATGATGGCACCAGATGGCATCAATCGCGGTTACACTCTGGGATTGATTACCTGTCACCGGTGGAATTTGAGAGGCGTATTGCGTGAGAAATGAGGTGTCCATTTTATCGGGGGAGGATCATGCCGCGGCGTTTCGTTTGTGGCGAATGCCACAAACTTCACCCCGCTCCAATGGTGGGCTGATTTGCGGCGTTAGATGCGAGATACGGCGAGAGTAAAATTCTAGGAATAATATAATGTCAATATATGTAATAGCTATCATTTGGGTTATAAGTAACGTCTTGTGTTTTTATATCGTACAAAAGAAAGAATTAAAATTAGGTTTCATAGCTAGATTAGCGGGCGTATTGCTGGGGCCTGTCGCAATTCCGTTTGTGGTTGCCATAAAGCCTAAAACGGCGCAGGATTCATAGATAACGCTTATTTACCTTACGTACAATTAATTTTATGAATATTCCTGTATTAATTGCAGCATGTATCAGCCTAATAGGGCTGCTAGCTCATCTCTTCGTTGGCACAAAAGAAACAGCCACGTTGAATCCTAAAGAAATTGATAAAGAAACAATTAATTCAGATAAGAGATCAATTAATTGGAAGCAAGCTATGTGTGCTTTTCAATTGGTCACAGTTGATCTTCTTGCAGTGACTGTAGTTCTATTTATAGTGTCGCTAACAGATATTATACCGTTCGAATATGAAGTAACATTATTCATTGCCAGTCTACTTCTATTGTGGGGTTTTGCTTGGTTAGTGCAGTTGTTAGTTTTAAAGACAAAGGTAAAATCTTATGCTGCTTTACCACAATGGGCATTTTTCTTTTCTTGCTCAGGTTTGTTATTTTGGGGCGCATAGTACCTAACAATGCCGCTCAACTCGGACGTTTTAAAGCTGTAGCCCCCCTAAGCTAAAAAAATAGGTGAATTTAGGGGGCAAAAGCATTACTTGTGTTGAGATCGTCGTTTGGTGAGCTTCTTACGAAGCCGTTTTTTTGACAAAATTATTGGCGGAGGGTTCCTACAGCTTCGTTAGATTTCATTAGAGACTGAGTAAATTTATGAGTAATCGCATAAAATTTATAGTTGTAGTTATGCTGGCTACATTGTGCATCTCTTGTAATAGAGATGGTCCATTACTCGTCGAAACTCCAATAGGAAAAGTTTCTGAGAAACTCAGTCAAATAAGCCCGGTTCTTATGGATAAGAATGATGTTGTGGGGTTTTCCCTAGGGTTGGTTCGTGATAATGAGGTAGTTCTGGTTAAAACATTCGGGTACGCAGACCTTGAGGAAGAGAGGAAAATAACTCGGGAAACCGTATTTAAAGCTGCATCGTTAGGAAAGCCTGTCTTCGCTTATGTAGTTCTGGCTTTATCTAAACAAGGAAAGATTGATTTAGATAAGCCCCTATACGAGTATGATGGGAGCTTATTGGTTGAAAATGATCCAAGATCAAAAGAAATAACCGCGAGAATGGTGCTATCTCATACAACCGGAGTTCCAAATTATGGTAAGGAGCCAGAGCCAATATTTTGGGGAAACCCCGGTGAGCAGTTTGAATACTCGGGGCATGGCTTTATGTATCTGCAACACGTCATTGAATCAATTACTAATAAAGGTCTAGATCAGCTAGCTAGCGAGTTAGTATTTACCCCTCTAGGTATGGATAGTAGTAGTTTTTCGTGGCGAGAAAGCTATAGAGGCGTAATATCCAGCAGTTACCAACTAGATAAAGAAAAGCATAAAGTAAAACATGAGTGGCACGAGCCTTATTCGGCGTGGAGTCTCTATACAACGCTGGATGACTATTCAAAATTCATAATCCACACGTTAAATACTTCTACTACTCCAGGCAGCGTAGCAGCTATATCCATAAAACCAGAAGTGGCCGTAGCGAAAGGTGTCGAGTGGGGGCTAGGTTGGGGCCTACAGACTACGGAACCAAATCCATCATTTTGGCACTGGGGGAGTATGGAAGGCTTCAGAAATTACGTGGTAGGGTATCCAAAAGAGCGAACAGCGGTCATTGTTTTTGCCAATAGTCGGAAGTCATTTAAGATGGTGGATACAATCATGGCCAAGTCTTTGGGGGGGAGTTATCCTTCCTATGATTGGTTCTAAAAAATGAAATCTAACAATTGGCTTGAAAGGGGCTTGCCGTAGCGGAGCTTGATTTTGCCCTATTCAAGCACAAAACAAGCACCGCGGAAGGCAAGCCCCTTAGCCTGGGCGTTCTGCCTAATACAGTAAAATCTTAGTCTCAGGTGTAGATGATAAACTTAATGAGCGATTCGAAAAGTTCTCGAAGAGAGGGTGACGGGCTATCACACGATATTTTGCATTGGTTTTGAGTCGCGTAACAAAAAATACTCCTTTGTCATTCAGCTGGTTGTACCATCCGTAGTCGGTATAGCCTTTATTGATTGCGACGATACTGCCCTTCGGGAAGTCCAGCGTGCGTCCCACCGTGACATCCTATGTTTTTCCTTCTGTCACGGTAACAAACTCAGGCAGGTACCCTGCATGGTTTAATCCGACATGGATTTATTGCACCCTTGGTGGTGCGGAAATCAGCCGATGGGAAAACTGACAGGCATAAATTAATCGTCGAGGCATCCAGTGAATAAAGCGGGTGGTTGAAACGAAGTCATGGCCCGGTGTTGCGCCATGGCAACGTTGTAACAGCTTTCCAAACAAGGCTTCGTACAGGTCATATGGCTTACTGTCATTGATGCGGGACAGGTTTGAGCGAGATAGCTTTGTGCTGCCGAGATGATAAAGATGGTGGGCTTGCGCCGAAATATTTTCGGTAATATCGCGCAAGCTATTGCGCCCCGTCAACTGTGCCATGGCCATGCTCAAAACTGCAACCACCGGGATGTGGTACGGAAAGAACGACCGGAATGGTGCTGGCTGGCCAGCGTCTCGAATTCATGTCTTGGGATAATGAGTAATTGCGAAAGTACGGTATTATTGTGAGCTAAGGCTTAAATTTCCTGCTATTACAGTGTTTGGTCGTACTCACATTGTAACAACTCATTGAGATTTAAGCCTTTCTTGTTACTGTTAACGGGACAGTAGTGGTTGAAAATAGGAGTTTTGAACAGTGGAAGCCGAGTTTAGGGAATTAGATAAAGATGATGCTGAGAGCTTGATTGCGTTAAGACTCTCAGTAATGAAGACTAATCCTTATTCATTCACGATATCTGAGAATGAAGAGAAGCGAACTACTAAAGAAAATATCCAAAGAGCTATTGATAGTTATGCCTCCTCGTCCGAGAAAATAATGATTGGCGCGTTTAATGGATCGCTAATCGGGGCAATAGGAATTGAACGGAGCTACCATGAATATGAACGCCACAAAGCCATGCTTTGGGGGCCTTATGTTCAAGAGCCAAATCGAGGTAAAGGAATTGGAAATTCGCTTGTAAAGAAAGCGCTGGATTTCGCCTTTACAATTGGCGATGTGAACATGGTCACAGTTGAAACGGCGTCAAAATCAAGCGAAGCAATTCATCTTTTTAAGAAAAACGGATTTACAGAAAGCGGAAGGCAAAATAATGCACTTTTAATAAATGGCGATTACCTCGATCTTTTGTACATGCAGCATAGAAAATCAATATAACAATGCGTATCAACCGGGTCTTGTCCGATTGACAGTTGACATTAAACTCCTCCTCAATCAGGATATACTGATGAATACGAATCTTACGCAGCTGCTAGGCCGAATTATCACCATTCCATAGGAATGGTGGGATTTTTGATGCGTTTATAATTTGTCAAACCCGCCCAAGAGGCGGGTTTTCTATTTCTGCCTCAGAGGTTCCCTAAGCTAATGGTGGTAGCATGAAAAAAATAGTAGTGTTCGGTAAGCCCGGTAGCGGTAAATCTACTTTAAGTAAAAGTTTGGCGTCAGCTACAGAAATTAAATTGCATGCATTAGATTCAATTGAATTTAAAAAAAATGGATCTAGAGTGGGTCGTGTGGCATACGATGAGGAGCATGAAAGCATACTATCCTCCGAAAGCTGGATTATTGACGGCTTCGGGCCTATTGAGTCATTTTACAAGCGATTGGATGTGGCTGATACATTGATCTATATAGAATTGCCTTATCCTATCTGCTACTGGTTGGTAACAAAGCGATTATTAAAAGGGTTATTTATCAAACCTGAAGGTTGGCCTGATGGTAGTTCTATTTTAAAGGGGACTTTGGAAAGCTATAAGGTGCTAAGAATTTGTCCAAAATTTTGGAACAAAAATTTTATGCAAAAATTAGACAAAATATCGACTAATAAATCTTTATACGTGATTCGATCGGTTTCTGAATTAAATAGTTTTGTTGATAAAAACGTGAAATAAAAATCATATAATAAAACGTTCAAGAAGGGCTTGTGTAAGCTGTCTTCTTTTTTTGCGTAAACCCGCAAAAAGAGCAACCATCTCCCCCAGGCCCCTTAGTGTGGCGTTAGATATTTAAGAGGGTTTAGGCATGGGGCAGCAATACTCAGAAATTTCTGATAAAAATATTCAATTCATCAGTGAACAAAAAATATATTTTGTAGGTACAGCAACGGAAGATAGTCGAGTGAATATCTCCCCTAAAGGCATGGACTCTTTTAAAGTTCTGGGGCCAAATAGAGTTATTTGGCTTAATGTTACAGGGAGTGGAAATGAAACATCTGCTCATATTCAAAAAAATAATCGGATGACAATTATGTTTTTGGCATTTGATGGAGCTCCTAATATATTACGGTTGTATGGACAAGCGAGAGTCATTCATAAAAATGATGTTGAATGGGATGGGCTATCTTCTCACTTTAAATTACTTCCAGGCACAAGGCAGATATTTGATTTATCTGTTGATCTTGTTCAAAATTCTTGTGGCATGTCAGTCCCATTTTATAGTTATGATGGAGATAGGGACCAGCTTAAAGATTGGGCGATTAAGCAAGGTGATGGTGGCCTGAAAAGATTTTGGGAAAAGAAGAACCAAAAGAGTATTGATGGCTTAGAAACTAAGATCCTTGAAAAAAATATCTAAAAGACCGTTTAACTCGGGCAAGTACTACTGTGGAATGGAGGTTAACGGTAACGTTCAGGCTGTGCCCCCCATAAGCTAAAAAAATAGGTGAATTTAGGGGGGTTAAAAGTATTACTTGTGTTGAGGTCTTCGTTTGGTGAGTTTCTTGCGAAGCCGTTTTTTCTGACAAAATTACAGGCGGGGAGGGGGTTCCTACAGCCTGGTTAGATTCGTTATTGTCGCCACAAACAGAACAGCCTGCTTCAACTATCTTTTTGGTTGAGTGGTATTGTTAATTAAAAGATATTTGATGGGGGAAGTATGAGTAATCCGATCGTTGCAGATAATCGACCTAAAAAAGTAACGCTGACTAAAGGTGAGCAATATTATTATTGCACCTGTGGTCGATCACAAAACC
>Ga0316207_10003540_pt1 | contig 14363 bp, 12 predicted proteins | sample 6weekpyrite_MG_FD_204943 | JGI IMG/M metagenome (GOLD analysis project Ga0316207, IMG submission 204943) | Microbial mat bacterial communities from mineral coupon in-situ incubated in ocean water Damariscotta River, Maine, United States -... | ecosystem: Environmental > Aquatic > Marine >... | reverse complement strand
TATTGTTGAAGAACTGGAATCGGGCCGCGAACTATCCGTTGCCATGAATCAATATCCAAAAATTTTTAACCACCTTTATGTCAGTATGATCCAGGTTGGTGAAAATACCGGTCGGCTTGACGAAGCCTTTTTACAAATTTCAGAGTACCTCGAACTGGAAAAAGAAACTCGTGATCGCATTAAGGCCGCATTACGTTACCCGGTTATCGTGATTGTCGCGATTGCTGCTGCAATTGCCATTATCAACCTGTTTGTGATTCCAGCCTTTGCTAAAGTCTATTCCGGCTTAAATGCAGAACTCCCCTGGGCAACGAAGCTCCTGATTGCCACTTCCAACTTTACGGTTGAAAACTGGCCCTTCCTGCTGGCCGGGTTAATTCTTAGTTTTGTTGGGATATCGATGTATGTCCGCACCGACAATGGTCGTTATAAGTGGCATAAATACAAACTACGTATCCCGATCGTTGGCAGTATTATTAACCGTGCGCTTTTGGCCCGTTTTTCACGCTCTTTTGCCATGGCGACCCGCGCCGGTGTGCCACTCATCCAGACTATGACGGTTGTGGCCCGCGCTGCCGATAATGACTTTTTATCCGAACGTATCCTGCAAATGCGTAATGGCATCGAACGTGGTGACACACTTACACGTACCGCTGCGGCAACCGGGCTATTCACCCCACTGGTATTACAAATGATGTCGGTCGGTGAAGAAACCGGTGCCGTAGACGATTTATTGCAGGAAGTAGCTGAATATTATGAGCGTGAAGTCGACTATGACCTTAAAAATCTCAGCGCCGCTATCGAACCTATCCTGATCGTGGCCATTGGTATCATGGTGTTTATCCTCGCCCTGGGCGTGTTCCTGCCAATGTGGGACCTGGCCAGTGCCTACAAAGGCCAATAAATTTCCGTGAAAGTACATGAAAACATCTCCGCAACTTCTTGTATTTATGAAAGAAGAGGTCTAGACTCAAGAAAACAAGGCGGATTTTCGTTCCTTGAACTAATAATAGTTATCGTAATAATTAGTATCTTGTTTACTGTCGCGGTTGATAAGTTACTGGTACTGAAAGTTGAGGCAGAGCGCACCGCCATGGCCCAGATCCTGGGCAGCCTACGCAGTGCGATGGCGATACAAGTAGCCTCACATATTAGCTCAGATAGGGTTAGCGAACTGGCAAATAATGTAAACGCTAACCCGATGGACTGGTTGTCAGAAAAGCCGAATAACTATATCGGCACGCTGGATGAACCCGATCCAGCCGATGTTCAGGCGAGCCAATGGTATTTTGATAGTTATAACAAGTGGTTAGTATACCGTGTGAATCATGGTGATTATTTTAGCAGTACACTAAAAGGACCGAAAAGGGCGCGCTTTCGTATAAATCTTGACTATACTGATAGCGATGGAGATGGAGAATATAACGCTAACATCGACGAAATTCATGGCTTGATGCTAGAAAGCATGGAGCCGTACCAATGGCTGGCAGAGCCGGTCGATATTAAAGACTACGTCAGCCAAAATGACGAAACACTTAAAGACAAACAAGTAGCAGCACCGAACTAAATTTTTAAGGAGTTCAACATGAAGAAGCAACAAACTGGTTTTACCCTCATTGAATTGGTCATCGTGATCGTCATCCTCGGCCTGCTTGCCGCCACAGCATTGCCCCGCTTTGCAGACTTAACCGGCGACGCGCGTCAGGCTGCCCTCGACGGCATTGAAGGTGCAGTACGTTCCGCTTCTGCCATTGTTCATGCCCAGGCGCTAGTCGACGGTGTAACACTAGGTTCAAACTCGGTTGATCTTGAGGGTCAGAATGTACTCACCGAATTTGGTTACCCCGCTACTGCAGCTATTGATGATGCTGTCGATATCACTGGCGCTACTTTTGCTGGTGGAACTTTTACTCTGTCAACTAACTGTTCTGTACAATATGCCCAACCCGCTTCTCAGGGTCTAGCTCCAACATTTACCATTACAAATTCTGGTTGTAATCCGTAAATATTCGCGGTCGCATAAAAAAGGGCGCTCTATGCGCCCTTTTTTTTAGACTTACACTGCTATTTAAATGCTTATAACAAAAAATAAATCCTCATTTAATTTTATCGCTTTTGTTTTTTTAAGCTTAATTTTTCTTTCTTCTATTACATATCATAATCAAGATACAAATTTCCTACTCGTTACAAAAGCGTTATTAATATTATTGACCGCTAGTATTTTTTGGAACCCATCTCACGATGTTATCGTGCTACCTAAAAATAGCCTCGCGATCACAATGGCAATATTCTGGTTCAGTCTGCTCATTAATATTCCATTAGGTAATATTCCTGAAAATAATGCTTATACCGTTTGGTTAATAGCGCTGTTACCTACTGTTTTTTTTATCTATCAACTAATACCAAATCAACAAAATATCTGGAATAAACTTTTTTCAATTTTTATTATTACCGCGACAGGTTTATCTTTATACTATATATACCAGATTAACTCAGGTAATTTACCCTTTGGCGGCGCTGCTGTTTTCCCAAATCGAAATATATTTGCTGCTTTATTAAATATAATTATTCTTGCATCAAGCGCTTATTTTATAAAACTAAAGCAGCAAAAAATAAATTTTAATATTCAGCTTGTAATTGGCACAGCGCTTTTTATCATGATCTACGCCATGGCCATGACCCAAAGTCGCGGTGGCTTAATCGCATTTTTTGCTGCTTATATACTGCTTTTTTTACTTTTATATAAGACCGTTGCTAAACGTATTTTAATCAGCCATATTTTATTAACTTTTATTGCTCTTATTCTTGCCAATACAAACCTACAGGTAAGTAGCAATCTCATTAATAATCTAGCCACCTTAAGCGAACCGAGTAATGCGGGCTCCAGTCGCTTCTTAATATGGGAGGCAACCTGGCAACTTATTCAAAATGCCCCCTTGTTTGGGAATGGTGCAGGTACTTTTCCATTGCTCTACCCACAATACCGTTTAGCTACTGAAAACAGCGGTGGTCTATTTGCTCATAATGATTATTTGCAGATTTGGAGTGAAATGGGTTTAATTGTACTGATCGCTTTTATAGCGCTACTTCTTTCTACAGCCTACACGTTTATAAAGTACTGGCGCTCTACAAATGAACATAATGCGCGAATCGAAACGGCTGGGCTATTTTGCGGGCTTAGCAGTGTTGCCATACACAGCCTTTTTACTTTTAACCTTTATATTCTTTCGATGCTTATTATATCTGCTCTATTTCTCGGTCGCTTTAATCACCTATGTACTGTTAATAAACCATTGTTTTTTAACATCAACCCTGGACAGTTAATATCACAAAATATCACACGTTTAATTATTGTTATTATGGCTATCTTTGGACTGCTATCACTCGCTTCTAGCTCGGCACATCAATATTATTACCAGCAGGGCATTGCGGCGCATAAATTAAAAAAATTTGATCTTGCTAATAGTCACTTCATATCATCAAATAAGTTTTTTAAGACCTATGCTTCGCTTGTTTCACAAGCGACCCTACTTTCAGACTCAATTGTAACCTGGCCTGAATCTGATACTAAAAAACGGCAACTACTTTTTAATCAAGCGCATCGATTACTAGATGAAGCAGAAACATTAAATCCATTTCGACTACCTCACTACAATCTCCGTGGATATTTATACACCACTTACCCGGAATTTAGTGGTAGAAATTATGTGCAGCTTGCTAAAGATAACTATCAAAAGATGCTTGTCCTCAATCCGCGACACTTTAAGGCCCGTTATTTATTAGCCAAATTACTGGTATCCGAAAATAAACCTGATAAAGCACTTATTTTGCTGGAACATGGGCTCAACGAATACTATTCACCCTGGCAGAATACTGTACCTTACCTGCAGTTGATAAAGGCTCTCCGTATTAAAAAGGGCGATCAAGCAGGTGCTAATGCGCTGACAGGCACTATCGAAAAACGACAACGTGCCTACCAATTCTACGAAAATCGAAAAAAGTCCAACAACCTTTAATTTGGTTAAATTTGACTATTTGCCAATAACTTATACGCTTAAGCATATGAATAGAGGACATTTAGCTAATCATCACCAAAAGGGCTTTACCCTTGTGGAGCTTGTCGTGGTGCTAATTATTATTGGCATCATCAGTGCTATTGCCCTGCCGCGTTTCTTTGATGCGCAACGTTTTGATGATCGTGGCTTTTATACTGAAGTCATCAACGCGGTACGCTATGCACAACAACATGCCGTTGCCACAAATTGTGATGTACAGGTAACCCTTACAGCAAATGGTTATAGCCTGGAACGTCGTACCAATAATTGCACCGGTGGATTCACCGCACCCGTATTGAGCCCGGCTAGCCCAGGTACCAATTTCACAGGCAACAAGCCTGGCGTTAATATTGCCCCTGTCATGACCTTTTCTTTTAGTCCCCTCGGTGTGCCTTCAGTTGGCAACACGGACATCAGTGTTAGTAGTAACTCCTTTCGCATCAATGGCGTCACCGGCTACATTGAAGAATTGTGATGACTGCTCTTAAATCACAACTTGGCACTACCTTTGTCGAACTGATTATTACCATCGTTGTTATCGGCATTGGTATTTCCGGCATCTTGCTGGTCATGAATCAGAACATTTCCACCAGTTCTGATCCTCTTATTCAGCACCAGGCAATTGCCATCGCCGAAGCCTACCTTGATGAAATTCAGGCTAAGCCTTTTGTTGATCCTGATGGGGTTGATGGAGAACTTACACGCAATTTGTTTGATGACATTGATGATTATAATAGCGCCGTCGTTGATGGAGTGCCTCGCGATCAAGGAGATGCAACAACACCGAATGGCAATGTTATCGCCGGGCTCAATGGCTATACAGTCAATGTCAATATTGTTAATGAAGCTGTCGGCCCGGCCGGTAACCAAACCCCTGCTGCTGCTGCCTATCGTATTACGGTTGCCGTTAGCACACCAACTGGCTCTGTTGTGCAACTCAGTGCTTACCGGACAAATTTCTGATGCGCACTTTAAAGCGACAACCTGGTTTTTCACTTGTTGAGCTGATTATTGTCATCGTGATCACCGGTATTCTTGCGATTGGTATTGCTTCCTTTATTACGCGTCCGGTGCAGGGATTTATCGATCTGTCCCGTCGTGCCACCCTGGTATATTCTGCTGAAAGCGCCATGCGCCGCATGCAACGTGATATTCGCCGCGCCCTGCCTAACAGTATTCGTGTTGCTGGTGGCGGCACTGCAATTGAAATGATTAATACGGTAGAAGGGGCGCGTTATCGTTCTGCGCCGCCACCGGGTAACCCCAATAACCGGCTAACTATTACCAGTGGCCTTGATACTGACTTTGATGTACTGGGTGACCTTAATAGTGTCGGTGTCGCAGGTTTACGTGTCTCGGTGAATAACACGGGTGACACTGCTGCAGGTGTCCCTGTTCGTGGTCGCAATGCCTATGCTTTAGCTGACTTATTGACGGGCACCAATGTCGTGACGCCGTTTGGCCAGGCTATCACTATTACTGACTCAGGTAACGAAGATCATATTAATATCGGTGGTGCCGGTTTCCAGTTTACGGATCACTCGCTTAGCAACCGTGTTTACCTGGTTGATGGCGGTATATCTTATATCTGCAATGGCGGGCAGCTACGCAGGTACGAAGGCTATGACTTTACTAACTCAGTACAGCCAGTCCCTCCTGCGGGTGGGTTTGCAGTAATGGCTGATAACATCGGCAACTGTGCCTTTACCTATGTACCCGGCACTTCACAACGTGCCGGCCTGATGACCCTTGATTTATCCGTCACTGATGCCGCCACAGGCGAAACCGTGCGCTTGTTACACCAGGTTCATGTGGATAACGTGCCATGATAAATTTTCACAAACAACGTGGCTTTTCGCTTGTCACCGCTATTTTTCTGTTAGTTGTTCTCGCAGCGCTTGGTGCCTATATGGTCACTATTGGTGGGACTAACCGTGCTAGCAGTACTGCAGCATTACAAGGTGCACGCGCGTTCCAGGCTGCACGCAGTGGTATCGACTGGTCTATTTACACCATTACTACTGCTGCGGATCAGGCAACAGCTCGTACTAATTGTGACAATATTATTGATGCCAACACTTTTACTTTAAATGTTGCTGGACTCGGTGGCTTTACCGTCAACACTAACTGTGGCTGGACGGGTCATGACCAACAAGGAAATGACAACGTTACGGTTTACACTTTAACCTCGACAGCGACCTCGGGTGTTGCCTATGGCAACCTCGACTTTGTACAACGGCGTATTACGGCCACTATCTCCCCTCCGTGATTAATCTAAGGCATGTTTGATCCTGTTGCATTACTAAAAGCCTTTTGCCGAGATAACGACCAGGCAGCATTCCAACGTTTTTACCGCAGCCAGTCTGATCGACTGTGGCGATTTCTATGCGCCCGCGGTGCGGGTACTGAGCATGCCTATGATTTACTCGCCGAAGCCTTTCTAAAATTCTCGCAAAACATATGCAAAGACCCACGGGCACCAGTGGCTTTTTTGTATCGAATTGCCATTAACTTGCATATCGACAGCTTCCGCCGTCAACAGGCTCGGCCTGAAACCTGTAATACTGAAGTCACCGAAACATCTCCAGATCCCGTTATGCCAACGGATGAACGGGAATTTGTCCGGCGTTTAGTAAAAAGATTGCCCCAGGATGAACAAAACCTGCTCCTGATGCGTTATTGGATAGGACTGACACATCGGGAAATTGCTGAAAGTATCGATCTTCCCGAAGGAACGGTACGCCGCCAGGCCGCCGCCAGCCTGAAGAAGCTACGCCAATACTGGCAGGAGAACGAATGAACATTACATGCCCAACTGAGGATAGACTTAAGTCATTGATTATGGAGGCTTTTGACGAGCTTCCTGCTCCTGATCCGGCACATATTGAGCAAATAGCGTCTACACTTGCTAATAAGACGAAAAAACAACGCAATCAAGGCCGCAAGCATCGTCAGCATTGGCTATTTTGGGTGTTACTTGGGGGCAGTATGACCGCCGCAGCCTGGTGGGGAAGTAGCTATTTACTGCCAAAACAAGCTAAGCCGCCAGTACAGATTGAACTAGAGAAAGGCGCCCCTGAAGTTAAACCGGTTCTTAAGGAACCGTTTCGTAATAATGCTACTGAGTTACACGAACAAGCACCTACTCAAGGTTCAAGTTCTAAAACTAGCCCGATTATTGATAAACGTGAACAGTATTAGGCAAATCGAATAAATATGAATTACTTCAACCAATATAAACTCGGCCAATTTTTAAAATCGATAGTTATTTTATCGCTACTCAGCTTTGCCTATATTCAACCCGGCCATGCCGCTCCCGGCGATATACTGTTTGAAGATGATTTTGAAACAGGGACACTAGTTGGTAAATGGACTGTTGATAATTCAGGCGGTGGTGATGCCGCTGTCTCAACTAATACCAATGTATCTGGTTCACGATCAATGTATACACGTTGGGATGAAGTCGTTGTTACCAGTATCGTTACCAGTACTGCTGTGCCTGGCGCCGAAATTAGTCTTTATATCCGCCGCGGCTTAGATGCCTTACAGCCCGATAGTGAAGATCCGGATTCGGGTGAAGACCTTGTTCTCGAATATTTAGATAACAACAATGCATGGATTATACTTGAAACGTTTCTTGGTAGCGGTACAAAAGGCGAAATTTTAAACCGTACATACCAATTACCTGCTGAAGGATTGCATGCAGCCTTTCAACTTCGAATAAGGCAAACTAACGGTAATGGTGCCACGGGCAACGGTTTTGGTGATGGCACAGTTGGCTATGACTACTGGCATGTCGATGATGTTACCGTTACCGAAACAGTTTTTGTCGATCCTCTAGTCAGCTCTTACTCACTCGATGATTCATCATTTACAACTGTAACCGATACTTCTGGTAATGGTTTTGATGGCGCTGCCACAGGTAATGCCACACCTTCGAGTGTAAACCCGGTTGTAGCCGGATCACCCGGCACATGTGGCTATGCCGATTTCGCTGACAATAATAGCAACAATACCATTGATGCCATTAACACAGGTGTTGATGTCAATAGTATCGGTAACCGGGGCACCATTACCCTTTGGTACAAAAGTAATGAGCGCTGGAATGGTAACAACGGCTCCCGCATGATTCTTGATGCATCAACTAATATTGGTTCAGGTGGTAATCGAAAATATTTCTTCTTAGTGCTACAAAATGATAGCCAGTTACGCTTTGCATTAGAAGACTCTAGCGATGGTGATTACATTCTCGACACTGGCAATAATAATTTTGCACAGGATGTTTGGGTACACATTGCTATTACCTGGGACCTGCCAGGCGATTCACTACAAATTTTTGTCAATGGTAACCTGGCAAATAACAGCACCCCAAATACAAATGGAACCTTAGCTAGTGATTTAGGTGCCATCTTCCTTGGCGATAATAGCAGCGTCTATCAGGCTAGTGGTTCCAGTGGCAATTCAGCAAATGGTTCAATTGATGAAGTCTATTTTTACAGCGAAGTTCGCTCCGCTGCACAAATTCAGGCTAACCGTGATTTTACCCGACCTTGTGCGACTCCACCTTTAACATGTGGTCCTATTCCTTCTACTTATCCTATTTACAGCGCCGGTGATGATCTTGATGTTGATAACGACGTAACTATTGACCTTGGTAGTGGTGCGATTGCAGTTGAAGAAGGTGATAACAATGGCAATGTCATTGATACCACGCTACCCGCTGACAACAATGTCACTGATGCCACACAAACCCTACCCACAATAGAACCGCCAACTTTCCCTGCAACGGGTTCTGTTGACGTGGATGTTACTGCTGGCACAACACAAACTATCGATGTTGCAGACAATCCTCCCGGCGATGCTACCTATGACAACATAGACGTTAACGATAATGCCACGCTTAACTTTACCGGCGGTGGGCCCTTCTATATCGATCGACTACGCATCGAAGACACAGCAACGGTAAACTTTGATGCTGGCACGTATTTTATTGATCAGCTACAGGTTCGCGATGACGATGCCACGATTAATGTAAATGGTGCTGTGCGCCTGTTCATTGGCGATCATTTCACAACGGGGAACAACGACGACAGGCTCTCTGTTAATGCCGGTGGTGCTGTTTCTGACCTGGTTGTATTCCTGTACCCCAATGCTGAGTTTGATATGGATGGTGAAGAGCTGGACTTCACGGGTGTTATCTATGGACCTAATTCTGGTGATATAAAAATTGATGACGACAGCACCATTACCGGTGCAATCATTGGTGGCGATGAAATAGAGCTCGATGACGATGTTTCAATCATTTATACGCCTGCTGTCGCGGCAGCCGTTGCCAGTATCACTACCTGTGATGGTGCCACCTTCTCTCACTTCACACTGACGCATGACAACTTTGGCATTAACTGCCTGGCAGAACCGAACATCACTGTCACGGCGATTGGCACGGATGGTAATCCGTTTGATGCCGATGGCCTACAAATTACCCTGGATACCCAGAGTGTCAGTGCCGCCAATTCTGTCTGGTCCAAAACCAGCGCGGGTGGTACGTTTGACCCAACAGTTGCCACTGACAACATTGCTTTATATACCTTTGATCCAGGCCAAAGCTCGGCGACCTTCTCGTTACTGCACCAGCAAGGTGATGCCAGTTTAAACCTGGTTGTTTATCAAACCGCCATCCCCGCGACTACCTATGCCGATCCAGAAGGTAATCTTATTTTCTCACCTAATGGCTTCACCGTTACCACCAGTCCCCTGGCGGATCCGTTTCTTGGCGTTCTACCGCCGATTGCCGCGCAAGTGGCAGGAACCAATGTACCACTTTATATTACCGCCTATGGCGTCACACCGACCGACCCAACCTGTGGTGTGATTGAATCCTATGCGGGAAACAAGCCGCTGCAATTTTGGTTTGATTACAATAATCCCAACCGTGACAGCGGTGTGAACCCCAGTATTAACGGCACAGGCATTACCGATGACACCGAAGCCAATGCACTCACCCTACCAGGCGGTGTCACCTTCACCGCTGGGCGTGGCCAGGTCACCACTAAGTACAAAGATGTTGGTCTGATCACGCTCGGGATAAAAGATGAATCGGTTATCAATACCGAGTTACCAAATGGTATCCGTGGCACAGCAGATATCATTTTCGCACCTGCCGATATCGTTATTACACAAGTGCGTAAACCAGATGGCACGGGTGACCATCTCAATGTCATTGCCTCAACCGCCGAAACGGATATCTTAAAGGCCGGTAACGACTTCGCGGTGAAGCTTGAAGTGCGTGATGCAGAAGGCAGCATCACGCCCAACTTTGGTTACGAGATGACGCCAGAACTTATTGAAATTGTCTCCAGTAACCTGGTTGCTCCCGCGGGTCGTAATGGCTCGCTTGATGACGGCGCTATTGTTAATAAAAGTAGCTTTGGTCGCCTTGATTATGATGGTGTTACCACCCTGGCTGACGGTGAATTCCTGGGCACCGTGTTTAGTTTTGATGAAGTCGGTATTATTCAGCTGCAGGCCAGTATTGATGATAACGATGCGACAAATGATGATGATTACCTTGACGGGCTCATGGCAAATGGCGCTACCTTAAGTGTCGTTGGGACTCCTTCAGGTAACGTAGGACGCTTCGTTCCGGATCGCTTTGATATCACTGACAACTCACCTACGCTGGCAGACAGTTGTGGCGCCTTCAGCTACATGGATCAAGCCATTAACTTTGGCACTGACCCAATTGTTACTATTACAGCGCTCGAAGAAGGTGGCGGCACAACCGAGAACTACGATATCGGTGTTTTCTGGCGCTATTCAGTTGACCTGGCGAACCGTACTTATAGTAATAACGCAGCGACGCCCGCTACCTTAGATAGTAACCCGTTGCCTGCCAATATCACGGTGAGTGGTGATAATGATGCCAATGGTATTGGCCAATTGACTATCACTAACGAACCTATACTCTATCAGCGACCTGCCGATCCACGTGACACAGCAGGGGCTGGCGCGAACCCCGCCATTCCTTTCAATGCGGATATCAACCTTGATCTCACGATTGCCGATTTAACCGATGACGATAACACCTGTTATGACTCGGATAATGATGACACCTGTGAAACCTACTCTGTAGCCAATATTACGGGTAGCCAGGTTCGCTTCGGTCGTTTAAATATTGATGGTGCCTTTGGTTCAGAATTAGTCGATCTACAACTTCCCGTCACGGCGCAATACTACGATAGTTTAATCAACGACTTCGTGCCTGCGACAGATGATACCTGTACAGTACTAACCGATGCATTAAATGGTGTCCTTGCCACGACCTACGGTCATTTCTTCCTCGATAATGCTAATGCTTATACTGGTAGTCTCGACCCCGGTGAAACAACGCCGAGTCTTTCCGCCTTCGCTGGCGGGCAGGCTACACTAACGATGACTGCTTCAGGCGTAACTGGCGGTATACCTAATTCTGGAAGTGTACTAATCGAGGTTTTGCTAGACAACCCGGCTATTCCGTTACAACAACCATGGTTACAGTTCGACTGGGATGGCGATGGCAACCATGACAACAACCCAACCGCTACGGCTACGTTTGGGATCTATCGTGGTAATGACGCGACGATTTATCTACGGGAATTGTATTAATTCAACTCCATACCGAGTTCTTTGATCTTGCGTGTCAGGGTGTTGCGCCCCCAGCCCAGTAATTTAGCGGCATCCTGACGGCGACCACCTGTATGTCGCAATGCACTACGAATCATAATACGCTCAAAGTCGGGCACAGCGCTATCAAGCAACCCTAGCTCTCCACTAACCAGACGATTATCGGCCCAACGCTCTAGTGATTTTTGCCAGTTATCACTCGCACTTGATTCACCACTTACATTTTCACGAATCTCAGGCGGCAAATCATCCATGTGCACTTCTTGCCCTGGTGCCATCACCGTTAACCAACGACAAAGATTTTCCAGTTGCCGCACGTTACCTTGCCACTCTATGCTGGTTAAATATTTTTCTGTTTCTGGAAGCAAGCGTTTAACCTCAGAATTCAATTCTTTTGCGGCGATAGACAGAAAAAAGTTCATTAACAAAGGAATATCTTCGCGCCGCTCTCTAAGTGGGGGTACGTGTATGCGAATTACATTTAGGCGGTGAAACAAGTCCTCTCGAAAACGACCTTCGGCAACCAACTTCTCCAGGTTCTGATGCGTCGCTGCAATAATGCGCACATCAACCTTAACAGCTGATCGACCACCTACCCGATAAAATTCTCCTTCTGCGAGTACTCGTAACAGCCGTGTCTGTAATTCTGCCGGCATATCACCAATTTCATCAAGAAATAATGTGCCACCATCAGCCTGTTCAAAACGACCACGATGTAAACTTTGCGCACCCGTAAAGGCACCTTTCTCATGTCCAAATAATTCTGACTCTAGTAAATCTTTTGGAATCGCGGCTGTGTTAATCGCAATAAATGTTTCATCCGCTCGAGGGCTGTGACGATGCAGCGCATGCGCCACAAGTTCTTTACCCGTACCTGACTCACCATTGATTAAAACAGTAATATTTGATCGTGCCAGTCTACCAATGGCTCGAAACACTTCCTGCATAGCAGGTGCTTCACCAATGATTTCTGTTTCAGCTTGTGATTCTTCTGGGCTATGGACTTGTTTTTCGCGACGCAACTCAACTGCGCGGCTTACCATTTCTACTGCTTCATCAACATCAAATGGTTTTGGCAAATATTCAAATGCTCCACCCTGGTAAGCCGATACTGCACTATCCAAATCTGAATGTGCTGTCATAATGATGACGGGCAAATCAGGGTAACCAGCATTGATCTCATTTAGTAAGTCCAGGCCATTAATACCTGGCATGCGTATGTCTGTGACAATTGCATCAGGCTGGTCTTTCCCGAGTTGTGCCATTACATTATTAGCATTCTCGTAACTGATAACATCCATGTTTGCTTTCTCGAGTGCTTTCTCAAGTACCCAACGTATTGATCGATCATCGTCAATGACCCAGATCTTATCCTTATGCATTTTCATTACTCTCCATTTCGAGCGGTAATAATATTGTAAATCGAGTTTCACCGGGCTGACTGGCACACTCTATCAACCCGCCGTGCCTATTCACCAAGGACTGCGCTATTGATAAACCCACACCAGTACCTTCTGCACGGCTTGTCACCATTGGGTAAAAAATTCTTTGTTGCATCTCTTCCGGAATGCCGACACCATCATCTGTTATATCTAATCGCATTACGTGTCGGTGACGGATATTACCTATCGTTAGCTGCCTTTCTATACGCGTCTTTAATTCTATCGTTCCTTTTCCTTTCGTAGCCTCGATAGCGTTGCGTACGATATTTAGTACAGACTGAATTAACTGATCTTTATCTGCCATGAATTCTGGGATACTGACATCATAATTTCGTACTAAACGAACCCCATCAGGTACCTCGGCAAGCACCAGGCTTCGAACACGTTCCAGGACCTCATGGATATTCAGCATTGTCATCTTGGGCAAACTATTAGGCCCCAACATGCCATCTACTAGTTTTTGCAAACGATCCGCTTCACCAATAATAATCTGTGTGTATTCCTTCAGACTCTCATCAGGTAACTCAGCTTCTAGTAACTGTGCAGCACCACGCAAACCACCCAGGGGATTTTTAACTTCATGTGCAAAACCACGCACCAGGGCGCGTGTTGCTACATTTTGAGCTAGCAGCCGCTCTTCTCTAGATATGCGCAAATGACGATCAACCTGCTTCATCTCTATTAATAAACGCTGCTCAGGATCAGCATCATCGATATTGACTGTACAATCTACGGTTATCTTCCTGTCTTCGGCGAGGATCAGTGCGAGTTCATGCTGTGTAAAACCCTGGCCATTAACCAGAACTTGCCCGACCTTTTCAATAAATGCAGGTTCAGCCGGTAATAACTCTTTTACCGGTTGATCCTGGCTTTGCCTTAAACTTGTAGCAAAAAGCACCTCAGCTGCTGGATTCATGTACTCAACCTTTAATTTGGCATTAAGTACCAGCACCGAGGTTGATAAATTGTCGAGCAAGTTAGACAACGGGGCTTCCCTATTCAAAATTATATTAACCATGCTGATATGTAGTGCAATTCTCGAACCACATTTGTTTCGTTAAATGATATTTTTTTATTCACTTAGCAGCTTCTTAACTCATTGAATAAAAAGATATTTATCATTTTTCGCTAAAACAGATCAAAATAAGGAAAATCAGCTAGAAAAGATATATGCACTATTATAGTGCATGTACGTTTATATTGT
>Ga0316207_10003538_pt1 | contig 14369 bp, 35 predicted proteins | sample 6weekpyrite_MG_FD_204943 | JGI IMG/M metagenome (GOLD analysis project Ga0316207, IMG submission 204943) | Microbial mat bacterial communities from mineral coupon in-situ incubated in ocean water Damariscotta River, Maine, United States -... | ecosystem: Environmental > Aquatic > Marine >... | reverse complement strand
TTTTGCCGCAATATCTATCATGCTGTCTGTCATGCTGCGTCCTTCCGTTCCGTCTTGGCTGGTAATTGCGCGGGATGGCACTTTCCCGCCTTGTATTCTTTCCAGACCCAAGCGCCAAGCCAGTCCCGCTGGTGTTGGGTTGCGTTGTGCCATGCATAGCAACGCGCCGGTGTCCATGCGCCCGGCTTCCACCACTCCGACCGGATAAGTTTTGCCGCTTCGGTTAGGGTGCTCACGCTTCTTTCCTTAAAAATGGCGGAATATCCTCAATCTTTGGCGCTTCGGGGTACGGGACTTCAACGCCGTCAACCATCACCATCGGCCACGGTTGATCAACCCGCACCCCTTCCCGTTCCCGCCCGGTTACGGCTTTCCAGGCTGCTTTTTCCTCGGGTGTCGCTGCGCGGTAAGTGCCGTCTGATTCCTCTGGCTCAAAGTCTTCCCATCGTCTTTGATGCAGGAAGGTGCGGGCATGGCACGGCAACGGCGCATCATCGTCCAGCAAGGAATGTCGGTAGCTTGTCGCCGCCTTGGTTAGGGCTTCGGGATCGGCACCGCCCGCGACCGCTTTTGCAAATTCCTCACGGGCTGGCGATTTCGGATTTACCTTTGCCGGGGGGTATTCCGTCCAGAAGGCTTCGAAGGATTTTTCTAAATCATCATTCCATTTTTTAGGACGAGCGTTTTTCCCCTTGGGGGGAATAGGGGGGTTATCTGTATCTGTCTCTGTATTGGTCTCTGTCTCTGTAGGGATAGGTCTATCAGAGGGCTTTGGTAGGGCTATGTCCGGGAGCTTTTCTTTTACATACTCAGACCCGTTCAACTCCGCACAAATCCGGGCTTTTATATCACAATCCGGCAATGCCAGCGCCAGCTTACAAGCGCCCTTTGCGTGTTTTTCATTTGTAATCGGGGATTGCTTGAGAAAATCGGCTATTTGTACGATGGTTTCAGTTTCGTTCCAGTCTATTAATAGGGCTTTGCATAGGGCTTCGATAGCCCTATCAATCTGGTCGGGAGACCAGTTTAAATCCGCCATCACATAGCCCTTTGGAAGTCGATAGCAGCCTATCGAATTTCCATGCGGCGACGTATGTATATAGAAATACAACAGCCGCGCCTCGCTATCGTCATTGATAGATAGGAACTTACGAGACCCCCATATAGAGGGTGATATTTTTGCATAGTCTCTCATGCTGCGACTTCTTCCTGATCTTCAATTTTTACAACAGCCAGTTCATAGCCAAGGACGTTTAGTGCCGCGTTGATGTTGGGAACCCGAGCCGTCCGACCATTCCGCCAGTCATAAAACGACCTTTGGGCAACACCGGATTTTTCCGACATTTCTTTATCTGTCATTCCTGAAAGCCAATGAAGATAAGCAAATGACCTTATAACCGGGTCAATTTTGGAATTATTACCCAGACAGTGAGGTGTTATGCTTACCGGGTCGGAATGAGCGCTAAGGTATTTAGCGGGAATGTCGAGACATGCGCTTCTGATGCTGTTGTCTGTTTGGGAAAGGGCATCTATCAAGCATATCCCGTGCGCGATTGTGCTGTGTTCGCGGCCTCCTATTTGTGCGCCAATATCCGCCATTGATAAATCAGTCAGCTTTTCCGCAAGCCAATAGGCAATTTGACGCGGGCGAGCGACCCTTAAACAAACCTGATCTGATCTTAGAGATTCGACGCTGATGCGCTGACCTCGTTTTGAATAATAGACAGCAACGGCGCGAAGGATTTGCGGGATTGTTGGGTTTAATATCATGCCGCAAACTGCCCGGCACGAAGGCGCTGGTCATTCTCTTTGCATGTTGTGCAAATACGTTCCCCAACGTGGCGTGAGGTGAACTCTCCCCCGTGCATCAGGCACTTGCGGATTTTGACGGGCGATTTAATAGGCTCAGGCGGCTTCCGGCCCTGTAAGCGGCTTAGAGAGCGGTCAATAAGATGTTTAAGGTCAGGGTCATCCAAGACTTCCATTGCTCGCCTGTAGCGGGACGAAAGGGCAACCGTGCTATTGTGTGGAAAGTGTTCAGCAACAACCGTCCAGGGGATACAGTTAACACGACAAATATAGGCGATAGCGAGACGGGTGTTAAAAAACCGTTCCTCGCGTCTGCCGCCAGCAATCGCCTGCGCTGGCATGCCTGATTCTTCGCATACCGCGTCAATGATCTGCTCTGGTTTCATGCTGCGTCTCCCTCATCTAGTGAAAGTTGGTCAAACACCCGCCGCAGGACGTAAGAGCGCCCCATAGACAGGAAGAAATAACAGGCCGTGACGCCCGCAGAGGCCGATACAGAAGGCTCAAGGCCGAATAGGGGTAAACCGTAAAGCGTGAATAGAAAGCTCACCACAAGGCCTGTGACGGCGTTGGTTTTAGCCTCAATGAATGACATGCGGCGGGATTGGCTCATTGCATCCGGCTCCCGGCGATCCGTCTTTCCGTCATGGGGATTGAGGGGGTAATCTTTGGTGTGCGCCGGTTCTTTTCGAGCCAGCGGCGATATAGCCAATACTGGATGAACTTAATCATGCTGACCACCAGTCGTTCGGGCGGGGGCCAAGGACGTAGAAACGCACTTGCCAATCATCCCATCGTTCCAGGTTTCGTGTCTTTTCTTCGCGACTTCGGAGAAGCCAAACCTGATCAGGCGATAAAGACTTAACGCCCAGCCAGAGTTGAACGTATCTAGCTCTTTGGAGGGGAGTCGCATTAGGGTGTAGGGGCGGCGGGGGAAAGGTGTTTTTGAATACTGATATCATACTGCCTCCAAAAACTCTGAAATCTCGACGCGCATTCCCTCAACCTGGCCCCAACGGATAGACAAGCAGTGGATTTTGGAATCGTCCTCAATCACGCCCATATCAACGAGTAAATCCAGGGGAGCTTTTAGTAAGTTGTCGAGGTCGCGCTTGCGCCGATCCGGTCTGTTTACCGTGACGGAAACATGGACGAGTCCAGATATAGACTTTTCATGCCATTGAGTCCGTTGGTTGATTATCTCGTTTTGTGCCGCCCGCGCCCATGTGAGGTATCGAGCTGTCTTAACCCGGCCCCTGCCGGTGACGTTGCGGAATGCCCCGTTGACGCTTGGCGGGTATGGAAGGGCGATTGTAATCATTCCCCATCTCCCGCCCGCAGGAGTGGACTTTGGGAACTAAACGATACTTGTGCCGTTATGTCGCGGGCGGGCAGGACGGCGACTCCTGCCGACGAATTCCGGTAGAAAAGAGCCGGGGCGCGTCGTATCACCCCGGCCAAGTTTCTAAGGGAGGTCTTAACGTCCGGTTGACGGTGCGGACAGAATGCCCGCATCTTCGACAGGTGCCGAAGCTCTGAGGCGGAAGTCATTTGTCACCCCCGCGATTAAATAGAAAAACACATGCCACGAGACACACTGGAACTACGCCGCACAAAAACATGAGGAATTGCCAAGATTGCCAGAAGGTCATTTGGACCCCGCTATATAAATCTTGTACGTGCCAACCTTGCCGATGTAGTGCGGCTGAGAGTTGGCGACGGCGTAGAGAAGGGCGACACCGATAACAGTCCCGACAATCGAATACCCGATTGCCATTGCGATACTGGCGCTTATGCCTTTGAGGAAATCCATCACGCGGCCATCCTTTCAGCTTCAAGAATTGCATTGCCTATTATTTCGGGGATTTGGGGGATGACGGTGTTGCCGACGCCTTCAAATCTGTCCACATCATCGGGAACCCCATCAACACCTCGACCCATTCTATGTTGATCCACTGACCATCTAGCTCCGGATAAATGCGCGGCCCCCATTCCTCTAGATTTGAGTGATAATCTTCCCGGGACCACCACTTTCTCCACATGCTTTTCCGCGGGGTAGGCACATAACCAAACCCTGTCTCTAATTGAGGGGATTCCAACGTGGAAAGGTAATATGCAGTCCCATTCCGCGTCATACCCGATCTCGGCCAGGTCGCTGAGAACTCTGCCAAACCATTCGCCTCGTTTTTCGTTTGGGCCACTAAGCAGGTTTGTGACGTTCTCCACGATGACGTATTGGGGTCGTAGTTCGCTAGTAAGGCGGGCAATCTCTGACCATAGACCCGATCGCTCGGCATCAAGCCCTTTCTGATGGCCGGCGACTGATAAATCTTGGCACGGGAACCCGCCTGTGATGACATCAACGGCAATTCCGTCTCTGTAAAGAGCTTCTCTTGTGACATTCCGCACATCCTCATATATCGGCACATCGGGCCAGTGTTTTGCCAAGACCTTGCGGGGAAATTCTTCAATCTCACAGAACGCCACGGTTTCAAATCCGCCCGTCCGTTCAAGACCGAGAGAAAACCCGCCGATTCCTGAAAACAGATCGAGAACCCGCAACATCACGCTGCCTCGAGTATAAAATGCTTATTCTGGGTACTGAGCGCGGCATGGAGTCGGGTATTTGCAATCACTCGTTCATGGGCCAGCTTTTCAAGCGTGATCCACTCGTTATGATCGACAATGCCGTCCTCAAGGATTTGCGAGAACGTCAAAACAGCGCCCGCAGTGCCGGTCATGTGATGGGAAACAGAGATCGGCTCCGGTGTTAGCTCAACCGCCCCGCCCTGCCCGAACATGCTCAAGTAGACATTGGTAAAGGCTGGCCCGAATAACCGGCAATAAGCCGCCATATGGGAAGCATTGGGCTGCGTTGCAGAACCTGAATAAATATGGTCAGAAACCGTGCGCTTCGGAATCCCGGTGAATTGCGCCACTGTCTCGGCTGGCATCTTGCCGCGCCCCATGAACATTCTGAGAAGGTCGGCAATGGTGTGCTTGTTTACGGTCCGTTCGCTGGTGTTAAACATAACTCCTCCCTCCCCTTTCGTGCTTAGTTTTGTGAATGAATAACGTTGTCCCAATTTTCAGACACATCGAGATCCCGACCGACCCGGTAGGCGCGGCCCGCAAGAACCTGCAGCGGGCAGTGCTTGAACTGATCCGGGCAGGTATCGAAATCGAGGATCGCGAGGCGTTGGCCCTCGGACAGGATTTGTCGATTATGTTGAATGAGGCGTAGGGTCATGACGTGCCGCCAGAGAATAGCGCCGGGCCTACATCAATGCCCCGCCGTTGCGCCTCCTGCCATATCGGCATCTGGAAGCGGGCAGGAATCCCGCGCTTCTTCCAATTCGACAGCGCGCCAGGTTGAACGCCAAAAAACTCCGCCGCTTCCTTTGTGCCGCCGAGCGTTTCAATAAGATCGTCTGTTGTTGCTATCTGTTCCATGCAGCATATTATTCACATTATGTGGAGAAATGCAATACACTTTTTGTGGAATGCCAAACATTCTATGAAGTTGTAGGTTGGGGAATGGCTAAAAGTGACGCTACAAGCGAATTAATGGTTGGAAAGCGAATAGAAATAATTCGGCAGATGTTCGGCTATGGCTCGCAGAAAGCCTTCTGTGATGAGTTTTCTATATCCGCGTCAAGGTATAACAACTGGATAAAGGGCGTTCGCCGCCCGGCAATTGATGAAGGCATTAAGATTTGTGAAAAATTTAATCTGAGTTTGGATTTCCTATATAGGGGAGAATTGAAGTCGGTTGATTACGATCTGGGCAAAGCCCTAAAAGAAGCCTTAGACGTGATCCAAACTCCCGAACGACAATAGTCGTCCCGTAGTCCCCCTTATACTGGCGCATCTCAACAGCAAGAGCGGCTAGCCCTCCTTCTGAATTCGTATCATTAGCAGTCATAATCCCTCCCAAAGCTGAATCCATTCTACCCGCCATTGTGGTTAGAAAATGGCAACAGCTAGCACTCGCAAAATTGACGTTATTTGTGGGTTTTTGACATATTTTGAAATGTTTCTTATTTGGACCCCTGAATACTCACATATTACAATTCACCCAGGGTCTAGACCCAGGTGGGATATTAAGGCGGGGGTCCAGCCCGCCAACAGCAAGGACGCTTGCTGGTCCCGCCGTTCTCTTGTTCCGGGGAGCAATACCCCTACAAGGTGTGAGAGAATCACCATTACGTGATCGTGTCAATTGTTTTATTAGCGATCCGCACAACCACCCCCGATTCATTCAATGTTTTTGGCGTTATTTCCACTAAAATACACATTTTGTGAAAACTTGTGTTGACACTTCACATTATGTGTATAGAATAGTCTCCATCAACAAGGAGATAGAGATATGGAAATGCAGCTAACCCGCCTACTCGTTACCCGCGCAGAATATGGAAAGGACAAGGGGCGACTCTCTGGCAATGTCGAATTTGCCGGGCCTAACGGGAAAGTCGAACTCCCCCTTGACGAAAAACTCTCTCACGAAATTCTGGCTATTTGCGCTGACGGCGTTGTGCGGGCAAGCCAGCAAATCGCCACGGAATTGACAGCCCAAGTCATCAATGAAGTACCGATGCTTGAGAGCGGCGCGGATTGATCAGGAGATACGCCATGCAAATCGACTGCCAGCAGACACACAAACAGGTTGCCAGGGAACGCGACGAGCGCCTGCAAATCTGGCGCATCCTTTCAGAAGCCAACAAAAAATTAACCGCTCTTGGCACCTGCCATTTCGACGGCGACGAGGCGGATATCGAAACATGCATGGTTCTGATGAATCAGTCAGTCTGTGATCTGAACGACGCGATGGACGAGTACGAAGCACATTTGGACGCGGTGGCTTGATATGACCAAAAAGATAGTTGCATACAAAGGCTTTAACAAAGACTGGACCTGTCGCGACTTTCAATACGAAGTCGGCAAGACCTACAAGCACGATGGCGACGTGAACATTTGCAACAGCGGATTTCATGCCTGCGAATCTCCGTTTGATGTCTGGTCTTATTACGGCGTATTTGAAAGCAAGTTCGCTGAGGTTGAGTTGTCTGGCGATACAGCAACGCATGATGATGATTCAAAAATCGCAGCCGCCGAAATCACCATTAAAGCTGAAATCTCTCTACCTGAATTTGTTAACCGGGGCGTTGACTGGATTTTGTCTAACATTATCGACAGCAAGAAAGAGGCCAATACGGGCTACCAGAGCGCAGCCACCAATACGGGCTACCAGAGCGCAGCCACCAATACGGGCGACCAGAGCGCAGCCACCAATACGGGCTACCAGAGCGCAGCCACCAATACGGGCCACCAGAGCGCAGCCACCAATACGGGCCACCGGAGCGCAGCCACCAATACGGGCCACCAGAGCGCAGCCACCAATACGGGCCACCAGAGCGCAGCCACCAATACGGGCGACCAGAGCGCAGCCACCAATACGGGCTACCAGAGCGCAGCCACCAATACGGGCGACCAGAGCGCAGCCACCGTTGAAGGTGAGAACTCAATAGCCGTCGCATCCGGTATCGGCGCGAAGGCTCGGGCGTCAAAAGGAAGTGGGATTGTTCTTTGCGAATACGACGATGACGGCAACCTAAAGAAGGTTCACAGCGGTATCGCCGGGCGCGGAAAGATCAATCCTGACACTTGGTACAAAGCCGAAGGCGGGAAGCTGGTGGCGGCATGATCACCTACATCCCCGCCCCTTCCTTACTTGAGAACTGCATGCAGGCTGCTTTGTGGGGATTTGTCGCGGGCATGATTTTGCGAGGGGTTTTGACATGAGCAAGAAACAGCAAGACGTATGGAATAAACGATTCAACGAGCTTTATGAAAAGTATTGCGAACAAGGCGAACACGGACAAGAGGCAGCAGACCACGCCGACCGGGTAGCCGCCAGAGAAATTTATCAGGAGGAATTGACATGAACTATATCGGACACAACCAACCCCCGTCAGCCCTTGACGAACAAAAATCAGTCGTTCAGGGAATTATTGACGAAGCAGAGGCCACACTGACCGGCGTTGCCGTTGAGACAGCCGAGCAAGATAAGGTCGTTGAAAACCTACTCAAGGGCCTCAAGACGGCAAAGAAGGGCGTCAACGACGCGCACAAGTCAGACAAAGAGCCGTACCTTGAAGGCGGACGCCGGGTTGATGCTGAAAAGAACGAACTGATTGCAGACATCGACCGCGCAATCAAAGTCGCGCAGGACTGTCGCACCCCATATCTGCAAAAGCAGGAAGAAATCAGACAGGAAGCCGCCCGGATTGCCCGCGAGGAGGCGGAAGCTAAACGGCGCGAACTACAAGAAGCCCACAAAGCCAAACAGGGCCTTGATGTGGAAGAAGCGAAGGCGCTGGCGGACAAAGAAGAAGCCGCCAAGGAAGCCGCCAAAGCCGCAGCGAAGGCGACGAAGCCAACGGCAACCGGGCTCAAGACTGTATGGAACACCGAGATTACAAACCTTGAGCAAGCCCTCAATACATACTTTGACGATCCACGCTTATCCGACGCCGTTCTCGCTATGGCAAAGAGCGACGTTCATTCGGGCAAGCGGGATATTCCAGGGTTCAACATTCATTCGGAAAGGGTTGCACGATGACGAAGAAACAGGAACCAGAAAAAGCGCCGGAAGTGACGGAACCCATTTACCTTAATGACGGACTGAACTTGTGGGAAACAGTCAGTACGCCTCGGCATGAACATACGAAATCATTCTCCCGCGCTGGCGGTTTTAAAGGCACGTCAGTAAATGTCACCGCAATGGCAATGATGGCGACTGAGGTGTTCGGCCCTAACGGTATCGGGTGGGGCGTTGTTATCGAGGATGAACAGTACATCGACGGCCATAAGTGGCTAACCGACGCCGGGGATATTATCGGCAATGATGTGGTTCACGTTATCCGCGCTCATATCTGGTACACGATTGAGGGTGAAAAATACGAAACATCCCCGCAGTTTGGGCAAACCACATTTATCGGGCGGAATAAATACGGCCCGTTTACTGATGAAGAAGCCCCGAAAAAATCAATTTCTGACGCGCAAAACAAGTGCTTGTCGTTGCTTGGCTTCGCTTCCGACATCTTCCTTGGGAAGTGGGACGATAGCAAATATCTAGCGGAAGTTAAAAAACAACAAGCAGGTGACGACGCAGCAGCAGAGCCAGAAAACGCGCCGAAATTCACCCGCACGAATGACGGCTGGCACGGCCCATTGAACAAGACGGACCTGAAAGCCAGCGCCCAAACTTTGGCCGTAAGGCTTGAGCAAGTCCTTACAGAGGACGACTTCAAAGAGTTGGCAAACGAATACAGGCCAATGGTTGAGCAGTTACAGCAAGATTTACCGACTTGGTATTTTGGCGACCAAAACCAACCTGGAATGAAGCAGAAAATCGTAGACAAAAAACAACAGATACAAGCGAGGGCAGCATAATGGCTGAGCGCCCGTTCATCCCCAACCCTTACACCCGTTTCCTTTCAAAGGTCGACACCCATTGCTTCGATTCCACAAAGTGTTGGGAGTGGATGGGGGCAAGCAAGGGGAACGGGTACGGAAATGTGAACGTTCGTGGGCAGAACATGCCCGCCCACCGCTACGCTTATCTTTTGATGGTTGGGCCAATTCCAGACGGGCAAGACGTTTGCCACACCTGCGACCAACGGCGGTGCGTCAATCCTGATCACCTTTTCACAGGCACGCGCAAAGAAAATATGTCCGACTGCAAGTTCAAGGGGCGTGCTGCGGGAGGGAGCAGAAAGCACTTGAAGGAAAGCCAAATTCAAGAAATTCGTCAGCGATTGGCGGCGGGAGTTCCGCCAAGACGAATCGCAAACCACATGGACATCAACTACCACACAGTAACATCCATCAAACGAGGAGACTCCTATGTCGGGATCGGTCAATAAAGTGATTCTTGTCGGGAACTGCACACGCGACCCAGAAATTAGATTTTCTCAGGCTGGTGCAAAAATAGCGAACTTGTCAGTCGCCACAAATGAAACGTGGAAAGATAAACAAACCGGGGAACGGCGCGAAAAGGCCGAATTTCACCGTGTCGTAGTGTTCTCCGAACAGCTTGCAGGCATTGCCGAACGGTTCCTGAAAAAGGGCTCCAAGGTTTATCTGGAAGGCGCTTTGCAAACCCGCAAATGGACGGGCAACGATGGCGTTGAGAAATACACGACTGAGGTTGTCTTGCAGGGCTTCAACAACACCCTAACCATGCTAGACGGGCGGAACGAAAACAGCCGCGTTGAAGACGAGCCGGGGCCTGATGTGCCTCCGGGCGGCGGTGCCGGTGGTGGGGCTGGTTTGGACGATGAAATTCCATTTAGTCCTGAGTGGAGATAGCCTGTGCCAGCTTGCCCAAAATCCAAACCCCTACGGGACCGCAAGTTTCTTGACTGGCTGCGCGAGCAACCGTGTCTCGTAACGAATCGTTACGGCAATTCAGAAACCGAAACCGTTGACCCGGCGCATTTCCGGTGGGGAACGGACGGCGGGGCGAGCATGAAGCCCTCAGACTGTTACGCAACCCCACTCATTCACTCCGAGCACCTTAAACAGCATAGGGGTGAAGTGAGCTATTGGCTTGAGGTCATCAACGAAGACCCGGCGATATTGTGCAGATTCATGAAAGACGCTCTGAAATGGCGTTACTACCAGAAGACGGGGAACGTGCCGACATGAAGCCGATCACGCGCATTGTTGAAAACGAACATGACCGGGCCTTGTTAGTGAACCTGATTGGCTCGTATGGCCTGCCCTTGACCGTGAATATAGTTGAGGGGAAAAAGCGTTCAACGGGACAAAACCACCTCCAACGCAAATGGTGCAGTGAGGTTTCGGAACAGCTTGGCGATCAGACGCCAGAGGAAGTTCGCGGATACTGCAAACTGACAATCGGCGTTCCTATTTTACGCTCGGAAAACGAAATCTTCTGTGAGAAATACGACCGGATAATCAAGCCCCACCCCTACGAAACAAAACTGGAAATGATGATGGAGCCGCTTGATTTCCCCGTCACTCGATTGATGACGACAAAACAAAAAACAAAATACCTGGACGGCGTTTTGCGCCACTGGTCAGAACGCGGCCTGATTTTAACCATTCCCAAAGAATCCGCGAGGGCAGCATGACCCCACCTATTGAGAGGACAAATCTCGATGAAGCTCGACTCGCTGCAAAGATGGCCGCGAAGGCGGGGTACCAGTCGCTTGCGAAGATAATAGAGGATATGGCGGACGAACTCTCCCTCCTACGCCAGCAGACAGAGTGGAGGGATATAGCGGACGCGCCAAGGGATGGAACGAGGGTGCTGATCTACATCCCGGCTCTTGACTTGCAAGCCGCAAGCACCTTCGAGCATGGAGCATGGCAGAACGTGCCTTGGACATCGAACATTCACGACCTGTCACCGACCCGCTGGCAACACCTCCCCTCTCCCCCAGTACAGGAGGAAGACAAATGAAAATAGATGAAATGCTCGACCCGCTAAATGGCCCTGTTCGGAAAATTATCCGTGGTTCAATCCTATCGGCAATAGACGCCCATGCCACTTTTCTTTCAAAAAACGTGAAAGACATGATTGCAGAAGGCGCAACTAAGCGAGTGATGGGCGCTCTTACCAAGGGCGATGGCCCTCTGAGAAATCTTCTCAACTGCGACTTTGATCCTGAGAAATGCGCCAAGCACTCCATGAATGAGGGGATGGGAGAATGTCATAGCGGTTGTGAAGACCAAAACTGCCCATATACCCACCCCGGACCAATAGAGAGGTAGAAGAAGATGGATATCACAACAATGGTTGAGTCGTGGCAGATACAAATACCGGGGATGACTGATACCCAACGCGACACGATAGCCCGCCATATTGAGGTACACGTCAACGGTGAGCGAGAGCGGTGTGCCAAGATTGCCAAGGATCACGGAGAATTTTGCCACACAGAGGCGCGGAACGGTGGTTCTCCGCAACTTTGGGAACGCGGCACCGGCGCAAATTACATAGCTGAAAAAATACTGAGCAGATCAACAACGGAAGGATAATTCGAAGAATGGGAATTGAACAACTTGCACCTGATTACAGCTACCGCGTCTTCGTGACCGATGGTGCGGATGTTCTTGATGCTGGTGAAGGCGGTAGGCATCACGCCGCTGGGTTTGCTGCCGACGCGATCTGCGATGCGCTCCGTCGCGGTCACGACAAGCTGGTTATAGAAATCGAGAAATCCTCCGATATCCGGGAGAACGACAATGAGTGATCAACCCACACCATGCATACACCGCGTTGAACAGTATCCTGGTGGTTTCTCCTGTGAATGGAACACTGGCAGAAAAGATATTCCGCCACACCTCAGCGACGCCGGGTATTGGTTGGATGGGTTTGATGGTTGCGCAAAATGCCCGGTGCAAATCTCCGTTAGCGAGGATGGCAAAAAATGACACCAGAAATTTGCTGTTTTTGTTCTCGCATTCTGTGCAGATGCCCGGAAACGCTGGACATTTTGGAAACGGGACAATGTTCCGGGACTGACGACGATATGAGCGCAACCGGCAGGACTCCGCCATTCCCGATTGCTGGCCCGAAACCCCAAAATCACACAAACCCGAATCCGGATGGGATTCCGGGAGTGGGAAGGAAGGTAGGAAAATGAGTAAAGAAAACTACGAACGAGACCGGGCAGAGCGAAAAATGCGCGAAGAAATTCAAGAGGCTCGGAAGTTCAGCAAGGACGCTGAGGGCATTCATATGATGCTCTATATGGGGGCCTGCATGATCCAAGAACGCGAAGCGGAGAACCCCGTTGGGACTGCTGAGGCGATCTGGATATCAACCAAGAAGCGGGCGGCTGAACTAGCCACCCACCAATGAGCCCGTAGCGGGTGAAGGAGAGAAAGATGTGGATACATAAAAAAACAGGCGAGAAATATCGCGTCTTAGACGGTGCGGTGAATGACAATGTATTTATCGAGGCCACTTGCGAACCAGCAGTCATCTACCAATCACTGAAAGATCATAAGATTTGGGTGCGACCTAAGTCAGAGTTTTTTGACGGACGGTTCGAGACAGATGAAGACGGATAACCGTTTGGGAGCCCGTAGCGGGCGAAGGAGAAAATATGGCCTATGTAGATGAAAACGCATGCCGCCAGCTTGGTATCGACCACAAGAAACTTTTGTCGATAGCTAGGCGACTTGAGACAGCTGGCAAAGACGCCCACAAACTCGGCGTGACGGTTTTCGGACATTCCGGTGGCGGCACATTAGTGACCGAAGCGCCTACACAATTGCAGTTAGGGACAGACACAAAAGTCAATGTCGGAGGTATGGTTGGCGGCCTTTGGGATGGTGGTGATCCTAATTACATCGAAATGCCAGTTGACGACTGAACCCCACTGATCAGGGAGAACTGACGATGGAAACAAAGGCTTGGATAATTGCCGAAACCGCGACAGGCAAGCCGGCCAAATGGGACGGGCGCTTACAGATATTTTGGCTAAAGAAAGTCGCCATTGCCCGCATGAGAGAGTTTACGAAGGGTATCGGAAGTGAATACAGCGTCCTTCGTTGCGATGTCTCACACTAACCAGCCTGTAACGGGCGTGAAAGGAAAGACGATGACTAATAATGAAATACCACGGCGCAACCGCCTTGATCACCTTACTCCCGCCGAAACGGCCATTTGTGACGCGATGCAGGCTGTTGAGGAATTACCCGCTGATCCCCGTCTAACCGATGCCGTTAGTCTCTTGTATGAAGCACGATGGAAGGTCGCCGATTTCGTTGACGACGTTCACCACTAAGGAGCCCTATGCGGGCGAAGGAGACAAATATGGAGTTGGATATCTACGACACCAGGACCGGACTACCAGTCGGGGAGATTGATATTCCCGATGGCATCGTTGATGCAGCCAGGATGGTTCAAGAGTGGCTTTTATCACAACCAAAATCACTGCGATCAATGTCACTGCACGGCGTGAAACTCGCGGATGATTCCCACCAATGAGGGCGAACCGACGATGACAGAATGGCAGGCGACACCGGAGCTGAGGTTTGTAAAGCGATACCTCAACTCAGACAAATCAACCGACACTCTACAGCAGAAGTGGGTTAGGCCCGGTCGTGATTGGGAAGGGTGCGCCGTGACTAAATTTGAATGGCGAGATGTGCCGATAGTGGAAGAGGGGTAAGATGATCGTAGGCGTAGGGTAACCGGCAACCAGCCCGTATCGGGCGAAGGAGAAGATATGCAGGATTTTAACAAGCTGATGGCGGTGGCCGAAGCTGCGCAAAAAGTTCTCGACGGTCTAAATCAACGAATAGAAGAGGCCGCCCCAGACGCGGTGCCGGTCTTTACAGGGATCGTTGAACTGCACGATGCGTTGGGAAGACTTAACGCCGATTAAGAGCCCGATGCGGGTGAAGGAGAAGACATGAAAGAATTTTACGCTCTGCACCATGAGGGCACACAAGTAGCGCCACCTCGTGACACACCAGAAGCCGCCCGTAGCGATGCTTTTAATATGAACCTCGCGACC
>Ga0316207_10003537_pt1 | contig 14370 bp, 7 predicted proteins | sample 6weekpyrite_MG_FD_204943 | JGI IMG/M metagenome (GOLD analysis project Ga0316207, IMG submission 204943) | Microbial mat bacterial communities from mineral coupon in-situ incubated in ocean water Damariscotta River, Maine, United States -... | ecosystem: Environmental > Aquatic > Marine >... | reverse complement strand
GGCATTGTCTTTGCCATTGCGGTAACAGCTGAAATGACCACAAGGGAAACGAGTACGTTTTCACAAGCGTCAGCCAGTAGCGCCAGTGAGTTGGCACAAGGTCTGGAAAGACAACGCTCTGCCATGGTGGCCATGGGGCTTATGCCGTCAGTCTTTGCCAAATGGAATGCGATGAAAATGATCGGGCAAGGCTTTGCCATGGCAGCCTCCAAGGATGATGGAAAGTTTTCGGCGATTTCCAAATCCAGCCGCCAGGTTTTGCAAATATTCATTCTGGGGGGCGGGGCTGCCTTGGCGCTCAGTCAGCAAATTTCGCCCGGCTCAATCGTTGCCTCATCGATTATTTTGGCACGCGCGCTTGGCCCTATTGATCAGATCGTGGGTGGGTGGAGAAATCTCATTCAGGCATGGCGGGGCTGGAAGCAATTACAAGACAATCTATCTGGTATCGAAGACAATGCTGTCTTTACGCCCTTACCGAGGCCTGAATCTGAACTGGTTCTAGACCGGCTTGCTGTCGTGGTTCCCGGCGCAACAGATCCCTTGATTCGCCCCTTCAGCTTTACGGCGCAAAAAGGCCAGATCATTGCCCTTGCCGGTGCCAATGGCGCGGGGAAAACCACATTGCTTCAGACCGTGTCAGGGGCTTGGGAAGCGGGCTCTGGTTCTGTGCGTTTGGGTGGTCGCAATTTGCATGAATGGCCCAGCTCGGACAGAGGTCGTTTCGTCGGGTATGTTCCGCAGGATGTTGAACTGTTACCCGCGACTGTCGGGGAGAATATCAGCCGGCTTGGTGATGCAGCCGGAGAAGCGGTATTTGAAGCGGCCCGTGAGGCCGGTGCGCATGATGTTATCGTGTCTCTCCCTGAAGGGTATGATACGCGAGTAGGCCCTGGTGGGGTGCATCTGTCGGCGGGTCAACGTCAATTGATCGGCCTTGCCCGGGCCTTGTATGGCCAGCCCAATTTATTGCTGCTTGATGAGCCAACAGCCAATCTTGATGCCGTGGCGGCACCGGCCCTGATCGGTGCGCTGGACCGGGCGGCAAAAAACGGGGCGATCATTTTGGTGTCGAGCCATGATCGTCGCCTGATCGAAAAATCAACGACCGTTCTTCTGGTCCGGCAGGGCAGTGTCATGGCGGCTCCGGCTGAACAATATCTCAAGCTGGCAACAGGCCCCGGAGCAGGTGTGCCGGGCGGTCAGGGAGCTGTTGGATGAGTGATCGTTCGCAAAATCCCGGCCCCATGGCGGATGCCTTTGTCGTGCGGTCGGCCCTGATTTGTTTCCTCGGGTTGGGCGGATTTTTATTATGGGCTGGTTTTGCCCCTCTTTCTGAGGGTGTTCCGGCTTCTGGGCAGGTTGTTGTCGAAAGTAACCGGCAAGTGGTGCAGCATCTGGAAGGCGGGATAATCCGGGAATTGTTGGTCCGGGACGGGGATCAGGTTGAAGCTGGTGACCCGCTGATTGTTCTGGAAGATACAGCGTCTCTGGCGCGCCGGGATCAGGTGTTGCAGGAAATCGCGACACTGACCGGGTCCATTGAGCGATTGGGGGCGTTGAGAGACGGCTTGGATACGCCTGATTTTACCCTGATCCGTGAGATGGAATTGGGAGAGATTGAGGAAACGCAGGTTATCAATCGCCAGGCCGATCTTTTCAGGCAGCAAAGACAAGCTTTTGAAGCCGATATCTCGGTGTTGACCGCACGCAGGGACGGGGCGCGATCATCACGAAGCCTTCAGGCTCAACAGATCGAGGTTTCTAGGCGGGTGCTTACGGCTGCCGAAGGCCAATTGGTATTGATGCGCGAGCGATATGGACGACAAATGGCGCGTCTGGATGAAATCAGGGGCCTTGAGCGTGATGTGGCGACGCTTGAAGCAGATATCAGTCGTCTGCAAACAGAAGCGCGTCAGGCCCAAACCCTTGAACAGGATCTGGAGGGGCAAATCGCCCAAGCGCAAGCCGCTTATGCTCAACAGATATCTACTGAGCTGCTTGAAGCCCGGACCAATCTTCAATCCTCAGAAGAGCAATTGAATGCAGCGCAGGATGTGTTGAACCGATCTGTAATTTTTGCCCCTCAAGCGGGTGAAGTTCTCAATCTTCGTTTTTCCACGCGCGGGGGTGTGGTGGGTTCCGGAGAGGCCATTTTGGAAATTGTGCCTTCCGCTGGGGAGATGACAGCATCCGTACGCATCCGGCCTAATGATCGGGCAACGGTTTATGAGGGCCAGTCGGTGAGAACCCGACTGACCGCCTATAAAAGCTGGATGACACCACGGCTGGATGGCGAAGTGGTCAGTGTCAGCGCGGATTTGAAAACCGATCCCGTGACCGGAAATACCTATTATGAAGTGCGAATTCGTATTCCGACATCGGAAATGGTCAAGCTTGAAGGCATGGATGTCATTCCCGGAATGCCGGTGGAAGTGTTCATTTTTTCAGGCAATACAAGAACCACATTGGACTATTTGTTTGAACCGATCAGTGAGTCACTGTTTCGGGGCGCGCGGACCGGTTAGGGGAAGTCATGACATTCGGAATTGGATCATTGAAGCTTTCAATTGCTTTCATTGCCGGGATGGCGGTGAGCTCTTTCAATGGTTCAGCGCTGGCTCAAAACGAACAATGCCTGGGGTTTGATGAAAGCTTGCATCTGGCGGCCAGCCGGGCTCCGGAAGTTGAGGGTGCCCGGGCCCGATATGATGAGGCTGAAGCCGATCTTCGTGAGGCGGACTCCCTGAGGCGGCCTCAACTGTCCACATTTGGCCGAAGTGGTGTGGGGGATAATGGACTGACCAGTAACCAAATTGACAATCAGATTGGTCTTCGGTTGTCGCAACGCGTTCTTGATTTCGGCGATGCCCATCTGGCGAGACAAGCCGCGCGAGCCAGTGTCTATCAACGAGAGTATGATATACGCGATCAGCAGTCGCGCGCGGCTGTGACCGTGGCTTCTGCTTATCTGTCCAAGTTGGAAGCTGAGGCGATGATCGATGTGATTTCGCAGCGTCGATCCTATTTTTCAAGACTACAAAACTCTGTGGTAGACTTATTGGCCCAAGGCGGTGCGACACGCGCTGAGCGCGCCCAGGTGAACGCGCAATTGGCCGAAGCCGAGGCCGATGTTTTAGAGCTCAATTTTCTGGTTGAACAATCCGCAACCCGTATTCGCGAATATACTGGTTTGCCCTCTGATTTGTGTGGATATGAAGACGCTGTTTCTGTGATGAATCAATATCTTCATGGTTTGAACACGATTGATGATGTGATTGATGCCTCCCTACACAATAATCCTCTGATAGGGGCGAGCCGGAGTGCGATCAGCAGTCTGGAGGCTCAAAGAATTCGCGAAAGAAGATCGCGTTTTCCGGTTGTTGATGTGGTAGGCATCGTTTCATACACCTATGATGACAGGCGCGAAGATTGGGATTTGCGAGATCGGGTCGGGGTGGATGTCTCTGTTCCTTTGTTGTCCGGAAACGCCATCGGAGCCAGGCAAGACCGGGTGGCGGCCCGTCTTGCACAGGAAGAAAGCGGATTGCGCGGTTTGCAGCGCAGTCTTCGTGAAGAGGCTGAAATCACCTTCAGGCGGTCGATCTCCCTTCAAGCGCAATTGATCCGGCGCGAAGCGGTTGCAGCGAGCCAACAGGATTATTTTGAAGCTGTGTCGGGTGAATTCGAGTTTGGTTTGGGTACTTTGCCTGATCTGGTAGACGCACGATTGGCTTATGAGCAGGCGATGCTGAATGTTGTTTCTGCGCGATTTGCCCTGTTTCGATTGAAACTTGATTTGATGCGCCTGACAGCGCGATTGCCTGTGATGATGGCACTCCAATCGGATATTGGCCCGTAAGTTTTTGACTCGGTTGATTAAGCGTATAGAGCAAACAAGCTTGGTCCTCTCCCATCACGGTTGTGTGTATCTTTTCCTCCTGCGACCAGGAGTTTTTTCTGGACGATATGCTCGGGCTATGAGTAACTTGTTTCATTAACAATGCTTGAGTGTCTTCGGTTTGGTAATGCTGGGTAAAATCCAGAAAAATTACCTTTGAATCGAAAGATTTAATTGATGTTTTGTGCTGATAGTCGCGAAACATAATGCAATATCAGGGCTCGACCTGGCTTGAAGTCTGTGGGTGATACTTAGTGAATCACCATACAGGGACAGAAGCCAATCTCGTGCTGTCAGTAGAATGTAGGGGAAGAACATGACTAAACACTCGCGGAATTTTGATCGTAAATCAGGTGGCAAATTAACCGCAACGGCAATGGCCCTTGCAGGTGTCGCTGCTTTATCGTCAGGAGCAGAAGCCCAAGGCGGGGCGTCGCCCAACGGGTTTCAGCCGGTTTCCGATGTCGACGGGGTCAGCAGTGTTCATGTTCAGGCAGATGGGTCTGTCGAGCTCATTATGGAAAATGGGCAGGTCATTAATATCGCTTCAGCCGATGTGATCGTTCAGGATGGAATTGTATATCTGAGCACGTCCTCTCTTGAGGCTAATGCATTGCTTGGGGCTGAAGCTGCGGGTGGTGGTGCCGGGGCGATTATAGGCGTGGTCGCCGGTGGTGGTCTGGCTGCTGCCGCGGGTGGCGGTGGTGGAGGCGGAGGTGGTGGCACACCTCCCCCTGCGAATACCAATCCGCCTGTCTTTACGTCACCGACGGCAGCATCAGTGGATGAGAATACTTCTGGTACTGTTTACACAGCGACAGCGACGGATGCCGATGGAAACTCCATTTCATTTTCCATTGTTGGCGGTACGGATGCTAATGACTTTTCAATCAATTCTTCGACGGGAGCTCTGACATTCGTTGGAAATCCTGATTTTGAAAACCCGACGGACTCAGACACCAACAATACCTATGAGGTGACTATCAGGGCTTCTGATGGTGTCAATACGACGGAACAAACCGTTACGATTACAGTCGATGATGTGAACGAAGCGCCGGTGTTTACTTCGGCTGACACGGCCAGTGTCGCAGAAAACCAGACTGCCGCTTACACGGCTGTGGCCAATGATGAAGATGCAGGATCGACCGTTACCTATTCGCTCTCGGGCGCTGATGCGGCCTTATTTGATATTGATGCTTCAACAGGCGTTGTGACTTTTAAAACGGCACCGGATTTTGAAAACCCGGGGGATGCCGATTCTGACAATGCGTATGAAGTTACCGTTACGGCAACGGATGGGACTAATTCAACCGACCAAGCGGTGACTATCTCAGTAACCGATGAAAATGAGTTTGCACCTGTCTTTACATCAGGTGCCAGTGCGGCCGTTCCTGAAAACCAGACGTCTGCTTATACAGCTGTTGCCACAGACGCGGATGGTTCTGCCTCAATCACCTATTCGATTTCAGGCACGGATGCATCACGATTCAAAATTGATGCGGTGTCTGGTGTTGTCACATTTGAAGCACCGCCGGATTTTGAATCCACAGAAGGCAATGTGTTTGAAATCATTGTGACGGCGTCAGATGGTACAAATTCCACAGATCAGCCTGTCACGATATCTGTGACCAACGTCAATGAAGTACCGGTTTTCTCATCCGGAAATTCTGCCAGCGTGGCTGAAAACACAACAACAGCCTATACAGCAGAAGCCAGTGATGGTGACAGAACAGCCCCGGTTTATTCCATATTTGGTGGGGCTGATGCGGCCTTGTTCAGCATAGATGCCACAACTGGCGTAGTAACGTTCATTGCTGCCCCGGATTTTGAAAATCCGGGCGATGCTGATGGGGACAATGATTATGAGATCATTGTTAGGGCGTCAGATGGCACCAATGATGTTGATCAGATAGTCACTATTTCTGTAACGGACCAGAATGATAATTCGCCTGTGTTCAGTTCTGGAGCTACATCCAGCGTGGTGGAAGGCACATCAGCGGCTTATGATGCGGATGCAACAGATGGAGATGCGGGTACAACACTGACCTATTCGATTTCGGGTACAGATGCGGCTTTGTTCAATATCGATGCGTCCACTGGAGTGGTTACCTTCATTACCGCACCGGATTTTGAAAATCCTGCTGATGGCAATGGTGATAATGATTACCAGTTTACGGTCACTGCCTCCGATGGGACGAATACAACCGACCAAGCCGTAACGGTTTCAGTGACAGATGGGAACGATAATTCTCCTGTCTTCAGTTCAGGTGTTTCTGCTTCTGTAGCGGAAAATGGGACAGCAGCGTACACGGCGACGGCTACCGATCCAGATCCGGGCGATACAGTTACATTTTCGATTTCAGGTGGGGCTGATGCGGCCTTATTCAATATCGATGCATCAACGGGTGTTGTGACTTTTATTGCGGCTCCTGACTTTGAAACACCAAGCGATGCCAATGGTGACAATGACTACCAGATCACCATTCAAGCGTCTGATGGTGTCAATACCACGGACCAAAGCATCACGATTTCTGTGACGGATGAAAATGACAATGCGCCGGTATTTTCATCGGCTGCCACGGCCTCTGTCGCTGAAAACCAAACATCAGCCTATGATGCGGATGCAACGGATGCGGATACTGGAACAAGTCTGACCTATTCGATTTCAGGAACGGATGCAGCCCTGTTCAATATTGATGCGTCCACAGGAGTGGTCACCTTTATTACCGCACCGGATTTCGAAACGCCGGCTGATGGCAATGGGGATAATGATTATGTATTTACGGTGACGGCTTCGGACGGCACCAATACGACAGATCAGGATGTGACCGTCTCTGTAACAGATGTGACCGAAAATACCGACATTCCCAATGATGCTTCCACGCCCATCACCATCAAATCAGGTGAAAGTTATACCGGTGAGCTAGAAGTTGTTGGTGATACTGACTGGATTCGGGTCGAGCTGGTGGCCGGACAGAGGTATACATTTTCCTTGGATGGAACGGGAGGAAGTGCCCTTTCTGATCCGCTGGTGCGTCTCTTTGATGCATCTGGAACCGAGATCGGGTCAAATGATGATGGAGGTCCCGGCCTGAATTCCTTGATGGCATTTACCGCGCAAACAAGTGGAACATACTATGTTCAAGCTGGGTCCTGGGATGATCGATATACCGGCACTTATACGTTGAGTATGGAAGATGCGGCTCCCCTGACCGAATACACCAATGACCAGATTGCCGAATATCTTGAGACAGGTTTTTGGGACACGCCTCGCAGATGGGATGTTAGTGAAGGCGATACGATTACGGTCAATATCACTGGCCTGACAGCAGATGGGCAAACTTTGGCTCGTGCTGCCCTGCAGCAGTGGAGTGATATTACCGGCATCATCTTTTCTGAAGTTACTACAGGTGGCCAGATCACCTTTGATGATGAGGATGTGGATTCTGCCTATGCAAGCAGTACGGTGTCAGGCGGGTTTATAACCTCATCTACAATCAATGTCGGGAAAGATTGGGTTTCAAGTGATGGAGACAGGCTGGATGGCTATCGTTTCCAGACCTATATCCATGAAATTGGTCACGCTCTGGGTTTGGGGCACTCAGGCCCTTATAATGGTAGCGCAACCTATGGGGTCGATGAGATTTACCTGAACGATTCCTGGCAAGCGTCTATTATGTCGTATTTTTCCCAGTCAGAAAACACTTACATAGATGCCAGCTTTGCCTATGTCATTGGTCCGCAAGTGGCTGATATTCTGGCAATGCAGAACATGTATGGATTGTCGACTAATACGCGTAGCGGCGATACGGTTTATGGCTTTAACGCCAATACGGCCAATCCGATTTTTGATATCACCAATATCAGTCGACAGGTCTCTTATACGATCTTTGATACCGGTGGTAACGACACAATGGATTTTTCAGGCTCGGCCGCTGTTCAAACCCTGGACTTGAGGCAGGAGTCGTTTTCAAGCACATCCGGGGCAACGGCCAATATCGGCATTGCCAGGGGCACGGTGATTGAAAATGCTATTGGTGGTTCCAATAGCGATACTTTGATAGGTAATGATGCTGATAATGTGTTGACTGGCAATGCTGGAAATGACCGCTTTATCTCCAGTGGCGGCTCGGATGTGTTCGATGGCGGAGCCGGTACGGATACGGCTGTGTTTTCTGGCCAATCATCGGATTATACAATCACAACAAATGGGTCTGGAAATACCGTGGTTACCGATAATCGCGTTGGTTCACCAGATGGTTCAACCGAACTGATCAGCATCGAGAATATTGAATATGGTGCTACCGCCGCTCCTGTATTGGCTGCGGTCAAGGATGACACACCCTTGATGGATGGATTGACTGCGGAAGATTTGCGCGATTTTGCGACGGCATTCTTTGCATCCCAAGGGCTCTTCGAAATTTGGGACCAGGCGGAAGAGGGATGGATGTTCCCGGCTCTGTCCTATTCATACCGCTCGGGAAATTTGGTCATGGATGTCCTTGACGGAAAATCCAAAAATGAGGGCGTGAAGGACGTTATGAAGGTGCTTGATGATACTATTGTGGCCGAGGACCTTGTTGGTCTTTCCTCAGAAGTGTTTGATGAGAATCTGAAAAATTCAGATGACCTTCCCATCATGGACGAATTGGACCCGGCTGATCTGGCTTTGGCAGAGTTTGTTCCCCTGGCTTCAATTGACCCTGTGGCAGTGAGAGATGAAGCCGGTTTCCTGATTCTGGGAGATGATGACGACAATATACCGGATATTGTTTTTGATTCAGGTCAAAGGCCATTGAGTGAAAAGTCTGGAATTACTGATCCATTGGTCATGGGCCCTCTCTCAAATGACACCATTGGTGCCTATACAATTCCAGTTCCGGATACAGATGGAGCCGGGTTTGCTGTTCTCAATGAAGGTGCGATGGTTTCAGGACCGGTTCCGGCACAGCGGCCGCTTTCTGAAAAAGGTGATGCTACAGGCCCCATTCACCAGATTTCTGAAACTGACATCGGTCTCAATGACGAGCAGGAAGATACCATTGTGGTGGATATGCCAGAAGGTTGGTTCTCCTGACTCTGACGCGATTATTGTGATAAGGTGAAAACGGCGGAATTTATTTCCGCCGTTTTTCTTATGGGGATTGGTATGTTTCAGCCTGAGTGTTGAACAAGGTGGCATACAAGCCGTTCTGAGCCATCAAATCTTCATGTGATCCTGTTTCAACAATTTTTCCCTTGTCCAGAACCAGGATCAAATCGGCATAACGAATATTGGACAGGCGGTGACTGATCAAAATGCTGGTTTTTCCTGCCCTGTCCTGTTGCATGAATTGGGCTTCAGCCATCGGGTCCATGGCGGATGTGGGTTCATCCAGTATCAGGATGTCAGCGGATTGATTGAGATAGGCGCGGGCCATGGCCAGGCGTTGCCACTGGCCACCTGAAAGTTCACGCCCTCCCATGAACCGCTTGGACAGGCGTGTGTCCAAGCCGTCTGGCAAATCGTTCAATAGATCCCCAGCAAGGCCTTTGTGGGCGGCAGCGACAAGGTCTGCGTCCTTAATGTCTGCAAAGGCCATTCCGGCAGCGATATTGTCCCGGACTGTCATTTTGTACCGGTTGAAGGGCTGGAACATCACCCCCATGCGGGCTGCTCGAAGGACTGGGTCCCATTCTTCGAGGGGTAACCCATCCAAAGACACACTCCCTGAATCGGGTAAGTACAATCCGGTCAAAATTTTGATCAATGTGGTCTTTCCGGACCCGTTGGCTCCGACTATGCCGACACGCGTGCCGGCCGGGATGGCGAAGCTGATTTTATCGAGCGCGGGTTTGTACTGTCCCGGATAGGTGAAGCTGACCTGTTCAAGGCTTAATCCGGCCCCGGGTTTGGGCGGGACTAAAGACGGGGTGGCAATGATTTCAGCTTCCGGCAAATCCAGCAAGGCATACAGATTGGAAACATATAGCAAGTCTTCAACAATTCCGTTGAAGGAGGCGAGCAGGCTGGTCAGGGAGGCTTGGCCCTGTTTGAGGAGGCCAACCAGCATGGTCATCTGACCAAGGCTGATAATTGCGCTGATAGTGGTCAGGACAATCCAGATTTTACCGCCAAGGAAGACAGCAGAGCTGACAAAACCCAACAGAGTTTGGGCCCAGGCTCTTCGGGCCTGCAAGGACATGTCTTTGTCATAGAGATTGGTGAACAGGCTTTTATAGCGCTTGAGAAGTTCAGGCCCACTTTGATAGTGCAGGCGCTCACTGGCCAGCGCTTCGCTTGTAATCAGGCCTTCCAGATAGGAGCGTTCTCGCATTTGGGGTGTGCGGCCCGTGTAAAAACGAAAAGCCGTTCCGGCAAAGAACAAATCGCCGAGAAACAGGGGAAGGCCCCCGGCAACGACCAGTAAAACCAATAAGGCGGAAAAATCGAACAGAAGGACGCTGACCGAAAGTAGTGTGAGCGTGTATTGGCCGACGGAAAACAGCCGGTTGATCAGGCTGTAGGGGCGGTTGGCGGCGTGTTGTCGGGCCAATACCAATTGTTGCTGGACTTGCGGGTCCTCAATTTGCTGCAAGGACAGGTTTTGGGATTTGTTGAGAATCTGCAAATTGACGGCAAAGCCCAATTCGGCGTGAAGCCTGGACTTGAAGAACAACATCATCCGTTTGCCGGCGAGCAGGCAGGCCAGCAATAAAGCCTCAATAGCAACCCAGAACAGGGCAGTGTTACGATCAGCTTCAAGGCCTGTGTCCATGGCTGCCAGAATGCCATCTATGAGTAATTTTGAGACATAAGCTGCTGCTGCTGGCAGCAAGGCTATAATGATGGTCAAGATAGCGATGATCAGGGTTAAACCCCAAGCCTGTTGCCAGACCAAGTTCAGCGTCCGGGCGGCTTGATTCAGTCCCTCAGTGAAGGTGGGCGGGGTGATGTTCGCTGTTTCATCGGCTTCCATCTTTGATCAAGCGACTTGAGCGGCTTTGGCTTTAGCCTGTTCTGCCAATCTTTTGGAGAGGACATTTCCCTTGTGCGGGAAGGGAAGAGCCGGAATTGGGCGGCCCAGGAAGGGGGCCAGTTTTTCAAATCCCTCACCGGAGCAAATATCAATGATCAACAGATCGTCGGGCCGATCCTTGAAATATTCCATGACCGAGCGAACATGGCGGTCATAAACCCAGGAAAATCGTTTTGGGATAAAATTATAGCAACCATATACCGCGGACCGCAGGAATTGGCGCATTTTCAGATGCACTTCTTCGTCTGGGTCTTGCGTGTCCTTGAAGGCGGGGCGGTTATACCAGTGAGCCGAACAGGATTTTAGCCAGGCTTCCTTGTCGCGAACAGTCAAAACAAATTTGCTGCCGGGATAGGCCTTGTCGAATTGCTCATAGAAGGGGGCTGTGGTGATATCAGTCAGCCCGTCATGGTATTTGAGCAGGGTGAGATCGTATTGCCCATTGGACAATTCGACATAAGTGTCTTCATCAATCGGGTAATGTGAGCAATCATAGCCCAACATTTGCAGGGCTCCGGTCAGGCTGCGTGTGCCCGTCCGGCTTAGGCCCAGGCCAAAAATTTTACCCTTCTTGGCTTCATTGCCATAGCTGATGCGTTTTTCATTGGCGTTCAGCCAGTTTTCCAATTCTTCGCGGGTGAAGTCTGCCGCTTCGTCTACTTTCAGATGCTCCATTTGTTCGCGGGCATGACGGGGCAAATCTTCGATGAAGGCATGCACGCCTTCAGGGCTTGCGTCTTTTGAAATGTGATTGCGGGCATATTCGACAGCGTGTTTGGCGACGGTCAAATCGCAAACCGTTTCCGGGTCCAGATCCCATTTTTCCATAGAACGGGTCAGGCGCTGTAGTTGGACTTTGGTGCGGCTGCGTAGCTCGCGCAAAGCGTATTTCATGAAAATATGGTGATAGGACTGAAAGTGATCATGAAGGATGTCGAAATTGCGGAATTGTTTGCTCATGCCCATGGGTTTCATGGCCAGATTTCGCAGACGGGATTCCGGGCGCAGGACATATTTCATATCGTCTTCGGGTGGCGTGATCTCTGCCATGCGCCGGACCAAATCAATGCGAGTGATATGTACCCCGCAGTGCAAGCGCCCCCTGAAGCGATCAGACACATAAGCATCGACATAGGGCGCATCGCACTGATCGATAAAAGCGCGCATGTCTTCCAGGATGAGACAATCGGCATCGACATAAACCACATAATCGCAATCGTGCTCAATCTCGAGCATCTGGTTTACGCATTCGGTGAAGGGTCTCACATCATCGATGATATGAATATTTTCCGGACGGATATGTTCACAGGCCAGTTCCAGAGCCACATCACGGGTACGCTCATCTATCTGGCGAAATACCAAGTCTACTTTGGCCATAGGATTACTCAGGCCTCCCATTTCATGGATTCATTATAGGTCCCTGCGATGTGATCAAACAGGGCTATGTGTTCTTTTGCCATTTCGGTTTTCCATCTGAGGTCCAGTTGGATGTTGCCGCCGTGGTCTTTGTAATAATCGCGTGTTCGCTCATTCAGGCTAACAAAAGCCTTGTCTGGATTTTCAAATCTTTTGCGCGCTGCGATATATTGTGTGCCGCTATTTCCGCCCAAGACATGGTGATCTGTTTGAGAAAAGTTCAGCATCGAACTTTCATAATCCAATTCCAGCATGTCACAGAGTTTATGAGCCACTTGCTCACTTTTTTCCGCCAAGTCTTCATAGCGAATTCGCATTTTCGGGCCGTCAAAGCTGTCATAGAGGACTTCGCTGCGTTCCATTTGTCCCATCCAGTCACGGATTTGGGTTTCCGGATTGCGTTCCGGGTATTTGCGAATTCTGGAATTGACAACAGCGCGGCCATCGCGTGTGAGCAAGACAAGATGGGGGGAGGCTCCGATTGACCTCAATTCCTCGGATCGCGCATCAATCCATGCATCTTTCTTGGTGGAATCGATAATGACATTACGCCCGATATGAGAGGCGACTTGTGCGTGAAGGGCCTGGGTTTTGTCCCAGACAAAGCCAGACCATACAGGACAGTCTTCGCCGCAGATTTTGCACACGCGTTTGCGAGCCGGTTTGTTGAGATCGCCGAGATAGCGGGCCTTGCCTCCCTCGCCCATATAAAAGGCTTGGGAATGGCTACCGAGTATCATGCCGAGCAAAGTCGAACCTGAATGACCGGCACCGCAAATCATCACGACCTTCAGGTCTGATGAGCCTGTCATGTCTTACCCCTAATATCCGGTGGTTTCCCCAAACCATGCCGGTACGTCCCAATACCTCTATCTTGGAGCAAAAAAGCAATAAAACTGCAAGGAAAAATGAGGCAAGGTTTATATTGAAGCGCAGAGTGTTCGTGTGGTGTTTGATCAGAGAAGACCAGTTTAGGATTGAAAATAAACGGTGTGCGATGTCATCTTGAGTGGAAAGTCCAGACAAGTCTGTACGGTGATTTTTATTCAGCCGGGCCTATGTGACGCGTAGGCTTGGGGGCAAGCCTGGAAAATTCATTGAGATAGAATTTTGCCAAGGTGAACACAGCAATGCTGAGCCCAAAAACCACAAAAGCGACAAAAATTGCTAACAATCCCCACGTGATCGTCTGAAACACGACGGCCAACATCCCCTAAACTCCCACTTCCCCTACTTTATAGGTTATTTAATATACTCAACGACAGATTGAGGCAATGATTGATGTGGGAAAAATGGAATTTTTATTGTAACTCATTTTAGGGTTGTGGTGTGGTCATGGAGATTGATTTGTTGATGATGATTTGATGGCAAGTCGAGGAGCGGTCAAAAGTTTGTTGAACGCTTTCGAATGAAGGACCGTTAATTGTCATAATGTCTATGGTTACTGTTTTCTAAATACTGCTTTTCTTTTCGACCATTCGTTGTATGATCGGTGGCCGCCCTTATTCGTTTTTAACGCGGATTTGTTGAAGCTGGATATGGTGGGTGATTATTGAGGTTTGATTGGACACAAGGGGGTGTTGATTTCAAGCCTTTTACGAGGGGAAAACATATGTCTGAATTACTGTTCGCGAGTTTGAGCCGGCTAACAGCTGATGCACGGACATTTTACAAATCAGGCATGGTCGGATTCGCGGTTATGGCTATGATGGCCCTGCCAGGAATGGCAAGTGCTCAGCCCGTTAGTGTCGTCCCCTTCACGGTTTCAGACATTACACCCGACGCGTCCAACCCTCAGCAATTGGTCGCTGGTGATGAGCTAACCATCCAGATGACTCTGGCCACAAGCGCTGCTGATGTTACAGAGCCGGGTAATCCCGATTTTGACGATATGGGCCTGACGCTTGATTTGGAGACGGCTTATCCGGGAATTACTGTTTCCGCTGCAAATTTCTCCAGTTGTGGACCCACAGGCCCGATTGTCGGAGCTTCGACAGCTGTTTTGTCGGGGATGTCTTTAACGGCTTTTGCCTC
>Ga0316207_10003536_pt1 | contig 14376 bp, 9 predicted proteins | sample 6weekpyrite_MG_FD_204943 | JGI IMG/M metagenome (GOLD analysis project Ga0316207, IMG submission 204943) | Microbial mat bacterial communities from mineral coupon in-situ incubated in ocean water Damariscotta River, Maine, United States -... | ecosystem: Environmental > Aquatic > Marine >... | reverse complement strand
AATCATGTTTGAGAATAAGGCCGCGATTAGCTCAGAAGGACAGTCTCTGCTAAGGATTGCTGTGAAAGCAATCAATGAAATGCTGGTTTTGATTAACAAGTCCGGTAGCCCGGAATCTGATGTTGCCGACCTGTTGGACAAAGTCAATACATTGTATGCCCATGAAGTTGAAAAACAGGAAGAGCGCTTGCGTAGCGAGCAACACCAGGCCCTTCAGCAGGAGTCAGAAAGTTTTGCTGAAGAGATTGAAGAAGACGAAGAGCTTGACCAGGAAGTGGTTGAAGTGTTCCTGGAAGAGGGAGCAGAATTACTTGATTCAAGCGAGGTTATTCTGCAGCGTCTAGCAGAAAACCACGAGGACGAAGAAGCCATCGGGGAGTTGCAACGTGAGTTACATACCCTCAAGGGTGGCGCGCGCATGGCCGGTATCAAGGCGATTGGTGATCTGAGTCATTCTGTAGAATCCGTTTTAACTGCGGTCGTGGAAGAAGGTATGCAGGTTAGCGAAAACATGGTCGATGTATTGCATCAATCAGTCGATCGTTTAATGCGCTTGCTTGAGGGTGCGCGTAAAAATCAAAAACTTGCAATGCCTAATGATCTGATTGCCGATTTGAACGCAATTGAAAGTGGTGAAAGAGTGCCCGAACAACCAGAGGCCGTTGAAGAACCACAAGAAGATGTAATCACTGCTGAACAGTCTGCAGACATTATCAGTTTCCCTGCTGTTGAAGAAGAGCAAGAAGCTGAAGTTACAGAGGCGCTACAGGAAGAAGAGTCCGAGCCTGTTGAGGTCAAAGGTGAAGCAAAAGTAGAATCAGAGAAAGAAGAAAAACCGATAACCACATTGGAAGCACCGGCGGAAATACCATTGCCGATTCCTGCGCCAATCCCGGTCGTTACTGAATCAGTTACCAAGCCTGTCGGTACAGGTGAAATGATTCGTGTACGGTCCGACTTGCTGGATAATCTCGTTAACCATGCAGGTGAAGTCAGTATTTATCGTTCGCGTATGGAGCAGCAGATCAATGCGTTTCGGTTTAATCTCGTTGAAATGGATCAGACGGTCCATCGATTGCGAGAACAATTACGTAAACTTGAGATAGAAACCGAGACTCAAATCCTGTTCCGTCATGAGCAGGAAATGGAGAACAACGAAAAGTTTGATCCATTGGAGATGGATCGTTACTCGACCATGCAGCAATTGTCTCGCGCATTGATGGAAACCACGGCAGATATTGGTAGTATCCAGGGTTTGCTGGATGGTTTGGTCCGTGAATCTGAGACACTGATGGTGCAGCAGGCTCGCGTAAATACTGACCTGCAAGAAGGTTTGATGCGTACCCGCATGGTTGCCTTCTCCGGTCTGATACCAAGACTGCAGCGTATTATGCGTCAGACCTGCAAGGACTTAAATAAAAAGGCCAAGCTCAATGTTATCGGTGAAGGCGGTGAGCTCGACAGGAATGTACTGGAAAGAATCACAGCGCCTCTGGAGCACATGCTGAGAAATGCGTTGTCGCACGGTATAGAAACACCCAAGGAAAGAAAAGCGGCAGGCAAAAATGATTCTGGATCAATTAAATTATCTGTTGCTCGAGAAGGTTCGGAAATTGTCCTGGTACTTGAGGATGATGGAAAAGGCATGGATCTAGAGGCCATACGAACCAAGGCCGAAGAACGTGGTTTGATTGAAGATGCCAGTCATCTAAGTGATAACGATATTATGCAGTTCGTACTTGAATCAGGCTTCAGTACGGCAGAGCAGGTCACGCAAATATCAGGTCGTGGTGTCGGTATGGATGTCGTCAATAGCGAGATCAAGCAACTGGGCGGCTCACTGAATATTGCATCTGAAGCAGGCAAAGGGAGTAGTTTTGTTATACGCTTGCCATTAACACTGGCAATGAATCATGCCCTGTTGGTCAGGGTCGCTGATGAAACCTATGCGATACCGCTGACCAGTGTGGAAGGTATTGTACGCATGACGCGTGATGAGATTGATTCCTACAAGTCGAATCCTGACAGTGTCTATACTTATGCTGGTAGCTCTTATGACGTACAAAGTCTGGGGCAGATCCTGCATACCAATTATTCCGGGTATTCGTCCGCAGATGGTTTGTTACCAGTGTTACTGGTACGCTCTGGTGACCATAAAACCGCATTGCAGGTTGATGCGCTGATGGGAAGTCGTGAAGTGGTTGTAAAATCAGTTGGACCGCAACTGAGTACCCTGCGCGGGGTTTCCGGTGCCACCATTCTGGGTGATGGTCGTGTGGTATTGATTCTTGATATGGGCTCCATCATTCGTCTGAGTGCAGCCATGCGTATGGCCGAGGTTGTCGCGCATGTAGAGGAAGTTCAGGAAGACCGACAGATCAATGTTATGGTGGTGGATGACTCAATAACAGTTCGCAAGGTTACTACGCGGCTGCTTGAACGCAATGATATGAATGTGATTACCGCCAAGGATGGTGTTGATGCCATTACAACTTTGCATGACCATATTCCCGATGTTATGTTGCTTGATATAGAAATGCCACGTATGGATGGGTTTGAGCTGGCCACCCATATGCGTAATGAGGCACGGCTGAAAGATATTCCGATTATTATGATTACTTCGCGTACCGGTGATAAACATCGACGCCGTGCAGAAGAGATAGGTGTGCAACGTTATTTGGGTAAACCGTACCAGGAACATGATTTGCTGGAAAACATCAAGACAGTGCTAGAGGAAGTACATGGGCATTCCTAATCCGGAAAACTGTCCATTACGTGTGGCAATATTATCGCGTTCTACTCGCGAGCGTGACTGTCTGGCCGATATCCTTGAAACCAATGGCTTGAATGTTGTCACTGATGACGAGATTCGTCAGGTGTCTGCTGCGGGTATTAATAAAGACATGGCCGACGTATTGTTGGTCAATCTGGACGATTCAGATGATGATGAACTGGATGTGATTATTGATCAGATTGATCTACCGATTTTATTTAATGACAATACCTCAATCAGAAAGCCGGTGACAGCCGGTGGTCGTGCCTGGGGCAGGCGGCTTGCTGAAAAATTAATTCAGTTATCAGGTGAAGAATTCAGCCTGGCTGAAGAGGAGCCGCAACTGGAGCAGACAGAGGAGATTGAGCTCACGGTTGATCTGGATGACGATGTTGCCGAGATAGTCTCGCTGGATTATGAAGATGATCTGGGCCTGTCAATTGACGAGATTGAGGTCGAAAGCGAACCGGTTGTCCCTTATAAGGATATGCCGACTGCAGAGATCGTCGCGCTTAATCAGGAAAACACCCAGATGGTCAGCCCTAACCGTGCCAAGCGCATCTGGGTACTGGGTGCTTCAATTGGCGGTCCACAAGCAGTAAAATTATTTTTATCCAGGCTACCAAAAGACCTGCCAGTCTGCTTTATTCTCGCGCAGCATATCGGTGTGGGTTTTGTGAATCTCCTGGCAGAGCAGCTAAGTCGGGTAACCGAGCTGAAAGTGACGGCTCCTGAAGAAGGTATGTTGCTGGAAAAAGGTCATGTTGTTGTAGCACCAGTTGAAAAGCGCATGGATTTCAGCGAGCGTGGCGTGATCTCGATGGAAGAGATTAAGCAACGCAGTATCTATAGTCCGTCAATAGACGATGTGATAACCGTTGTCGCAAAACATTATGGTGATGATGCGAATGCAATTATCTTTAGTGGTATGGGAAATGACGGTACGGCAGGTTGTCATCTGGTTGCACAAAAAGGTGGTATGGTCTGGGCGCAGGATGCAAGCAGTTGTGTGATCAGTAGTATGGCTGACTCTGTTCGTTCAGCCGAAATTGTGAGTCTGAGTGGTTCGCCGGAAGAGTTGGCAGAAAACCTGATTGAATACCTTGAAGGTGATTACAGTTAATGAGTAATTTAAATATATCCGTTCGAAGCCTGATGATCCCAATGGTTAGCGATACATTATTATTGCCCAATGCATCACTGGCAGAGATTGTTACCTACAATCCACCCGAAGCTGTTAAGGATAGCCCGGACTGGTGTATGGGCATGTTGCACTGGCGTGGGCTTGAAGTCCCGCTGGTGTCGTTCGAGGGTATACAGAATGCGGGCGCATCTGAAGTCAGTAAAAAAAGTCGTATCGCTGTCTTTAACTCACTGGGTGGTAATGGCAAACTACCGTTTTTTGCTGTTGTTGTACAGGGTATCCCTCATTTGTTGCAGGCCAATCAGAGTGTGGTAACGGCCTTGGCAGAAGATGCGGGCGATGAAAGTGCAGTGTTGGCGCATGTGCTGGTCGAGGCTGAACCTGCAGTAATACCTGACCTTGACCTGATTGAGTCGATGATTCTGGAAGAGCCCAGTATCTGCAGTTGTCTCTAGATCAAGCCAGCTTCTCAGTCAAGATCACCCCAGCGAGATTGAAGAATGCTCAGCGCCGTAATTGCGGCCGTCTCTGTGCGAAGTATCCGCGGTCCCATTCTTATACCGGTTAAGTCCTGTTGCAGACAGCGAGAGATTTCGATGTCACTTAATCCCCCCTCAGGCCCGATTGTCAGCGTAATATTTTCGTTGGAAAAATCAATATTGCCAATGCTATTTTCTGCCATAGGTTCAAGAATGAGGTTTAATGAACTGCTTTTACAAGTAGCAAGCCAGTCATCCAGATTCACTGGTATAGAAATGTCAGGGACGATATTGCGGCCGCATTGCTCGCAAGCACTTGCAGCAATTCCTTGCCAATGTTGCACCTTCTTTTTTATTCGGTCAGCTTTCAGTGATGTACTGCGCTCGGTATTGATCGGTATGATCTTGCTGATGCCCAGTTCAACGGCTTTCTGAATGGTGTAGTCCATGCGTTCACCCTTGGATATGGCTTGCGCCAATGTGATATTCAAAGGTGATTCCCGGTTGGTAGAATCAACTGAGATTATCCTGGCCCAGGCATGATTTCGATAAATACGTGTAATCACAGCGGGATATTCATTGCCGTTACCATTGAACAGGACAAGTTTATCGCTTTCCTTGCAGCGTAATACGCGAGTCAGGTGGGTAGCTGCCTGTGGATATAGTTCAATCTCATCGTCGATGGATATTTCATCGGGGTGGTAGATGCGCGAAATTCTCATGTGTAAATATTACACCAGCATGCAGAGATGAAGAAGGGCCGGTGTATCAGAAACAGCATACGTGGCTAAATTTGGCCTCGCTGAGCATGGGTTGATGTTGCGAAATCCCGCTAGATCAGCAAAGCGCCACCCAGGTTGGATTCAACCTGGCCACGAAGATTGATTGTGAGTTTGCAACAGGTTAATCCTGAGTAGCAATGTGAATGCCTTCAATCGCAGTTTTTGCCATGAGGTCAATCTGTTCAGGAGTGATGACGTATGGAGGGATGAAGTAGATAACATTGGCCAATGGTCTTAGCAGAACGCCATTTTTCAGACCATGCTGGTAAACCTTAAGTCCACGCCTTTCCTGCCAGTCGTAGGGTTCACCGGATTGCTTGTTTTTAACCATTTCAATAGCCAGTATCATACCGGTCTGTCGTACTTCTGCGACATGCGGATGGTCGAGCAGGGCTTCGACAGACTGGTACATGTGTGCCGCCAGTAATTTGTTGTTTTCTATGACCTTGTCTTGCCTGAATATTTCCAGTGTGGCCAGTGCGGCACTGCAGCCGAGTGCGTTACCCGTGTAACTATGCGAATGCAGGAAGCCAGTCAGGTTGTTATAGTCATCATAAAAGGCCTGGTAGATCTCATCGGTGGTTAAGACAACTGATAGGGGCAGGTAACCACCGGTCAACCCTTTGGAGAGACAGATGTAGTCCGGACTGATATTGGCCTGTTCGCATGCGAACAAAGTGCCTGTGCGGCCAAAACCAACGGCGATTTCGTCGGCTATCAGGTGTACGTTGTATTTATCGCAGGCCTTACGCAGCAGGCTTAGATATTCTGGATGGTACATGCGCATATTGCCGGCACATTGCACAAGTGGTTCGACAATAACAGCGCATGCCTCATCGGCATGTTTTTCCAGGGCCTTTTCCATGTGCGCAAACATCCGAACAGAGTAGTCACGACAGCTCTCTCCCTTTTCGCGATTAAAGCAATCAGGGGAGGGTACGGTAATCGGCTGCATTAGTAATGGAGCATAAGTTTCCTTGTAGAGTTCTACATCGCCGACGGCCAGAGCGCCCAACGTTTCGCCATGATAGCTATTGCCGAGGTTGATGAATTTAGTCTTTTTCTGTTTGCCTGTATTGCGCCAGTAATGAAAACTCATTTTCAAGGCAACTTCTATCGCCGACGAACCGTTGTCTGCATAAAAGCAGCGGTTTAGTCCTTCAGGGGTAATGTCACTCAGTTGTTGCGATAAATTGATGATCGGCTCGTGACTAAAGCCACCGAGTAATACGTGCTCTAGTTCGTCGAGTTGTTTTTTGATGGCCGAGTTAATACGTGGGTTGGCGTGACCAAATAAATTCACCCACCATGAGCTGATGGCATCCAGATAGCGGTTGCCATTAAAATCTTCCAGCCAGACACCTTCGCCGCGCTTTATGGGTGTGATGGGTAAGGTCTCGTGGTCCTTCATCTGGGTGCAAGGATGCCAGAGGTGGGCCAGGTCGAGTTTTACAAGGTCATCGTTATTCATAAGCTATCCTAAGTGTACAGCGAGTATGTGCAGGCACTTGGTTTTGAGTGGCTGTTGGCGAGGATAAAAAATGCTGGCAACTACCCGGTTCGTGGCTAGTGGCTGGATTGTAAGCCCAGGTTTTCCCAAATAGCCCTGGATGGGCCGACCAGGTTCATGGTATAGAAATGCAGTCCGGGAGCACCTGCTGCCAGTAGTTTTTCACACATGCGGGTAACAATCTCTTCACCAAATGCCTTGATACTGTCTCTGTCGTCTCCGAAGCCCTGTAGTTGTTTTTTTATCCAGCGGGGAATCTCAGCACCGCACATATCGGAGAAGCGTGCAAGCTGGGTGTAATTTGTAATTGGCATAATGCCGGGTACTATCGGTATGTCGATACCCGCTTTTTCACAGTTTTCGATAAAGTGAAAGTAGGCATCGGTATTGTAAAAATACTGCGTGATCGCCGAATTCGCACCGGCATCGACTTTCAGTTTAAAGTTGTTCAGGTCGGCCTGCGCATTTTCTGCCTGCGGGTGAACTTCCGGGTAGGCGGCGACCTCGATATGGAAATCATCAGCAGTCTGTTTTCTGATGAAAGCCACCAGCTCGTTGGCATGTCGGAACTCGCCGGCAGATTGCATACCCGATGGCATGTCTCCACGTAGGGCAACGATACGATTGATGCCGTTTTGTCGATAGAGGTCAAGCATGGACTGGATGCTTTCCTGTGTAGAGCCGATACAGGAAAGGTGAGGCGCGGCGTTATAGCCAGCCTGACTGATTTCCAGTACGGTGTCGATCGTACCCTGTTGTGTACTGCCACCCGCACCAAAGGTTACCGAAAAGTATTTCGGCCCCAGTTTTGCAAGCGCTTCACGCGTGGTACGCAGCTTTTCTTCACCTTCCGGTGTTTTAGGCGGGAAGAATTCGAAGCTGTATTGTGGTGTATGTTTTTTCTGGCTGTCCATATGTTCAGATACAAGGTACAAGGTTAAAGATACAAGGTAGAGTTAATGTTGCCATTTTCTCTCTTGTATCTTGTGCCTTGTATCTTTCCCCTTATTAGTATCGATAATGCTCGGGCTTGTATGGGCCTTCTACCGGAACGCTGATGTAGTCAGCCTGTTCCTGTGACAGGGTACTCAGGTAGGCGCCAACCTTGTTAAGGTGCAGGCGAGCTACTTTTTCGTCCAGGATCTTCGGCAAAATATAAACCTGATTATCATATTTATCAGCATGGTTGAAGAACTCAATCTGAGCCATTACCTGGTTAGTGAACGAGGCAGACATAACAAAGCTTGGGTGGCCTGTTGCGCAACCCAGGTTAACCAGGCGACCTTTCGCCAGTACGATGATACGCTTTCCATCAGGGAAAATGACGTGGTCAACCTGTGGTTTTATCTCGGACCATTCGTATTTTTCCAGTGAGGCAATATCGATTTCAGAATCGAAGTGGCCAATATTGGAGACAATGGCTTCATTCTTCATACTGGCCATATGATCATGGTTGATGACATTCATGTTGCCTGTGGTAGTAACAAAAATATCACCCTGCGTGCAGGCTTCATTCATGTCAACAACGCGGTAACCTTCCATCGCAGCCTGCAAGGCGCAGATAGGGTCAATTTCTGTTACCCATACAGTTGCGCCCATGCCGCGGAATGCCTGTGCACAACCTTTACCCACATCACCATAACCCAGGACGACGGCAATTTTACCGGCAATCATGACGTCGGTTGCACGCTTGATGCTGTCGATGAGTGATTCACGACAGCCATACAGGTTATCAAATTTTGATTTGGTGGCAGAGTCGTTGACGTTCATGGCAGGGAATTGCAGTTCGCCTTTTTCCTGCATTTCGTAAAGACGATGTACGCCGGTTGTGGTCTCTTCAGTCACACCCTTGACACTGTCGGTAATCGCCTGCCACATGCCAGGGTTGCTTTCCTGGTTACGAGACAAGACATCGAGAATGGCTTTCCATTCTTCATTGTCATCGGCCTTGGCTGCAGGAACTGCGCCGGCTTTTTCAAATTCGGCACCCTTGTGAACCAGCAAGGTAGCATCACCGCCGTCATCAAGAATCATGTTGGGCAGTTTGCCGTCAGGCCAATTCAGGGCTTGTTCGGTACACCACCAGTATTCCTCAATGGTTTCGCCTTTCCATGCATAAACCGGAATACCCTGGTCAGCAATGGCGGCTGCAGCATGATCCTGCGTCGAGAAAATATTACAGGAAACCCAGCGTACCTCGGCTCCCAGGGCGACCAGTGTTTCAATCAGTACGGCTGTCTGGATAGTCATGTGCAGGCTACCCATGATGCGCGCGCCTTTTAGAGGCTGCTCTTTGCCATATTCTTCGCGCAGGGCCATCAGGCCAGGCATTTCGGTCTCGGCAATGGCAATTTCCTTGTGACCCCATTCGGCCAGGGACATATCGGCGACTTTAAAGTCTGTAAAGACGGAATCAGAAGCAGCGCTCATCATCATTCTCCTTAATTAAAAGTTGAATGAGCGCCGTTGATCCAATAAATGAAGGATCTGTCTGGGTCCCAAGCCTGACGGATCTAACCGCTGCAGCGCTCCTCGGGAGAGACAGTAATGTGTATTGTAGTCGAAAAAAAATCTAACGCAAAGGCGCAGAGACGCAAAGGCCGCAAAGCCTTGTAAATAATTGTTTTAAATAGACTTGATTAAGTTGATTTAATAATGCTTATTCTCAAATAAGCCAGGCATTATCAAGTCTATGATTTCCTTTGCGGTCTTTGCGCCTTAGCGTCTTTGCGTTGGATCGTTATCTGTCAAACCCCGGCCGCATCTCGCAATGCATCAGCCTTGTCAGTCTTCTCCCAGGTAAAGTCAGCATCTTCACGACCAAAGTGGCCATAGGCCGCTGTTTTCGCGTAGATTGGCCGTAACAGGTCCAGCATTTTTACAAGGCCGCCGGCACGTAGATCAAAATGCTCCTTGATCAGTTCGACAATGCGGGCGTCATCTATCTTGCCTGTGCCAAAGGTCTCTACACTGATAGAAGTGGGTTGTGACACACCGATTGCATAGGAAACCTGAATCTCACAGCGCTCGGCAAGGCCAGCTGCAACAATGTTCTTGGCAACATATCGGCCGGCATAGGCTGCTGAGCGGTCAACCTTGGAAGGATCCTTGCCAGAGAAAGCACCGCCGCCATGACGGGCCATGCCACCATAGGTATCAACAATGATCTTGCGCCCGGTCAGGCCGCAGTCGCCTACAGGGCCACCAATCACGAAACGGCCGGTCGGGTTGATGAAATACTTTGTGTTTTCATCTATCCATTCTTTAGGCAACACAGGTAGCAGGATCTCGTCCATGACGGCTTCCTGGATAGTTTTCTGGTCCAGGTCGGGGTCATGTTGGGTTGATAAGACAACGGCATCGATGCCGACAGGTGTGGTGCCATCATACCGGAATGTCACCTGACTCTTGGCGTCAGGACGTAACCACGGCAGGGTACCGTTTTTTCTCACCTCAGCCTGGCGTTTTACCAGTCGGTGTGAATAGGTTATTGGTGCTGGCATAAGCACATCTGTTTCATTACAGGCAAAACCAAACATTAGCCCCTGGTCACCGGCGCCCTGTTCATGGTCTGAGTCTTCATCAACACCCATGGCAATGTCGGCAGATTGTTTATCGATTGAAGTGATAATGGCACAGGATTCATAGTCAAAGCCCATTTCAGAGCTGTTATAGCCGATCTCCTTGATGCGACTACGCACGACATCATTCATATCAACCCAGGCCGAGGTGGTGATCTCGCCTGACAACACAACCATGCCTGTGTTGACGAGGGTTTCACAGGCTACACGTGCCTTGGGATCCTGTTCCAGAATTGCATCAAGAACAGAGTCGGAAATCTGGTCTGCTACCTTATCCGGATGGCCTTCGGATACCGATTCAGAAGTAAATAAATGTTCACTCATTGTTATATTTTCCTCAATAAAAAAACCGCTTTAGCTTGAAAGGCTAAAGCGGTTTTTTTGAATCTGGGTGCTACCCCTCGCTTTAGCCGAATTTCTTAAGCGCCCGCAATCTGAATTCAAATCGGCGCTGTAGAACGTATTATATGCAACCCGGCGCCTATGTCAAAATAGTTCTCGCTGTCAGACCTTGTAAGGCTCACCTGTCATGGTGATAGTGAAAATAATGACCACTCGCAGTAAAAAACAGTGTGTTTTATTTAAATTAGTGTCCGGGTGCATTAAAATCACCTTTTTTCGCAACTATGCAAGCATAAAAGGATATCGTCATGGTCAGTCTGGAAACACCCGTATGTGATTTTGGTTTGCCGGCAATCGATTTTGATTTACCCGGTGTTGATGGGAAAAACTGGACATTGCAAGACTGTAAAGGTGAAAAAGGCCTGCTGGTTATGTTTATCTGTAACCATTGTCCCTATGTAAAATCCATACGCGAGCGCATTGTCAGGGATGCACGCGAATTGAGGCATAACGGTATAAATAGTGTGGCTATCATGTCAAATGACCCGAGTCTGTATGAAGAGGACTCGTTTGAGAACATGAAAAAGGTCGCAGAAGACTTCGATTTCCCGTTTCCATACCTTATAGATAGCTCTCAGGAGATCGCCAAGGCTTACGGGGCTGTCTGTACCCCCGACTTCTTTGGCTATAATGCAGACCTTGAGTTGCAATATCGTGGCCGTCTGGACGCCAGCCGCAAGGAGACGGCGCCAAAAGATGCAAAAAGGGAGCTGTTTGAGGCCATGGCAGCCGTTTCTGCGACGGGCCAGGGGCCGACAGACCAAATTCCGAGTATGGGTTGTTCAATAAAATGGATTGAAGAATAATTACAATACTCTTGTAAAAACAAATAGTTATAATATTTATGGCGATAATTAGGGGTACTATAAGTTTATCCCAAGTAGGTTTTATCCTTATATAACTAGTCTCACTATTGCCGAATGACTCCAAGTAGGGGAAAATACCGCTTCTTCCAGACAGGGTAGCGAAAGCTACCCTGTTACTTTGCAAAGTGCATATGTTTCGAAGGTATGCATTCAGGCTGATTTGTCGAAAAAAAATCGACTGGCCAGACAGGCAAAACGAATTTTATACTTCGGTCGCTCAGCAGTCCATTCGCCTGTGGATGCGAGCGAAGTAATAGCGGGTTTCAATTTAAACTTTTAGGAACAGAGGAGAGAGCTATGCCCTCACGTAAAGACTTGGCCAATGCCGTACGTGCGTTAAGTATGGATGCAGTACAAAAAGCAAACTCAGGTCACCCAGGTGCCCCTATGGGTATGGCGGATATCGCGGAAGTGTTATGGAACGATAACATGAACCACAATCCGGCTAACCCAGACTGGAGTAACCGTGACCGTTTCATCTTGTCGAATGGTCATGGCTCTATGCTGATTTATTCATTGTTACACCTGACAGGTTACGACCTGTCCATGGATGATCTGAAAAATTTCCGTCAGTTACATTCCAGGACTCCGGGTCACCCTGAGTATGGTTATGCTCCCGGCGTTGAAACCACGACCGGTCCTCTGGGACAGGGTATTACCAATGGTGTGGGTATGGCGATTGCCGAAAAAGCAATGGCTGGCCAGTTCAACCAGAAGGGCCACGACATCGTTGATCATAATACCTATGTATTCCTGGGTGATGGTTGTTTGATGGAAGGCATTTCTCATGAGGCCTGTTCACTGGCCGGTACACTGGGTCTGGGCAAGCTGATTGCGTTCTGGGATGACAATGGCATCTCTATCGATGGACACGTAGAAGGCTGGTTCTCTGATGATACGCCCAAACGTTTTGAATCATACGGCTGGCACGTCATTCCGGATGTAGACGGACATGACCCTGAAGCCATAGCCAAGGCACTCGAAATGGCAAAAGCCATGACTGACAAGCCCACCATGATTTGTTGTAAAACCACAATTGGTTTTGGATCGCCAAACAAGGCCGGTAGTCATGCCTGTCATGGTGCGCCTTTAGGTGAAGATGAAATCAATCTGACCAAGGCTGCGCTGGGTTGGGATCATGCTGCCTTTGAAGTGCCAGCCGATATTTATGCCGGTTGGGATGGTAAAGACAAGGGTGCGAAGGCAGAAGCTGCATGGAATGAAAAATTTGCAGCCTATAAGGCCGAGTATCCTGAGTTGGCTGCTGAATACGAACGTCGTATGGTCGGTGACCTGCCTGCTGACTGGGCGGCCAAGTCTGCAGACTACATTGCTTCTGTTAATGCCGATGCGAAAAGCCCGGCTACACGACAGGCATCATTGGCCTCTATCGAAGCTTACTCACCCATGTTGCCGGAGTTGTTTGGTGGTTCGGCTGACCTGGGTTGTTCCAACCTGACTGAATGGTCCGGTTACAAACCGATGATCAATAACGAAGATGCTAACTACGTTAACTACGGTGTGCGAGAGTTTGGTATGTCTGCGATCATGAACGGTATTGCATTACACGGTGGCCTGATTCCATTTGGTGCGACCTTCCTGATGTTCTCCGAATATGCGCGTAACGCACTGCGTATGGCGGCACTCATGAAGATCCGCAGTATCTTCGTATTTACGCATGACTCTATCGGTCTGGGTGAAGACGGTCCTACGCATCAGCCAATCGAGCAAATCCCTACATTGCGTATGATTCCGAATATGGCCGTGTGGCGTCCATGTGATGCAGTTGAGTCTGCCGTAGCCTGGGCACAGGCTGCCGAACGTAAGGAAGGTCCAAGCTGTTTGATTTTCTCACGTCAGGGTCTGGCACATCAGGCACGTACAGACGCACAGATTGCCGAGATCAGTAAGGGTGGTTACATCCTTAAGGATTGTGACGGTGAGCCGGATGCAATCATCATTGCTACCGGTTCGGAAGTTGAACTGGCAGTGGGTGCAGCAGAAGCGATGTCTGGCAAGAACATCCGTGTTGTTTCAATGCCTTCTGTTGATGCATTTGAATCACAAGATGACAGTTATCGCTCATCCGTACTGAGTAAAGGTACACCGACAGTCGCAGTTGAAGCGGCGGTCACTGGTGGCTGGTACAAGTACGCTGATGCGGTTGTGGGTATTGACCATTTTGGTGAATCAGCGCCTGCGCCTGAACTGTTTAAAGAATTTGGCTTCACTGTGGAAAACGTAGTGAAAGCTGTCGAATCCGTATTGTAAACATTTTAAGTTAAATATTTAGGAGTAAACCTTATGACAATTAAAGTCGGTATTAACGGTTTTGGCCGTATCGGACGCATGGTTTTCCGTGCTGTATATAACGAATTTGATAACATCGAAATCGTTGGTATCAATGACCTGCTGGACGCTGATTACCTCGCATACATGCTGAAGTATGACTCAGTACACGGCCGTTTCGGTGGTGACGTTTCTGCTGAAGAAGGCGCCATGATTGTTGATGGCAAGAAAATTCGCCTGACTGCTGAGCGTGATCCATCAGACCTGAAATGGGGTGATGTAGATGCTGATATCGTTATCGATTGTACCGGTTTCTTCCTGACAGAAGAGAGCTGTCAGAAACACATCGATGCTGGCGCGAAGAAAGTGGTTCAATCAGCACCTTCCAAAGATGGTACACCCATGTTCGTATACGGTGTTAACCACACTGAGTATGCAGGTCAGGCGATTGTTTCTGCTGCATCTTGTACTACTAACTGCCTGGCACCTATGGCCAAGGTTATTAACGACAAGTGGGGCATCAAACGTGGCCTGATGACTACCGTTCACG
>Ga0316207_10003535_pt1 | contig 14377 bp, 20 predicted proteins | sample 6weekpyrite_MG_FD_204943 | JGI IMG/M metagenome (GOLD analysis project Ga0316207, IMG submission 204943) | Microbial mat bacterial communities from mineral coupon in-situ incubated in ocean water Damariscotta River, Maine, United States -... | ecosystem: Environmental > Aquatic > Marine >... | reverse complement strand
TGCCAATGAAGCCTCCAAAATCTGGATCGGCTTCCGCCCAATCTGATATTGACTCTGCCGTTAAATGATAGTATTCAAAAAATCTGTCGCCGGGGTGCAAATTTTGTTGCTCTTGATCATTAATAATCCGACCATAACGACGACCCCAATCAAACCAATGACCTGCAATAGACCAAGTAATTACACTTTTACCCGATTGAATATTCTCTGACTTTTTGTAAGTCTGAATAAATCCTTTGTATTCCTGAACTGTCTCGGCTGTGTCGGCTAAATAACGATAAAATAAAGCTTCGGTATTGTTGTAATTCTCAAAAGTTAGTGACTGGTTAGATAATGCACTGCCCGCCATCTTTAACGATATATTATTAGGCTTCATCGCTAACGATTCTTTGACCGCTGGCAACTCTGATAAAATAGCCGAACTTACCCATGTCTGAGAGTCGTACTCAATATCGAAAGGTGCTGTTGTTAAATATAACGGCGTATCAAAATCTAATTTTACAAGCCGGTATAATTCAGGGTTTCCATTTAGCGCTGTAATGTCTGATGATGAGTATCCGCGTGATGACATTTAGCAATGTTTTCCGTTTAAATCGAATGGGTCTAAAATGTTTGCACAAAACCAATTTGCACGACGCAACCTAGTTCCTTTTGATCTCTCCTGATGTCGTTGACAACGATCAGTAAAAAACCATTCTCTAGGCGGCTCATAAAAAACAACCGTTCCAACTATAAAATTAAACGTAACATTTAAAAGACTGCCTGCAATCACAATCGGATAAGACAGCTTTAAAACTGTTTTTGATACGTTGTTTCTGTTTCTTTTTAAATTCATTATCGCAAGATAAAAAACCCAAGTGATATAGAACAAATATAAAATGCCGATAATTAATAAAGTTAGTTTCATTTTCTATAGCCTTTTGAGTTGGTTTATAAATAACTTCATTATGCAGATTGATAACAACCAGAAAGCATTATTTGTGTATTAGCAGCCAAATCTGCATCCGTTATATTGGCTTTTGTCGCGCCGTTTGTTTCGGTCAAATTAATATAGGTATTGCTTGCCTCGATGTACGCAGTCAGCATATAACTGGATTGCATGCTTATGCCAGCCATCCACGCGACTGAGACAGGAGTATAAATACTAGCGGCTGATGTATATGGCAACCCGCCAACACGAATAGCGCCAGCTAATGCCGCGTCTATTGCTGAAGTATCAAGATATATAGAAAAATGAACAAGTTTTCCTGTGCGGGTGTAATGGCCATTCTTGACATCATAAGTATTAGTACCCGCTGTTGTCGATCCATAAATAGTGGGCGTAAACGTGCCGGTTTCCGTTAAATTAGAAAAATCTATTTTCTTACTTGTTCCAGCGTTATTAATGATTAGCTCATCAGTCAAAGCCATTGAAGTCGCCGCTGTTAAAGCGCTTATTTTAGTATCAGCCATTATGAAACCTCTTTTGCTTCAAAGCTAAAATTATATAAAATCGGAGCTTGCACATTTGACGAATGATCGTTAGTGCAAACAACGGTAAAGGGTACTGACGTTAAGGTTAAAGCCTCGCCATCTGAAACAGATTCTTTTAGTGGTGGCTGGATAGATAGCGTTGCTTGTCCTGAACTTTCTAACAGCAAATCATCGCCGGTCTCAAGCAACAAAACACCTGTTCCATCTTCTAAAGTTAAATTATCAGCCGCGCCTGAATCAACATCACTGATATTGGTATAGACATGCGTATGACCTGAAAACTTTAATATATCACCTGCTTTTAAAATATCCGTAGTCGCTACCGTGAGACCATCGACATTAATTGATGTATCGCCTTTCGCCGCCGCACCATTAACCAAAGGAGTACCCGTTGCTACGCCTTGAGGCTCACGGTCAGGCAAAGTAATAGTGAAACTTTTATAAGTCGAAACGTCTGTTAAAAAACCGTCCAGCTCTGCAAATTGCGAAGCCGTTAAAACAGGAAACGAAATATTAAACGAGGTAATATGTCCGTTTACGTGTCGGTTTAATGATTTACCATTAGACGCGGCATTGTATAAAGTCGGCTGATGACTTTTAAGTGTGTATTCGGCGTATGCGTTTGAGGGTAATTGAGGCATTAATCAACCATATAACTAATGCTTAACTGCAAAAGACCCGCGGAGCTGCTTGTATTTGCGAGTAGAACAGTAGGCGCAGCATTATCATTTATTAAATAAAATATTAAATATGTTCTGCTTAATAAAAGATCGGAAATTATTTGTTTCCCAGCGCTATTATCAAGCCCCTCAACATACGCTAAATTAGCGCCAGCCCTGAAATTTGTAGCTGATGCCGATGTATACGGTAGCCCGCCTAGTTGCAACCCTGTCGCCCCTGCGCTTCCGATAGAAGTCCATGTTATCGCTATGTAAGCGGTTACTTGCCTTCCTATCCTAGTATAATTTCCTGACGCTGTAGACAATGTATAATTGTTTGTTCCATCGCCTAGCGTTGGTGTAAACGTGCCGGTTTCTGTCAGGTCATCGAAAGCCACTTTTTTATTAACACTACCACCAGCGACATCATTAATAAGAAACTCATCAGTTAAGTCACAATTTGTCTTTGCTGTGTACGCACTTATTTTACTCATGGTATGTATTCCATCAAATTAACTTGTTTTTCATAAATGTTTGGCGGCGTGACTTTGTAAGATTGAATATCACTATCAACTTCCATTGTTAAAGTGAAATTAACCCCATAAGAAACACCAGAGCCGTCTGCCACATCTTCAACCAGTGGCGGGAAAATCGTGATAAGCGCCTGACCTTGTGACTCTGCAATAATATCTCCGCTAACCTCATCTAAAATATTGCCGCTGGTTTCGTCATTAATAGAATCATCAGCGCCGCTAGAAATTGTTGAAACGATTTTATAGCCTTTCGAGTGCGTCGAAAAATTAATCATATCCGAGGCAACAAAAACATCAGTGACACCCGACACAAGGCCATCAATAGCTATTGTATTATTTCCGGCAGCTCTTGCGCCATTTGTAACCGGCGAACCAGTCACCGAGCCCAATCCTGTTTTATCAGGAAAGCTCACAGTAAAACTCTGGTCTCTGCCTTGCTGCGACATCAGAAACGCATCTAAAGCGAAATACTCGGCCTTAGTCATAGCGGCATGGTCAATACTTGCTTTGAATTTTTGGCCACCGATTAAACGTGCTTGAGTTTTTCCGGATTCGGAAGTGTGTTGTGATACTTTTTGTTCAGAAGTGAAAGTTAAAGTTTTGAAATTGGTTAAGGGGTAATCAGCCATTAAGCGAAGCTCTGATTATTTTCGTACATTTCTTGACTATTTAAATTATGAATTTCCGCACGATGTTTGCTTAAAAAATCTATGCCGCTTTGAGTGTCTATTGCTTGCAATGTGATGTTGTACGTATTGCCGCCACCGCCTAAAGCATTATTTCTAACTTGCTCTGATGTGCCGGGGTCTAAAACCATTTCGCCTTTTTGTAAGTTATAAGTGCCTTCGCGCGGTATATAATCCATACCGTCGTGGGCTTGGCCTGCTATAGCTCCCGCTTGAACAGCGCCCGTTGCAGCAATTAACCCTGTTGCAATTCCGCCCATAACCTTTATTCTTGTGGCAAGTACACCATAGGGATCGACAACAAGTGACGCGATTGCAGCCGCTTCTGTGTTTATGATTGTTCGCGTTATAGCTAGACTTTTTTCAAAGGCCAGCATTGCCAACTGAATGCCTTTGCTTTCGTTTCCTGTTGCTGCGATTAAACCGGACAAAGCGGAATAAAGAGTCTCAGAAGATGAAAGCATCATTTGATTAGCTTGTGCTTGATAGGCTGCACGCTGATCTATTTCTACTTGCTCTGCTTCTGTTCTTTGGCTATACAGGATTTTTAAAGCGTCATTCAGCGCGACCGCGTTTTGATACTCGAATGTTTCTTCGGGGCTTACTAATCCTTTGGTTAAATCTGGTGCGCCGGTTGTTGCTGTTATTGGCGTGTTAGAAACAATATTACTTGTGTCGATTATTGTTGATTTTAATTTGTTATATTCGTCTCGAAGCGTTGTAAGATCAGTTAATAAGCTTTGATATGGGCGGTTGTTTTGCGCGGCCTCAATAATTTTATTATTAACCGCTCCCATTTCGGTAACAAGCTCGGCCATTCTTTCTTTTGGATCATCGAAAGCGCCCGCCATTTTTGCAGCCATGAAGCCTAACGCTTTGCCAAATTCTGCGAATGATTTAGCGCCCTCGGCAACCAAAGTAACCATGTTAACCAAGCCAGCACCAATTGATTGAAGGCCAGTAATAACGGCTGGGTCTTGTAGTGTTTCTTTTAACTTGTCGAGCGCGTCGATTAATTCTTTAGCATCAATAGTGCCGAATGTTTCCAGAGCGACGTTTTGAATTTGCTGGAATGCCTGACTAACTGTTTTTTCAGTTTGTCCGAATTCTTCCTGTAAAACTGCCGACTGACTTCTTAATGCTTCGATAACAACGCTTGCAGTTAGTTTGCCTTCTTTGGCTACGTCTCGAAGTGCGCCTATTTCAATTCCTAAACCGTCCGCGATGGCTTGCGCTAATCGTGGCGTTTGTTCCATGATCGAGTTTAATTCCTGACCGCGTAAAGCGTCTGCCGCTAAACCTTGCCCGAACTGGAATAACGCCGCCGCGCTTGATGCTGCCGTACTGCCAGAAACAGCAACCGCATTATTAACGGTTTCGGTAATGTCGACTAATTCAGATTGCGACATTCCTAACTGCTCGGTAGATTTCGCCATTCTGAAATAAAGGTCTGTTGTTGCTTCTAATGAGCCTCTTGTTCTCTGAGACACTTCGAAAATATCTTTTTGAACAGACACTAATTGTTTCGCGCCGCTAGTAACAAGTTTTAACTTATTCGACATGGCTGTGTAAGTATTATTGAGTCTCAACACTTCTTTTGTTGCCACGCCCAAACCAAGAGCCGCGAAAGCGCCTTTAAGTCCGCCCAATTCCCTTTTTGCCTGATTAGAAAATCTTTTAATAGAGCGCTGCAATTTTCCAAAAGAGCGCTCACTTTTTTTCCTGAATCCCTCAACACCTTGAGCAGCTTTCCCTAAATCCGAGACGAACTTACCCGTATTCGCTATTACATCAACAGCGAGACTAGCGATTGTTGCCATTTAGATTCGACCTTGCTTTATGCTCTAATTCTGCTTTTGTTATCGCTTCTTTTTTCTCGTCCGACTCAAGCTTGTAATAAGCCATATATTCAGCCAGGTCATAAGAAGTTAAGCGCGTTAAAAGCTCATTGACAGGAATTTTTAATTCAGTAGATAAGAATAAATAAAATCGCCGCTTTGGACGGCGTTTTAGTTTTTTACTAATTCCTCTACATCATCATCAGTGATTTTGTTAAGTTTTTGAGCTGCGTTAAATGCCCGACTTAAAGCAGACGAACTTTTGCGGCCTAATTCCTTAACGTCATCATCAGTAAATATTCTGTCGCCTTCCTCATTAACAAGCGTTAACGAAACTAAACGAGCGCGTAAGTTTTCCATATTTACGCCGCCATTTTTACCAACGATTTTAGATTCAAATAAATCGCGTTCCGTACCTGTTAAAGTACGAACAAAAGCTTCGCCGCCCCACTCTGGAAACTCGACAAGCTCTTTTTTAAGATCATCTGAATTTAAAATTTGCTCTTTAGTTAAAAACATTATGAAGTTGCCCGTGTTAAGTCAGTGTGATTTGCTGGACTGATTGAAACCGACGTTTGTTGAAGATCACCAACAGAGCCACCCATAGGATTATAAGAACCGATAACGCCCGTTCCTGAATAGCTTGGATTAGTAGCTGATACTGCCGCGCTGGTAGGTTTTACAACGACAGGAACATCAGAGCCAACAATAGGGAAAATAGTTGCATCGACTTCGCCTGCTGCAAAATCTTGATTAAACGTAACATCCATTGACCAGTTTTTTAAACCGCCTTGATTGGATTTTGTGTTATCGCCCATCGCGGTGTTATCTTGCAAATCAGCCTCATAAGTCAGAGCGACACTTTTAACGTGGTCTGATAAATCAACTGAGTTTAAAACTACTGACGCATCGTCAAGTATTAGTGTTGCCATTTATGAATCCCCCTTAAAAGATTCCAAGTATTACAATAAATTCAAATGATGGAGACGTGCCGCCGAGCGTGTAATTAACTCTTAAGTAATCGTCTGTGATTGCGCCCGATACCTCGACCCATTCGGAAGTAGTGCCGGTTGCCTGTGTGAAAGTTGCGACTGTAACCGGCGTTGTCATGCTGCCGTTATCATCGCTTTGAACAATAACGTCTAAAGTCGGGCTAGTACCGCTTGCAGAAATAACATGAATAGCACAATAAAGCTTTTGAGTAGATGAAACCGCGCCTAATTGTCGGGCTGTACCGTTGCCGGAAGCTGTGCGGGTTGCATTGTGCATTATAGTACCGCGTACCATAGGCGATTTACTGGCATGTCCGGTTACATCAAAAGCGAACATGTCACCTACCGCGCCACCTGGATTATAATTACCCGCGAGCGCTTTCATTGTAAAAGCGACTTCACCATCCGCGCCGGTTTGAGGCGAACAAGTCATAGGCTCACCAGAAACACCAATTTGATTAAATAAAAACGCATCAGGTGTCGATTGCCAGTAACCAGACAAAGACATTTTAGCTTCTTTTAATCCGCCCTGATTTGAACGGGTCGAATCTCCAAAAGTCGTATTGTCTTTTAACTCTGCTCCGTAATCTGCCGCGATTGCGTTTAAATCACCGGATAAATCATATTCACTCATCCAAAGCTTAGAATTTGTTAATGTTTGCGTTGCCATTTATCACCTGTAATAAATCATAAAATCAATACTGACTTGATAAGATTCGAAAACATCCTCATAAACATCTGAGACATTTTCTAAATAACAAGCGTCTATTGTTGTTCCGTCTGATGTACCAGAATATCTATCTAAAGCAGCTATAATTTGCGTTTCTAAATCTTTAGCGTCGGAATAATTACTTGCAAAGCCTGTTACCGTAATTCTTTTTCTTGTCTGGTCTGCATTTACGCCCATTGCGGGGAATTCTGTTCTTGAAACTGTTTCATAAACGCAGGCAGGGTAAGTTACATCTTGAGGAAGTTTTGCAGGGTAAACACGCGAACCAATTAACGCGCTTAAACCAGCATGACCTGTTAAGCGTGTTACTAAATGCTTTTCCATTAATAGAATTTCTCTATTGCGATTCCAAGCTGTGCGCCTAAATCTTCGATGACTTTATCCCCTATTGCGTCAACTGCCGGACGTATAAAAGGCTGCGCTTTTGTGCCGGGGTGATTTCCTCTCGCGCGTGTTGGAAATTCAACCATGTGCGCGTACCAGCCATCATTTTTTAATCGTTTTCCTGATCTCGCGCCGACTTTTAACCATGCGCCAGGTGTTGAGCGTTTTACATTCACCAAGCCCAACGATTTATAAAGAGTTCCTGTTCGCCTTGGAACTCTGCCACGCATTTCACGCAATAAAGGCTTTGCCGCCGCTCTGGTTGCAATTTTTGCAATACGCGAAGAATCACGCGGAGACATTCGACGAAATTGGCGTTTTAACTGGTCAAATCCTTTCATGTTAAAAGTTATTTCCATTAGACATCCTCACGACAAGTAATAATCATGTCTCTGTTTAATTCGTTGACGTTATCAATGAATAAAATATTAAAAATCGCGTCGCCGTGCTTGATTCTCATTTTATTTGTAATTCCAGAGACGTAATGAATCATAAATTCGACCATTCTTTGCGGATTTCTGACGTTGTTAACTTCGGTTTCTTTGCCTGATTTGTTTCTTTTACCGGCGCGAACAGTTTTATAAGTTGACCACGTTTGAACAGGATCGCCGTAGCTATCCCGCGTTTCACTTACCGTCTGAATCGTTATTCTGTGTCTTAGTAGTCCGGCTCTCATTAACTTTTTCTGCCTCGCCTGATTTAATCCAGTCTTTAGCTCTGCCGGTTGGCAAATCTAATATTTGTTCGGGTCGTGAATCTTTTTTAAATATTTTTATCTTCATAAAAACACCTGATAAGGTCTTAATAGAATTTTTGCTGTATGTGGCAATTCATTTACGTTTGAAACTGCAACAATGTAGCTTTCTCGGTCTTTGTACCAATCACCCACTAAAATTTTAATGGCTTGCTTGATTTGATTTGGTACATTTTCCGCCGATGTATCACCCGCAACATAAGTCACAGTAACCGCGTTAATAATGTCTCGCGTAGATGGCCACGTTTCGCCGTATGCCTCGACAACTCTGCCAGGTGTTGACGTTGTATCGACTGTGTAATTGCTCGCTGACAGGGTTTGTGTAGCTCCATCTGTGTCGATATATTGAATTGATGTAACAGAAGCTAAAGGCGGTCTTTCCAATTCAAAGCAATTAGGGAAAGAATCATATTTTGCTTCGATGGTTTGCGTTAATAATGCGCGTCTTGTGAAATTTTCGGCATAATCAACCGCTGCGTCGATCATCGCCTCTAATAACTCATCATCAGAGGTAAAATCGACCTCTAAATTAAGATGGCTTTTAATTTCATCCAGAGAAACAGGTTTAATTGTTGCTGCTGTAGTTATTTTGTAAGGCATTATTTATTTTTTGCTTTTTTCTTTGTTTCTTTTGCAACGAACTCGGCTTGACCAGATTCAACCATGCGTTTTTCTTCGTCTGCACTCATTTCTATTTTTTCGCCTGGTGCATGACTAAAATCATTACCAGCAATACCAGTTAATAAACGAATCATTTTATAATCTCCAAAAAAAACGACCTCCCGAAAGAGGCCGCAAATAGAACTAAAACTTATACTGGGTGAGTTAATTTCTTAACTGATTCAGCAAGTGTTAGTTTGCCGTCAAGACGCTCCCATCCTCGGAAACCGACCTGACCATTAGCTGCATAAAGCTCATTTAAACGCTGAACATTACGACCGCCGCGCTCTGCTAGTGTGTAGTAAGATAAATCACCAAACAAAACAGAAACAGCAGTGGTTGCAACCGCAGGCATATCAGTCGAAGCCACAACCGGACGACCTAATATCATATCTGGTTGGCCTGCTTGTAAACCAGGCTGCCATAGATATTGGCTGTTACCGTCTTTCAGCTTACGAATTAACTTAGCTGTGCTGTCATTCATAACCCAAGTGCCGTTGCCGCGATATGGGCGGCCTAATGAATGAAACATATCAATCATTTCGTCTGCTGTTACCGCTGCGTTAGATGCCGCTGTAACACCAGCCGACGCACCCTGAACCAAGCCGGTTGGTTTGCCTGAGCCGTCACCATTAACAATAGCCGCTTCTTCTGCAAGACCGAAACGCTTACCAAAGTTACGAGCTAAGTATCCCTCAACATCAAAGAAAGCATCGGCCAAAAGCTCCTCAGAAACTTTAACAATAGTGCCGAGCTTGTGAGAGCTTAAAACTACCTGCCCGAAGGCTGCATCAGATTCAGTATAAGCCGCTTCCTCTGCTGTCCACGTTGCAGAACCTAAAGAGCTCTCAACAGGCAAATTACGATCTGAGCCAGTGCTGATAACATCAACATAGCTACGGAAATCGTTAATATCCTGCAATGCTTCTATTAACATTGTGTCGAATTCAGTAGGCACAATATAGCCGCCTTCTGAATCAGTACCTACTTGCAATGCGTTTAAGATTTGCGATGTCAAACCATTGCGACCAACACGCGCGAACTGATCAAAGCCGTTACGATAATCTTCTGACGCAAAAGCAGTTTTCTTGTCAGAGTTTTCCAGTTTGATCTGTTGTGGTGAGTCAATAATCTGAGTCACTTCGTTTTTCAGGCCGTCTAATTTGTGAACGCGGTCTGCTTGAGCTTTAATAGACTCTTGCTTTGCATCCATTTTATTAAACGCTTCTGTTTCTTCTGCGTTAAAGTCGCGCTTTTCGTCATCGACTTTTTTTAGCATTGCCTGCATTTCATCGACAATCTTGCCGCGTTGATGCAGTAATTCGTTAACTTCGTTAGACATTTTTAATACCTCTATACTTTTTACAGACATAAAAAAACCCGCTAAGAAGCGGGCTTATTTTTGATGCCTTCCGCATCAGTGATGTAACATTCCGTTACAAATTTATTTCCAATAAACGACTTTTAGCCGCTATTTTTGAAGGTGTAACCAAAGGCTCTATAATCTCCGGCTTTTCCTCTGGTTTGTTTTCAATTGGCTGAATTTTTATAATCTTCGGCGCGTTTTTAATCCAAGGCTTTGTCATATCCATAACCTCAAGCGCTTGGCCTTCTTTTTCATCAGCAAATCCTTGATTGATTGCCTCTGGTGTTGTTAGCCAGGTCTCACTATCCATCATGTCGCTTAACTGATCGCTGTCGATTTGGGTTTTGTTGTGGTAAGTGGTAACGATAGAGTCTTTTATCTTGTCTAAAAGCTCCGCTGTTTTAATCATGTCCTTTGATTCGCCCATCGCCATAGACCAAGGATTGTGAATCATCATCATGGCATTGTCTGCCATGTGTATTTTATCGCCTGCCATTGCAATAATAGAGGCAGAGGAAGCGGCTAAACCGTCAACTTTTACAACTATTTCCGCGTCATGTTCTTTTAAAAGGTTATGAATTGCGAAGCCTTGAAACACGTCGCCGCCAACGCTGTTAATTCTGACGTTTATCTGGCTTTCGCCTTTCATGCTGTCGAGCTGTTGCTTGATCCAATTATCGGTAATGCCTTCGCCGTACCAATCCTGGCCAATGTCGCTATAAATTAAAATCTCATTCATTTTGATAACCTTATTAAGTCTTTGGGGGCGTTTTCTCGCCACCGATCAAAAGTACCGTTAATATTCTGGCTTTCTGTTAGTTCGTTGATATGTGACACTGCATAATCGGTAAATTTTGCCGCGTCTGAGTTCATTAACTCTGCTGCTTTGGTTAAATGACGGTCATAAAACTTAACGGCCCACGCTTTAAACTCATCAGGAGATTTATTGAAAGCCTCAAACTTAACCGCGCTTATTTCTTTTTCTACCATTTCAGCCGCAATACTGTTATTCATATTTTCTGTTGACTGAGTTTCGTCTTGCGCCCCCATGTTTAACGGGAATCGATAGTCGTCTAAGCCGTCAACAGGGTCTAAGTTTTCAAACTTTCTAACTTCATTCGGGTTTAACCAGCCATCATTTATGCCTTTTCCGTATGCTTCATATCGACTGAGCGTGTCGCCGCGCAATAAACCTTCGATATTGTGTTCAACAAAATAACGACCGCGCTCTGAAGGTAAAAACAAATCTCTGTTTATGCTTTGCTCAATTCTGACCAACCAAGGCCGTATCGTGTGCATAACAAACTCAATAGATTGATGCTCTATATTTGAAAACGTCGCGTTTGTTAATTCGTTAAGCATATGCAATGGGACTCTATACCATCTTGCAATTTCAGCTATTTGAAACTTTCTAGATTCTAAAAACTGCGAATCCTCGGAAGTCATCCCGATGCTTTTATAGGTCATTCCCTGTTCAAGTATTAACGGCTTGTGAGAATTACCGACTCCCGTGTGTTTATCGTCAAAGCTTTCTTTTAAATGCTTAAATGCTTCATCGTTTAATATTTGTGGATGCTCTAAAACCGCTGGAACTTGCGCGCCATTGCTAAACAGATAAGCGCCATGCTGCTCTGTAGCAATAGAAAGTCCTATCGATTCTCTTGCTAATGAAACAGGAGACAAGCCCGTTACGCCGTTTGAACTTAAACCCGCTGTTCGCCATATCTCGGACTGCTGAAAAACTCGATTATTACCAGGCTCTTGATAGTCAATAACCAATTTATTGTCCGCTGTTGTTCGGGGCTTTGCATATTGGCTGTATAAAGGGATTATTTCCCCAATAGCGCCGCGACCGCTTCTTAAAACCTGATTAAAACTATTACCTCTTAATCCTAGATTAGAAACTTGAAATTCTCGAAGCTCGTAGGAGGTTTGTATATTATTGGGCGCATCATGCAAAATTGAATGCAAAGGGTGGCTTGTATCAATGACCTTGCTCTCGCCATCACGTCTATAAACATTCAAAGGAAGACTTGCGATTGTTTCGGCAAGAATACGTACGCAGCCATAAACTGCCGAAACTTGCATTGCTGTATCTTCATTAACAGAAACACCAGAAGCGACGTTGTTACCTAATAACGATTGTCGCCACCATTCCGGCTCTTTCATAGTTGCGTTTTTAACTTCGCCGCCTAGTTTTTTAATTAGCCAATTTTTCAAAGTCTTATTAAACCGCGCTGCTCGTATATGTTAGGTGTATTTTGATTCATGATCGCACGACCCATTGCCATGATTAACGCAACAACGCCATCGATTTTATTTTCTGCTCGTTCTTTGTTTGGAAATATGTTGTCTTTTTTATCCAAAGTCGCCACCACATTTCCAAACATCCACATTAATACAGGGTCTTTTTCTATCTCGATTTTCTTTTCTAAAACTAAAGCTTCTACAAACTTCATAGGCTCACTGAAATTCTTAACCGTTGCCCCGTATTCAATCATCGGGAAACCTTCCTCGATCATTCGGGTACTAAATTGCGTCGCTTGGAATGGGTCGTAAGGCACTTCGATAATTTCATAGTCAGATTTTAATAATTTCAAATCGTCTTCTATGTAGGCAAAATCTGTGACGTTGCCTGGCGTTGTTGTTAACCATCCGTCAGTATGCCAAGACTTATATCTAGTATTACCGCCTTCTAAAACCCTGTCTTCTGGCAAATAGTGGTGAAAAAACGCCGCCCACTTTCCGCCATTCTCGGGGGGAAATAACACGCACATATCAGCAATATCTATTTTCGATGCAAGGTCAATCGAGACGTAACACTTACGCCCCTTGAAATCTTTTATATCTAATTCTGATTTTCTAACAGCTTGCAGAGCAAGCATGTTCATCCATGCAGCTTTAGCTCCAACCCATAAATTAAGATGCTTTGTTTTATAGGCGACTTGTTTTGTCGCTGTTCTTTTTGCTTGCCTTAATTGACCGGCTAAAAAATCCGCATCGACTGAAATACCATAATTCGGATTAGCTTTTATCTGGGCTTCGACAGTATCCCACTCATCCGATTCATCAAGCGTATAGATGATGCCAAATACTGTGTCATCCTCGACGCTGCCTTTTAAAATCCGTTTTACATCATCGCGCACCGAATAACATGCGCCGCCGGTATCGCTACCCGCTGTCGTGATGTAAATCATTAAAGGATTTTCACGCGCTCCCATTCCGGTAACAAACGTGTCTACCAAATCAGAGTTTGCGTGTTCGTGGAATTCGTCTGCAATTCCGAGCGATGGACTTGAGCCGTCACCTGGATTACCGATAACAGGCTCAAACTTTGACCCGTTATTTAATATCGTTAATGATTTAGCGTTAACCGTGATTCCGAATGCTTCGCGCAAATCCGGCTCACGCTGACAGATTGCTTTTGCAGGGTTAAAAACCTCAAAGGCTTGTTTCTCAGAAGTCGCACCACAATAAACCTCTGCCCCGTACTCGCCCTCGATGGTAAGACCACCTAAAGCTAAACCAGACAGTAAAAAGGTTTTACCGTTCTTTCTTGGTACTTCGATATAGACTTCTCTGAATCTTCTTTTTCCAGATTCAACAAAATACCAGCCATAAATATTAACAACACAAAATATCTGCCAAGGGCTTAAAACAAACAGCTCTTTTTTAGCTGCCCACTTGCCTTTTACATGCGGTAGCTTTTCTAAAAACTCGCACCACTTTTGCGCCTTGTCTACATCAAGCGTTAAATCATCTCTTTCAAGATCATCGACAAAACGCTGACAAGCATTTATAACTAATTTACCGGCGGGTGTTTCTCCCTCGATAACTGATTCAGCATATTGTAAGGCGCGCTGTGCAAAATTAGTCTGCAAACTTATTGCCTTTCGGCTTTTCTATTTCAAGCTTGGCTCTGCCTGATGGATCAAGGCCAAGCTTATTCATTTCAGAAGTTAGCCGCGCAATAACAGAAACATGAACCGCGCCTTTTTCTTCTCTGACCTGATCTAACAAGTATGAACAGATTTCAATAATAATAGTGTCCGAACCTGTCAAGACACCGGCCGGAACTAAGTCTTTTATTTCATGCCAGCAAATAGCCTGCGACCCTGTTAAATGCTCTGGCGGCTTTTCTGGAAATTTGCCCTTGCCTTCCGGCTCGTTCTTATTTTCTCTGTTAGGGTTTTTATCAAACGACCCTTTTAACTTATGTATTTTGCTTGGCTTTTTGTGGGCTGGCATATATCACCTTTCTGTTTGCCCCTAATAATTGATTTGTGGATGTAAAAAAATGCG
>Ga0316207_10003534_pt1 | contig 14378 bp, 14 predicted proteins | sample 6weekpyrite_MG_FD_204943 | JGI IMG/M metagenome (GOLD analysis project Ga0316207, IMG submission 204943) | Microbial mat bacterial communities from mineral coupon in-situ incubated in ocean water Damariscotta River, Maine, United States -... | ecosystem: Environmental > Aquatic > Marine >... | reverse complement strand
ATCAGTTTCAGATCGCGCCGGGGGTCTGGCGGTCGAACCAGCCCTCGCAGGCGCGGCTGCGGCGGATACAGGCGATGGGGATCAGGACCGTGCTGAACCTGCGCGGCGCCGACAAGTTCAGCTTTTACCTGTTCGAGCACGAGGCCTGCGCCGCCCTGAACCTGCGCCTGATCGACCACAAGATCTATGCCCGCAAGCTGGTCGACCGGCAGCGGTTCTTGCAGCTGTTCGAGATTTTCGACACGATCGAAAAGCCGTTCCTGCTGCATTGCAAATCCGGTGCTGACCGCGCCGGGCTGGTGTCGGCACTGTGGCTGCTGGACCGCGAAGGCGCCAGCATCGAGCAGGCCAAGGCGATGTTATCGCTGAAATATCTGCACCTGAAACGCACCAAGACCGGGCTGATGGATCATCTGCTGGAAGTGTATGAGGCCGATACCGCACGCACGCCGATGCCGGTGCGCCAGTGGTTTGCCGAAAAATACGACCCTGCCCTGATCACCGCGTCCTTTCATGCCAAGATGGGCTGGCCGCCGCCGGATCAGCCATGAGCGAACCTGCAAAACCCTCGTTGAACGGCTGGCTGTGGCGCAGCTATCTGCGCCGCCATCTGGGCGTGATCATCTTTGCGGTGGTGCTGATGGCGGTCGAGGGCGCGATGCTGGGGCTGCTCAGCTATATCATCCGGCCGATGTTCGATCAGGTGTTCATCGCCGGGGACCGCGCCGCGATCACCTGGGTGGCGCTGGCGGTGTTCGGCATCTTTCTGGCGCGGGCGCTGGCCGGGTTCGGGCAGCGGGTTCTGATGATGCGCGTCGGCCAGCGGGTATCGGCGGCGCTGCAGGCGGACATGGTCGCGCATATGCTGCGGCTGGATTCGGTCTGGTTTCAGGACAATTCGCCGGGCACGCTGATCGAACGGGTGCGTGGCGACACGCTGGCGGCGTCGACGATCTGGGCGGTGGTTTTCTCGGCGCTGGGGCGCGATCTGGTGGCGCTGTTGTCGCTGTTCGCGGTGGCGCTGTCGATCGACTGGCTGTGGACCTTGATCGCGGTTGCGGGGGCGCCGGTGCTGATGGGGCCGATGCTGCTGTTGCAACGCTGGGTGCGCAAATCGACCCGCACCGCGCGCCACGCGGCGGCGGGCATCGCGACCCGGCTGGACGAGACCTTTCACGGCATCGACACCATCAAGCTGAACACGATCGAAACCCGCGAGGCGGGGCGGTTCGCCGGCGCGCTGGATGGCTATGTCGATGCGCAGGTCCGGTCCGAGGCCGGGCAGGCCGGCATTCCGGCGATGATGGATATCGTGGCCGGTGTCGGGTTTTTCGGCGTGCTCTGGTATGGCGGCTTGCAGATTATCGAAGGGCAGAAAACCGTCGGCGAGTTCATGTCGTTCTTCACCGCGATGGCGCTGGTGTTCGAGCCCTTGCGCCGGATCGGCAATGTGTCGGGCGCCTGGGCCGCCGCCCTGGCCAGCCTGGAACGCCTGCATTCGGTGTTTCAGGCGCGGCCCGGCATCGTCTCGCCCGCCACCCCGCTGCCGCTGGATGTCGACGCGGGCGCGGCGGACGTGGTGTTTGACGACGTCGGGTTCGCCTATGGCGATCTGCCGGTGTTGCGCGGCGCCAGCTTTGTGGCGCGGGCGGGCAGGACCACGGCGCTGGTCGGGGCCTCGGGCGCGGGCAAAAGTACCGTGTTCCGGGTGCTGGCACGGCTGGTGGATGCGCAATCGGGCCGGGTGACGGTGGGCGGGCGCGCGGTGACCGATCTGGATCTGGCGGATTTGCGCGGCCTGTTTTCGGTGGTGACGCAGGATGCGCAACTGTTCGATGAATCGGTGCGCGACAACGTGCTGCTGGGGCAGCCGGACGGGCGGCTGGATGAGGTGCTGACGGCGGCGCATGTGGCGGATTTTCTGCCCCGGCTTGCGGATGGCGTCGACACCCCGGCGGGGCCGCGTGGATCAAGCCTGTCGGGCGGGCAGCGCCAGCGCGTGGCGATCGCGCGCGCGCTGCTGCGCGATGCGCCGATCCTGCTGCTGGACGAGGCGACCTCGGCGCTGGACGCCCAATCCGAAGCGGTGGTGCAGCAGGCGCTGGACCAGCTGTCCACCGGGCGCACCACGCTGGTGATCGCGCACCGGCTGGCAACGATCCGGTCGGCAGACAGCATCGTGGTGATGGATCAGGGCCGGGTGGTCGATCAGGGCAGCCACGACCAACTGATTGCGCGTGGCGGCCTCTATGCCGATCTGTACCGGTTGCAGTTTTCCGAATGAAACCGGCTCAAAGCAAGATGCATCACATTGAATTCACCCGCCACCCCGAACGCATTTGCATTCGCAACCGCTGCCTCGGGGTGGCGGGCGAATGCCCGGGCCCGATCAGGCGCAACACGCTCTATTTTCCCGCGTAAAACCGCGCAAGCCGGTCGGGATCGGCCCCCATCAGATAGCGCGCCAGCGTGATCAGGTTGCGGCTGCCGCGGCGCAGCCAGCCTTGGGCTCGATACCGCGCCGCACTGGTTTCGGCGGTGGCGTTCAGCCTGCGCAGACGCCCGCTCAGCGCGCGGGCGATGGCGACATCCTCCATCAGCGGGATATCGGCGAACCCGCCAACCTCATCATACAGCGCCCGCGCGATCAGCAAACCCTGGTCGCCATAGGGCAGCCCCAGATAGCGCGCCCGCAGATTGGCCCAGCCCGCGAACAGCCATGGCGCCGGACCATTGGCGCGAAACCGCAGCCGGAAATACCCGGCGGCCCCGGCATCGGCGCGCATATGCCGCAAAACCGCCTGCGCCCAGCCCGGCCCCGGATGGGTGTCGGCGTGCAAAAACAGCAGCCACGCGCCCTGCGCCGCATCGGCGCCGCGCGCCAGCTGCCCGCCCCGCCCCGCCGCGCCGGCGATCAGGACCGCGCCCGCCTGATCCGCCAGCGCCGGGGTGGCGTCGACGGATCCGCCATCGCTGAGGATAAGCTCGCGGATCAGCCCCGCCTCCAGCCCCTCGGCCAGGGCCGCCAGCGTGCCGGGCAGTTCAGACCCCGCGTTCAGCGTCGGAATGATGATCGAGATCGGCGCGCGCATCAGGGCCTTCGTTTGGGTGCTTTCGCTTCGGTGCCAGCGCCCTATATTAGCGGGGCGGACAGGGAAGGAAAGCACATGCCCGGCGAAACAGCATTGGGCCGCAAGGTCTTTGAAATCGGTGGCGGCGACCGGATGGATTTCCTGCAAGGGCTGGTCAGCAATGACGTGGCGCGTCTGGGCGACGGGCTGGTCTATGCCGCGCTGCTGACCCCGCAGGGCAAGTATCTGGCCGATTTCTTTCTGGTCCCGCACGGCGATTGCGTCCTGCTGGATGTCGCCGAGCCGCTGGCCGCCGGGCTGCTGCAGCGTTTGGCGATGTACAAGCTGCGCGCCGACGTCACCATCACGCCTGCCGATCTGCATGTGACGCGCGGACTGGGCGCGACCCCTGCGGGCGGTTTCGCCGATCCGCGCCATGCCGCGCTGGGCTGGCGCGCCTATGGCGGCACGCCGGGCGATGCGCCGCAGATCGACTGGGACGCGATCCGCGTCGCCGCCTGCATCCCGGAAAGCGGCATCGAACTGCTGCCCAACGAGACATTCATTCTTGAAGCCGGCTTTGAACGCCTGCATGGCGTGGATTTCCGCAAGGGCTGTTACGTCGGGCAGGAAGTCACCGCGCGGATGAAGCACAAGACCGAGCTGCGCAAAGGGCTGGCGCGGGTCACGGTTGACGGCGCGGCCCCCGTCGGCACCGAGATCACCGCGGACGGCAAACCGGCCGGCACGCTTTACACCCAATCCGGCGGGCACGGCATCGCCTATCTGCGGTTCGATCGGGCAAAGGGCGCGATGGCGGCGGGCACGGCGGCGGTGCGCTGGCAGGCGCCGCAGTGAAATCCCGGCGTTCAGGTATCGGAATCAAAGTCGCCACCAAGGACTGGCATCCAGGGTTGGCGGCCATCAGGACGGCGCGTTCAGTGCCTGGCGCAGGATCGTGTCGGGGGTCAGCGGCAGGCGCCTGACGCGCAGGCCGGTGGCATCGCAAACCGCGTTCGCAATCGCCGCAACGGCGGGCGGTGGCGCGGCTTCGCCAGCGCCGAGCGGACTGGCGTCGGGCTGGTTCAGGATGACGGTCCTCATGCGCGGAACATTGTCGAAACGGATCACCGGATAGCTGTCCCAGTCCTGTGACAGAATCCCGCTGCGATCCCAGTCGACCTGCTCGTACAGCGCCCAGCTTGCGCCTTGCAGGAACCCGCCCTCCAATTGCGCGGCCAGGCCGTTCCTGTCGATGACGCGGCCGGCATCAGCAACGATGAGCGCATGTTTCAGGCGAATTTCTCCGCGATCGCCGACCTCCAGGTCAACGCAGATCGCAACGCGGGTCATGGCATTCTTGTACTGCGCATAGGCGAGGCCACGGCCGCCCTGCCGGCCGGGCAAGGGCAGCTTCGCCATCTCGTCGGCCAGCCGGTCGATCACGGCGGCGGCGCGCGGGTCCGTTAGATGTGCCAGGCGGAATTCCAATGGATCGCGGTCCTGTTGACCGGCCAGTTCATCCATAAAGCTTTCCAGGGCAAAGATATTCGCGGCAGCCCCAAGGCAGCGCAGGGCCGAGGTTCGGTGCGGCAGATCGTCGATCAGGTTTTTTATCAGCCGTTTCGCCGGGACGTCATAGATCGGGTCCAGGTTGCGGTGCATCCCGCCTTGCCAGTTCATGTTCGGCAAGGGCGGCTGCGGGCTGATCGGGTTGGCCCGAATGCGGTTGGCCAGCAGGTTTCGCGGCCCGGCCTGGCCCGTGCCGGGCCGCGGGCGGCCGCGGTGGGTTCCGCCGATCGCCTCGGCGGAAAAGGCGGCGATGTTGCCGGATCGATCCAAAGAGGCGGCCAGTTCGACCGCCATCGCCGTTCCAAACGGCTCGTAAGCATGTTCGTCCTGGCGACTCCATTTCAGCAGGATCGGCCTGTCCGGCAGCGTCATGGCGACAATGGCGGCTTCGAATGCGGCGTCGTCGGCGCCGTTGTGACCATAGCATCCAGAGCCGGGCACATGGCTCAGCTCGACCTGATCGGGATCCAGGCCCAGGCTTTCGGCGATGCTGTCACGCAGCGGATAGATGCCCTGGCTGTGCGTCACGACCGAAAGCTTGCCATCGGCCCATGTCGCCATCGAGGCGGACGGCGCCAATGCACCGTGCAGGGTGAAGGGGCGTTCATAACGGGCGGTATGATCCGGGTCCGGCAGCGGAGGCGGGATGCCGCCGGCCTGGTCCGGTTGGCCGTCCACAACCGGCAGGCGGGTGGCATTTCCGGTCGTAAGCGCCGCAAACACATCCGCCTCGGGCAGACCGCCGTTGTCTGACCATGTACAGGCATCGGCGAGTCGTTCGGCGGCCTTTGACACATCCCATTCGGTTGTGCCCGCGACGGCCAGAAAGCTGCCATCGCGGATCAGGTGCAGGCCGGTGGCGTCCAGTGTTCTTACGCTGTCATCCGAAAGCCGCATCAGCCGCGCGCGGGCATGTGGCGGCCGGATAACGCGGGCATGAAGCATATCGGGCACGTCAAGGTCGTGGACGAACACATGGCGCCCGGCGACCATATCGGGCAGGCCGCGCATCGCCGGTTCCGGCACCGCAACAGGGCCGGCCAGTGACCTGGCCAGTGACGTGGCCAGTGACGCGGCCAGCGGATCGGCCCGCGCCGTAGGTTCGATGCCGCCGATCAGGTCGGTGATCGGAATGGGCCGGTTCGTTCCCGGCCCGCTCAGCGCGCCGTCCGTCAGGATCCAGTCCGAGGCCCGCCCTCCGAGCAGGTCCGCGGCATGGGCGATCAACAGCTGCCGCAGGGTCGCGGCGGCGCAGCGAACCGCATGCCCGGATTGTTCGATGGAATTGCTGCCCGAGGTCACGCCCTCGTCAGGCGCGCGGCCGGTGGCAACCAGGGCGATGTCTATCCGGTCCAGAGGCAGCGACAGTTCTTCATGCGCAATCTGCGCCAGGGCGGTCGATATCCGCTGGCCGATATCGACCTTGCCGGTGTGAACGACCAGCCTGCCATTCCTGACGGTCAGCCAGTCAGAAATCAGCGGGTGACTATCGAGGCTCATTTGCCGCGCGTCGCGATTTCGACCGCGCGCAGCACATTCGGGTGCGATCCGCAGCGGCACAAATGCGGGGTCAGCGCCTGTATGGCGGCGGCCTGATCCGGCGCCGCGTTCCCGTTCAGCAAGCCGGTGACGGCGACGACCAGCCCCGCAGTGCAATAGCCGCACTGTGCGGCGGACGCCTTTACAAAGGCCGCCTGCACCCGGCTGCCGGTTTCGGTGTGCGCAAGCCCTTCGATGGTTGTGATCTCGCGCCCGGAGAAGGTTTCGGCCGCGGACACGCAACTAAGGACCGGTTTGCCGTCCACCAGAACCGCGCAGGCACCGCATTGTTCCAGACCGCAGCCCAGTTTCGTACCCTTCAGCTTCAGCTCGTTGCGCAAAACATAGGCCAATGGCGTGTCCGGGTCGGATGCGATCGCGTGATCGTGCCCGTTGACGCGCAGCGTCAGGCTCATGGCGCGATCCGTTCCCATCTGACGGCGACATCGACATCCGCCGATTTGAACAGGTTCATCACCGGGCAGCGGTATTCGACATTGCGCGTGAGGCGGTCAAAGCGGTCCTGCGGCTCGTCGGTATGCACCCGGATGCGCAGCTTGACCCAGTTGAAATAGGGCCGCACGCCCTGAACGCCGCGGCTGCCGCGCTGATCCACCTCTCCATCCGCTTCCATATCGACGGCAGTGTAGCTGAATTTCATCGCCTCGGCGCAGCGGTTGATGATCACGCCTTCGCAGCCCAGCAGCGAGGACAGCGCCATTTCCAGCGGCGTCGGGCCGGTGTTGGTGCCTTTCTCGTCGGTGATCACAACGTGGTCGCGCACCATCATCACCGAGCGCGTCGAGGCCTCGTTGCGGGCGCTGACGCGGCGGATACCGAGCGCGGCTTTGGCCGGGTCGACGCTGGGGGGCAACAGGTCAGTGTCACTCATGGCGTCATCTCCAGAATATCGAGGCCGTTATTACGATCGAGCAGATAGATCGTGCCCGCACCGTCCACATCGACATCGTTGGACTGCGCCGGGCCGCCAGGCCCGGGCTCGGGGATGAAATGCGCCACTTCCACTGGCAGATGCGGGTCGGCCAGATCCAGCACCCGCAAGCCGCCGGCGAACCAGGTCGCGTAGACCAACGTGCTGTTCAGCCTTTCGCGAAACTGATGCGCGCCGAACCGCACGCCGGGCTGGCCAACCCAGGGGCTGGCGCGCTCGCTCAGATCCCAGGCGGCGATGGGCTGCATGTTGGCCAGATCGCTCACGTCCAGCACCCACAGGAACCCGTGCAGCCGACCGGGTTTGTGGTCATGCTCCTCGTCGATGGCGACGGCATAGCGGCGGCCGCCGATCGGCTGTTCCAGAGGCATCACGGTGTGCGTGGGTTCGGGGATCGCGGGCGGAAAGGCGTAGCTGCCGACGACCTTGGGCGCCGTCATGTCGCGCGCGTCCAGCACCCGGAACCCGGCGTGCCAGACGGCGGCCCACAGCTCATCCCCGCAGCGCATCGCGTGGTGCAGACGCACGCCATACCCGTCCCAGGTCGGCGTCTCGCCACCGGCAATGTGCTGACCCGGCATGTGCCAGCGCGAGACCTCGGCGGGGTTGGACGGATCGGAAATGTCATAGGTGACAAGGATATTGCCGACATAACCCTCGATCTCGGTCGAGATATAGGCGAACCGCGCGTCCATATCGAAACGATGCACGCCGAAGCCGTGGGTCTTGACGTAGCTGAGAAGCCTTGGCGCGGTCTTGTCGGCGATGTCCCAGATGCGGAAACCGCCACTGTCGTAGCCGCGCGCCAACGCCTCTTGCAGCACGGCGATGTCGGCGGGCGTGACGCCAAGGTCCGCGGCGATGGCGGCATCGTCCATGCCCGCGGCCCGCAATCCCGCGATCTTTGCACCCTTGCGCAGGAAATGGCGGCGGTCCTGCTCGACGTTGGTGATCATGATGTCGCCGAACACGCGCACCTTGTGGGTGTGCGAGTAGTCATCCGGCGGCGCGATATGGGCCACCACCGAAGGTCTGGCGGGATCTGAAACGTCAATGATCGAGGTGCCCATCGGCGGCTTCATATGTCCGACATAGGCATAGCCGTCCTGCACCACGACCTGACCGCCGCCAGGTATATCCAGATGGCCCAGCGGTTTGATATTGCGCGCCAGCTGGTATTCGACTTCCTGTTTCATCATCGCCCCAACAACTCCTTGCGTTTGCGCCGCCAGTCGAACACCGACGGAAGGATCAGCGACAAGGCCAGCGCCACCCACAGCGCATTGCCCAGATTTGAAGAGAACAGCGTCATGACATCGCCGTCGGATTTCTTCAGCGCCAGCAGAAAGTAACGCTCCAGCAGCGGCCCCAGAATTACCCCGATCAGGATCGCGGCGACATGATAGCCGGTGCGCCGGGCGATATAGCCAAGCACACCGAAACCCAGCGCCAGATACATGTCGAACATATACTCGCGTGGCACGAACCCCCCGACCAGCGTGAAGGAAATGATCATCGGCGCCAGATAGATCGTCGGAATGGTGGTGACGTGGCTCATGTAGCGGCTAAGCGGCAGGATGGTCAGGAACATCAACAGATACGCCACCGCCATCGCCATGAACATGCCATAGCCGACCTTGGGCTGGTTCTCGAACAGCGACGGGCCGAAACTGACGCCGTGAAACTGCATCACCACCAGCATGATCGCCGCCGTCGCACCACCGGGAATGCCCAGCACCAGCAGCGGCACCAGCGTGCCCGAGGTGACGCCGTTGTTGGCCGATTCCGGCGCGATCAGACCCTCGGCATGGCCAGTGCCGTATTTCTCGGGCGTCTTGGACAGCGTCCGCGACTGCTGATAGGCGACGAAGCTGGCGATCGACGCCCCCGCGCCGGGGATGACACCGATGATCAGGCCGATCAGACTGGTCCAGACGATGTGCCACCAGCGCGCCAGCGCCATGCGCACCCCCTCGAACGTGTCATGCCAGTTCGGGTTCTTCGGTTCGGCGTCTTCGCTGATAATGACCTTCTTCTCGATGATGATGAACGCTTCGGAGACCGCGAACAGGCCGACCAGCGCCGGGATCAGCGGCACGCCGTCGTAAAGTTCAAGAAACCCGAAGGTGCCGCGCGGCGTGGCATAGACGACGTCGGTGCCGATCGAGCCGATCATCAGCCCCAGAAACCCGGCGATCAGACCTTTCAGCATGTCCTGCGCCGCAATCGAGGCGATCAGCGAGATGCCGAACAGCATCACCACGATCATCTCGACCGAGTGCATGTAAAACCCGACCCGCGCCAGGATCGGCATCGTCATCAGCGCCACGATCGTGGTCAGCAGCCCGCCGATGGAAGACGCCACGAAGGATATCGCCAGCGCCTGCTGTCCCTTGCCCGCCTTGGCCATCGGATAGCCGTCCAGCGGCGTGGCCGCGGCCCCCGCCGTGCCCGGGATATTGACCAGGATCGCCGGAATGCCGGCGCCCATCCGGGCCGAGCTGTACAGCGTCACCATAAAGATCAGCCCGCTCTCAAGTGTCATCGCCAGGGTCAGCGGCATCAGGATGATTATGGTGTTGGCCGCACTGAAGCCGGGGATGCCGCCGACGATCAGGCCCAGAAAGATGGTGGGGACAATGATCCACCAATAGGCGATGGTGTCGACAAACACCTCTGCCAGAATTGCCGCCGTTTCACCCATTTGCCAGCACCGCCTGCATCGTGGTTTCAAACCAGCCGCGCGGAAACCGCGTATCGAAGGCCCAGATAAAGACCGCCCAGCCACCGAATGCCATTGCCGCCGAGATCGCCGTGATAAAGCCGGGCCGCCGCCCCTTGGCGAGGATGATCATGCTGAGGAAAAGAAACAGGAATGTCGTCAGGGTGAACCCAAGCCGGTCGATCAGAACCGTGTAGCCCACGGTGCAGATCAGCAGCCCGACGCGGCCGGTGGTGATGTCATCGCGGCTAACAAGATTGCCAAAACCCAGTGACGCGCCGCCCGCGCGCATCCAGATCACGCAGCGCGCGGCAAAGATCGCGCAAAACGCCAGCAGGATGCCGCCGACCAGAAACGCGCTGACCTGGGCGGTCCAGGGTGAATTCCAGATCGTTGAAAAGAAGTAGAGCGTGAATGCCACGGCAAGCACGGGGATCACCAGTTCGCCACCAAGCTGGCGGGGTCGTTTCATGTCGTCGCGGGCCATTCGGTGCCCCTTTTATCGTGAGGATAGCGATTTGGGTTCCGGGCCGATGCCGATTGCGCACCGGCCCGAACGCAGTGCTTAAGCGCCGGTCAGCAGCGGCTTGTACTTGGCACCAAGGTCCAGCATCGCCTGCATGAAAGCGGCGGATTCCTCGACACCGCCATAATTCAGGTATTCCGGCGTGCCCTTGTTGGCGACATAGGCCTCCAGCAAAGCGGGATCATCGAAGGTTTCCCTGAAGGTGCGGCTCAGAACCCCGAACCGGTCCGGAAAATCGTCCGCCGCCTTCTTGTGGATCGCGAATGCCCGCGATGACAGCATTTCCGGCAATTCGGTGCCGTAAACGTCGTTCATGCTGGGCGCGTCGTTCAGCCTTGCGCCCACCCGGTTCTCGCCGAATACCAGCAGCGTCTTGACCGCTTCGCCCGCCGCGATCACCGACCCCGAGGTCAGGACCGAGAAATCGACCTCGCCCGTGACCGCGCCCGCGATGGTGTTCTTGCCGCCCGACAGCGGGATCAGGTTGAAATCGGCGCCGGTTTCCTCGCCCAGGGCCAGCAATCCGATGGACGCCGGGTGCGCCATGCGGCTGGTGCCGACGTTCAGGCGGCGGGTCTTGCCGGCGGCGATCACGTCGTCCAGCGTCTTGAGCGGGCTTTCGGCGCCCACGAACAGACACCCCGGATCGGTATCGACCCGGCCGAAATAGAAATAATCGGCGATGTCAAAGCTGGGCGCCTGCATCGCCCAGTTCAGCACCTCGGGGCCCATGTTGCCGAAGATCAGACTGTAGGCGTCGGGTGCGTTCTTGCCCATGTAGACCTCATAGGCGACGCGGCCGGAGGCGCCGGGAAAGAAGCCGGGTTCGAAATCCGCGCTCAGCTTTGTCTTCCAGATACTGGAAAATGCGCGGAAATTGCGGTCGGCCCCGCCGCCTTCGCGGGTCGGGATGATCACCTTTATGTTGCGATCCGGGTAGCTGGCCGCGCGGGCGATGCCGGGCAGCGCAAGCGCCATACCGGAAGCGGCGGCACCGGTGCGCAGGAATCTGCGGCGGTCCATTCGTGTCGAAACGGTCATGTCTTCCTCCATTTTTTCTGCGCATTCGCATATTTTTGTCCCGTTGGTTTGCGCATCGCCAAGCGGGTTTATCAGTTGAATTCAGTCATCCTCCCGGCATCGGGCCGCTGAACCACAGCGCTTTGGCGCCTGCATAGATCAGGCGCAGCGACAGCAGGGTCAGGATGGCATTCAGCGCCATCATAAACCGTTTTTCATCGATTCGGATCAGGACATTGCGCCCGGCGAGCGTGCCCAGAAAACCGAAAATAACAAGCAGCAGGATCAATCCGGCCCAGGCGGAAAACGCGAAACCCAGCAGCCCGAAGACCAGTGTCTTCAGCAGGTGCTGAATGGTCATCAACGTCGCATGGGTGGCGACATGCGCCATCCGTTCCAGCCGCAGCGTCTTGACGAAAGCGGCGACGAACGGGCCGGTGCCGCCGAAAAACATGGTCAGAAAGCTGGAAAACCCGCCCGCCAGGGCGGCGGACCTGCGCATGATTGCCGGGGGGCGAAACAGGATCGACCACAGGATGAAAAGGCCGACGCCGATCTGGATCGCACCGGCGTCCAGCTGCACCACGAAAATCCCGCCAAGGCCGATGCCGATCAATGCGCCAGCGGCGAAGGGCGCGACGATCCCGCCATGCAGATGATGCAGCAGGATCGCCGCGCGCCCGACGTTAGAGCCCAGCTGAACCAGCCCGTGCACCGGGATGATCGCGGCGGCGGGCAGCAATGTGGCGAGAACCCCCAACATCACCGCACCGCCGCCGATGCCAAAGGCCACCGTGATGAACGAACTGGCAAAGCTGACCGCGATCACCGTCAGCGCAGTGGTCCAGCCCAGCCCGGCATGAAGAAGGTCCGCCGTCATCTCAACTGTCCAGAACCGACGGGTGGAACATGTCCTGCGGACGAACCCGGCCGGGTGCCAGATATTGTTCCACGGAATAGCGGCATACCGCGTCCAGTTCGGCCCGGTTGGCGTTGAAGCCATAGCTCCAGTAATCCCGCCCCATCGCCGCAATCATGCGCTCCATCATGGCGCCCAGCCAGGGCAGCGACAGACGGTTGGCATTGCCAAGCCAGATTTCGCGAAGCCGCGTCACCGCCAGATTCCGGGCCTGCACGAACCCGTCATACAGCGCGCGGGGCAGCCAGGGGTGGGCCTCGGCCAGGGTCTTTTTCAGCCCGATCAGATGCATGATCGGGAAAAACCCGGTTCTGGCATGATAGGCGCGCTCGTCGGCCTCGAAATCGGGAAACAGACGCACCAATCGCGGATCGCCGTCAAGAAAGGCCTGCGGCGGCTTCGGCGCCAAAAGCCCGTCGATACGCCCCGCCAGCAACAGGTCCTGCAGCGTTTCTTGCGCCGCGATCGGCTCGACACGCATCCCCTCGGGCAAGTCCAGCCGCAGCCTTTCACGCCGCACACCCGCGTCGAGCGCGCCGGTGCGCCAATGGATATCCGGGGCGCCGACGCCGTAGTCGTCGGCGAGAATGCCGCGCATCCACAGCGCCGCGGTCATCTGGTATTCCGGCACGCCGACGCGCCGCCCGGCGAAATCGGCGGGCGATTCAATCCCCGAACCGGCCCGCGCGAAAAAACCGCTGTGACGGAAGGCCCGGCTGACAAAGGCCGGTAGCGCGATGTAACCGCCCTCGCCGCGCGAAACTTGCAGGATATAGCTGGAAATCGACATTTCGGTGATGTCGTAGCGGGCCTCTTGCACCGCGGTCGGGAATAGCTTTGATGTCGGCTGGATCACGCTTTGCAGGGTTACGCCGGGCACCGCAACGCGCCCGTCGTGCAAAGCCATGACCCGGTCATGATCCCATGTCGCCAGCGTCAGTTTCAACCCGGCCCGATCGCCTGAATCCCTTGCGGCAGCATCCGTCATGCCGTCACCATTCGCCAGGGTTTCGCGGTTGAGATCATGGCCCGGCCTCTACACGACCCTCACGGTCATTTTTCCCAACCGGTCGGCGGCCATTTCCATGACGTCTCCGGGCAGGACGGGTCCGACGCCTGCGGGGGTTCCGGACTGGATGACGTCGCCGGCCGCCAGTTCGAAATATTCCGACAGGTATGCGATCATCTCGGGCACCTTCCAGATCATCTGGTTGAGGTCGCCCTCCTGGCGCAGCTCGCCATTGACCGTCAGCGTGATGCGGCCGTCGCTGAGATGGCCGGTTTCGGACACCGGATGGATCGGCCCGACCGGGGCCGAGCGCTCGAAGGCCTTGCCGATTTCCCAGGGCCGGCCCATCTTTTTCTGCGCCCCCTGCAGGTCGCGCCGGGTCATGTCCAGCGACAGGGCGTAGCCGAACACATGCTGCAGGGCGTCCTCTGCCGCGATGCCGGTGCCGCCGGATTTCAGCATCACCGCGACTTCCACCTCGTGGTGCACATCCGTGCTGTGCGGCGGGTAGGGGAACTGTCCCGACGGGTCCAGATTGCTGGGGTTCTTCTGGAAAAAGAACGGCGGCTCGCGATCCGGGTCATGGCCCATCTCCACCGCGTGGGCGGCGTAGTTGCGGCCGATGCAATAGACGCGGCGCACCGGGAACAGGGCCTCCGATCCGGCGATGGGCAGCGCCACGACAGGCGGTGTTTGGATTGCATAGCTGGGCATTCGTTCCTCCGAAACCACTGTGATATACCGCCTCGGAAAGACCGGCCGGAAGCCCGGATCAATCGCAACCAATTCGGCGCCATTCAGCCACATGACGAATTTTGTTGCAAAACATCCGAGCTAAGGGCAATCTTAGACCAATAACATCGGATTGATCAACCAATTTCAAGGCTGGGTCGTGCTGACAAACCAAGAACCGGTTGAAAAGGAAGACCCTGTCGCGACGCTCAGGGCGTTCATCGCGGATGGCGGCCATGCGCCCGGCGACAGGTTGCCGCCGGAGCGCGAGCTGATCTTCAGACTGGGCATGAGCCGCACGACCCTGCGCAAGGGG
>Ga0316207_10003533_pt1 | contig 14378 bp, 12 predicted proteins | sample 6weekpyrite_MG_FD_204943 | JGI IMG/M metagenome (GOLD analysis project Ga0316207, IMG submission 204943) | Microbial mat bacterial communities from mineral coupon in-situ incubated in ocean water Damariscotta River, Maine, United States -... | ecosystem: Environmental > Aquatic > Marine >... | reverse complement strand
CGATGCTACGAAAGATAAGGCGGTGATCATGACGATAAAAATCTTCTTCGGTAATACGGTCAGCAATTTGCTCCCAGGCACGCTTATCCAGCATAAGCCCACCCAACACCGCCTGCTCACCTTCAATCGAGTGCGGGGGTACTTTCAATTTGTTAGTGGGTGCATCGGCAACCTGATAGTCGCTGCTGGTAGGGTAAGTTAAAGATTCGGGCATAATATTCGTAAAGGTAGAATGGCTGATTATTTTGCCTTTTCAGGGGCTGGACTGCAATACACATTCGGAGGAATATAGGATTATTTTTTGAGCTTTACAGGTATAAGCTTTAAGACAGCCGGATGACCGTATTTTACGGCTTGCAACCTGGGCTGTGCATGCCTCCTTATTAATACACAGAAAACCATCGTTGTTACGAACACCTTCGCTCCACCCTCCTTAGCAGTTAAATGAGCTATTTTGAAGAAAATTTTTGCAAGTGTTTATTAGCCAAAAGATATAAGAAGCATCAAATAGATAATGCTAAAATAAATACAGGCCAGACCCTGAGCTATCCCCGCAAATATCATCAATAAAATATATTCGTGGAGATAGGTCTGGGTCAAGCTCAATGCCAGTAAGTTAAGGAACTAATGTTATAAGTAGGTTCAAATCTTTTGAATACTCAGCATATAAATTATCCACCATCAGGCAAATGCAGCGTTTTAATCAGCCCTTGCTCAATCAGTTGGGGCTTCTGGATTCCTTGCACATTGACATAAGGACATGTGCCATCGGTTGTTAGCTCGTCTTCACCGGGATTAATCCAGGCTACTTTCTTTTTATCTATCCAGGGCTGTATATCAAAATCCCATTTATGATTTACCCGGGTCCAGCCTTTATGCTCCCCTGCGTCATTATAAACTTTCAGAGTTTCCCTGGCCCATGGCTGGTGCAAATCACCGGGGCTAACCGGTGATTTACTGAAATAAGCAATGGGGTAATAAGTATCACCATGGGCAGATTTAAAGCTTGATATAACGGCAATCATATCTGGGCTACTGAGTAGCGTATGGGGCACAACAAAAGGTACGCCGGGGCCAGGCCGGATATCCCTGGCTCGGTTGTTGGGATGACAGTGGGATTCAACTGGGTCACGGCCATGGAAATCGATTGCACCTAGCAGGGTTCTGAAATGAGAGCAGGCCTGAAGTTTGGGTTTGTCTTCTTCTGGGTAGCCAACATTCCACCAGGGGCTATCTAAACCTAATGCATCCATCTCATAATACAGCTTTTCATCACAGATAGGACAACGACTAACTTCTACTGGGGAAATCTCTTTATTGTAGATATCAATAACCTCACCCCAGAGCTTACTGTGTTTTTTTCTTATATCATCAGGTATGGTTTTCCTTGCCTGGGGGCCTAAGTAGCCAGTTTCTTCCCAGTACTGTTTAACCAGCTCCTGACGCCTTTTACTTTGCCAGTGCTTATCATTACATTCGCCAATGCTCATTATGTATGCCTAACCCTTTACCTGAAAATTCCAGCTTTCTGGAACATCCGTGCCTTTACAGTTATACATATTCAGAAGTTGTTCATCATTCTCAATACGATAAATAGTGGCGGGCTCTTTTCCATCTATAACAGTGACAGGTGGATCAGGTTGTAGTAACTCGGTATTGGGATTAATCTTTTCCTTTTCACAATAATCCATATAGTTGGCATGTGCGCCGTGTTTGATTCTGTCTGGCCCACTTATTTCTTCATTCACTTTCTCCCTTAGTTTCTTATCTCTTTTGGATTCACCAACAATTCGCTCACCTGTCGTAGCGTCTATCATTTCATGCATGTCGTAGTCACCTGTGAGATAACCACCATTTGCATCAGTATAAGGTATCAAATCATCACCGGATAAAACCGTTCCATCAGTTGGCATCTTCTTCATGTTTAATGAGACAAGCCCGGCTAAATTTTTATGACTATCCGGCAAACACTCAGCTTTAAATGTTTTAGTGTTAACTTCAACCCCTTTAGATTTAACTCCATTATCAAAATGTTTTAAACAATCTTTATTGGTGTCACGAAAAGAAATAATTGCATTATTTTCTTCACATACGTTTGTTATTGCCTCAAGGTCATCGGGCCGCATTCCCATTTCATCCGCGGCTTTTTGTTTATCGTTTACTTCACACTTATCCAGCTCTTCGCAGGATTCCTCCTGGTTAGTTTTAACCTTGTTTGCATCAACCACATGCTCTGGGCCTTTAGGTGGTGGCGGTGTCATATGTGCCGGTCTATTTCCAGGATCATTTTGAGTTTTTTCTGACGGATCATTTCCCTGTGGCTTAGGGGGAATAAAGCCGTCTTTTGTTTGATAAACGAGCAGCTCACGGGATAGCATTAATTTCAATGCAATGGCCTGATAATCGGCCAGAGAAGCTTTAACAGGATTAACCCCATCAGGCAAAACGCCTTTTGCTTTCAGTGTGTCATGCCATGCTTTAGGGGTGGGCATATTAAGACTTGTGACCAGTTTTGTGGCTTCATTTTCATTCAAAAAGTTTATTGGGCTTAAATCGCAGGGATAAGGATCTGGACCTTTAAAAAAGTTAAATGCGGAACCCGCATTATTACGAATTGCCTTTTTATTCAGGTCAGGAAACTGGTGCACTTCAACACGACCACTAATCAAATAATCAACCACCCGTTTAAGCACTTCATGGTCAGTGAGATTTCTCGAAACACGACCACGATCTTTAAGCACCAAAAACTTACGCCAAAAGTTAATGGGCACACGCAAATCACGCATAAAGCGTTGTGTAAGTTCGGGGCAGGAAAAACGCCTAAGCTCAACTGCGGGGTGTGGTAACTCAAGCCCCCCGACGATGATCTGGTAGTATGTGCCGAATTGATCCCTGAAAAGTGTGTTAACTTGTTTCATTATTAAAGAAAAATTATTATTGTTATTTATTATTGTTTTATAAATCTAAGTTTGATTCGATTGTACGGGATTATGCCTCATCCTTCAACACGCATATATTTTAACAAATACGCATAAGAAGAAAAAAACAAGGAATTAAGCAACATATCGACACTTTATCCATTAATATTTTTAAATAAGCACCCGCCTTAACCCAATCAGGTTCTGTGGTTTTTAACAGGATGCTTTTCAAGAGGGACAACTACTTCAGGGTTTATCTTATAGTTGTTTAATTATATCCGCATGAATCGAATTCATATCTCCCTCGAAAAAAAATGCTCAGATTATGTCAACCATCTATCACTAAAGAAGCTTTATACGCTTTTTTACATGCCATCTAAGACGAGGTTGTTTCTGGTTTATCTGGCAATAAATCTTCACTCGCTCTATCAGTAATATTATAGATTCGCTACAAATTGAGATAAATGAAAATCATTTAATTAATTTCTACGTTAAGTTATGCACTGGTAAATTTACCCGGCTTACTACCATTGTTACAATACGCGTAAAGCTCGTTATACTCAGCCAGAAAATTCTTTGCGACACTCCTGGCATTTTCAACAAAATCAACAAGTGAACTGGGTGGTAAACCACCTAAATTTCTAATCTCATGAATTAACTTGTCCCTTTCTTCCTGAAGCATTCTGGTCCAGGTATAAGTGCAATTTGTGTGGTAATGAAATTTATAATCAAGCTCAGCTATTGTTAGGGCATGCTTCTCATAGCGCGCATCTAAAAACGCAGGCAGGGTAATTACCCTGCCTTCTTTATCACCTTTAAACTTAAAACGACTTTTTTATTTGAAACATCAGATACGTTAATTTTATTAATACTTTCAACCGTAACTTCATTGCTTAATAAATCGAGCACATTATAAAAGAATAAATATGCAGCATAGTTTCGGTGTAACTCTAAAGTTATTATTCCTTTTAAGTGCAGAAATTTTTCTTCGATTAGCGTTTCTTAGCCTTATGCCATCACTCAGTTCCTTTATAAGAAATAAAACAACAGCAGAAAGAATTGATATGGTTTGTATATCCATCACCTGAATTCCTCTAATACTGGGTAAGTTTTGACTTTTCGACTCACTCCCCCTATGAACTGTATGTGATAGTTTCCCATCAATCAGCTCAAATACTTCAAAAGGCCGGGAATAACCGGATTAGTGGCTCAGGGTCGTTTTCCGTAATTCATTATGCTTTCCTCGTCTAGCATATCCGATTAAGCTGATAAGACCTGAACCGAATAACCATACTGCTGCAGGGAGTGGAACTTGAGTATTTCCTGTGATGAGGTCATCCATACCAAAAACTGCATCACCGGATAAGTTGCCTGTTAATGTAACCTCACCCTGATCGGTCAGTATCCCAAGAAAACCGCTACCTGATGGTAAATAATCAGCAAATGATACTACTGTACCTTGTACCTCTATAAAAAAATTTCCCTGCACGACCCAATCTGCAGCAAAACCTATAACATTAAAACCAGGAGAATAATCAAATAATAGCAGCGAAGGCTCTGGAAAAGCATTAACACCAACATCGCCTAAATAATATGTTGATCCATTTGGAGACAGCGCATTAGAAAATGGATCGACTGAAATAGAATTATCTATAGCATTATACCCAGGACTCCCTGGAATACTGACGGTCAATGGATGAAATCCATTAAGCCCTGTAACCAGACCACCAGTCGGTATAAATTCAAAATCCTGATTATGTAAATGTCCAGTCGGAACCGAAAATACAGCCGCCTCCCAGGCCGCTGAATCTGTAAAAACCATAATTGCTGCATGTGAAGAAAAAGCACAGAAATACAGACAGAATATAAGTGAAGTATTTTTAATCATTTAACTCTCCTTGAGCATTTCATATGCCCTGACAGATCACTTGTATTTAAACTGATACTAATAGGTTTTTAAGCGGAAATAATAATCATACTCCGTGTACAGGTATAAACAATGGCTACTTACCCAAATTGTCCTGGCACAGATAGCTGTACCCTATTCCTATGCTTTGTTTAATTTTCTTAAGTGATCATAACTTAAAGAGATGAATGAAGTACTGAAGCGACATTTCGAACAAACATGCCAACCTGGTCAACGCTCTCAAAAACAGAATTATGTTTAGACTATATCACTTAAATCTATATAGAGCTGGTTTATCCTGATTTCCTATAATTGATATTGTGACTCCTATCGTGTAGTGTCATGTGGAAACAATGGATTACATTGCATTCTTAGACCCTGCTGACAAGCCATATACAAACAGACAGGATCCTGATTAATGAAGCGTTATTTACACCCCCTCAATTAAGAATATAACGGAGTTCGAAATGAATAAAATACTAAAATTCGGTGAAGAAGTTGAAGGATATAGCATTGCAGTTTTAAATGAACGAGAAATAAGAGCAGCAGCAGGAATACTATTTTTGATGATGTTTACCTCTGTACTGGTCGTTATACTTAAAGAAAATTTTTTAATGCTAAAATACGCTGTAACAATCTTCCTCACAGATATAACAATACGTGTCTTTGTTAACCCTAAATATGCACCGACCTTAATAATCGGGCGTTTAATTGTTAGAAACCAGGTTCCCGAATATGTTGGGGCACAACAAAAAAAGGTGGCCTGGATAATTGGTGTGGCTTTGGCATCTATTTTTTTTGCGCTTACGGTAGTGGTCAATTCATATAGCCCAATCACCGGTATTATTTGTTTAATTTGTTTAATATTTTTATTCTTTGAAGCCGCGTTTGGTATTTGTTTAGGCTGCAAATTTTATTCGTTGGTTTATAAAGAAAAAGCCCAACACTGCCCTGGTGAAGTTTGTGATGTAAATTCAAAACAGGACATTCAAAAAACATCCATGCCCCAGATGCTAATTGTTTTTGGCTTTATCGGCTACATTATTCTTACTGCATTTTTATTTAATGATTTTTTTAGTGAGAAGCCATATGACCTGTTAGGTATTGATAGTGCTGTACATTCTGAATAATCAGATGCATTAAAAGTTTAGTTAATTACATGAACCTAGAAAAATCAGTTGACCGTACATTTATAGCGCAACCTCTTGACGCAACTTTCAACTGATCTTTCTAGGATGAAGCATTTAAATAATACTTCAAACAGTAAATAATAAGAGGGTAAGATCGAGGTACAATAATTAGTGCGTCTTACCCTTTTTCTATTTTTTCAGATGTATTTAGAAATCATGATTAATAATCACCATCTCCACGTATTTCAGCAATAGCTTTATGCGCTCTTTATCAGTGATCAGTGTACTGCTTCAATGTTTGTTCCTCGATTTGACTATAAGTACCATCAGTTTTCATATTACGAAGTGCGACAGCTAGCTTATTAACAAGTTGAGCGTGTTTTTTATTGAGATAGATGAACATTTCAGGCTTCGCCAATGCGGGTAATTTAAGACTGACATAATGCAATGACAAATCTTTAATATACTTTGCGCCAGCCCAACGCTCATAGACTACAAAATCTACTCTTTGATTCTGTAGTAAACGAAATAACGAGTCCGAATCTTTTACTTTTGTCACGGGTGTAATATTTTCTTCCAGAATCTTCCAGCCATTAATAAAGGCCACCCGCTTGTCTACCAGACTCCGCCAGCCAAGTTTAGAATTCAGCCCTGATTTTCCGATAGCAACAAACTCCCAGTCCATTATTTTTTCCGGCACCTGTACAAGATTTGGATATTTATGCTGTAAATCGGCTATACGACTCATTTCACCGTCAGTTTTATGTTTATTGGCGTTAAGCAATGCGCGTTCCGCCGGTAGTGAAACCGTTTTAAGTGTGATGCCAATTCGCTTAAATGCCTCCACGGCGACCAGATCCATAAACCCCTGCATTTGCTCATTATTTAAAGGAGGTTTCCCAGTCGTATTCAATACTATAATGTCATCATTGGGCTCATTCCCAAAACCCTGCCTCGAAACAAACAGGCAAAGCAGTATCAAATAAACCATTGCTATCAATTTCAACTTGCGAGTAATATACATATCATTTACCCATCGCAGCTAATTCTTCCATTAAGTTAGTCAATGTGGATGACGCCGGTTTAAACTGGTAATTATCTACCTGCTGCTTCATTTGTTTGGCGTACTCGAAATAGGGAGTATTACGTAAATCCACCACTACTTTTTCTGCAAGTCCACGCGAGCTGGTATCATGTTCTTTTAACAAATCTTGCATTTTTTTCAAAACCACCAACATCTCATCCGTATCTATTGTTGAATTTTCCTGGGAGGGTTCTGTATCATTAATTTCGAATGCATCTATTACTGCAATAATTTTTGAAAGCCTGACTTCAATCAATTCAAGTTGCGTATTAATAGCCTCTTTCTGATCACTTTTTTCAGCTAATACTTCGAGCTTTGATGCAGGCTCTTGTAGAACATCTGCGCCCAGGGTGGCTGTCACAGTTTTAAAAGTATGTGCCAGACGCTGGGCTGTATTATTATCATACTCATCACGGGCGGTGCGAAAACGTTCTACAAAATCTGCCTGGCTATTTCTAAACTTCAATAATAACCGATAATAAAGTCCGCGTTCTTGATCCATATTTTCAAGACCTGCTTCGATATTAACCCCGGGCAGCACCGGCAAGCTTACTTGTTCATCTTCTGCTATCAATATAGTTTCTGGTTCATGATCGGGTATCGATAATGTTTCTGAATCTGTTACAGGGTTAGCCGGTTCAATCCAGCGCGCCATGACTGTAAATAACTCGTCTTTATTTACCGGCTTACTAACATAATCGCTCATTCCTGCTGCCAGACACTTCTCGCGATCACCTCGCATAGCATTTGCTGTCATCGCGATGACAGGTAAATCCTTTAACGGCTCTGTGCGTCGAATCATACGGATAGCTTCATAACCATCCATTAACGGCATCTGAATATCCATTAATACACCGTCATACTTGTGTTCGTCGCCGAGTTTGTCGATAGCCTCCTGCCCATTGTTGGCTATATCGACCTGGACACCCGACTTGACCAGTAACTCAATAGCCAGTTCCTGGTTAATATCGTTATCTTCTACTAACAGGATACGTGAACCACATAGCTTTGCGCGTAATTCACTTATACTTACACCGGTCTCAAGGTCGTCGCGTGATGGCAACATCGCTTGCATACCCACGCAAAACCAGGCATTAAAATAAAAAGTACTGCCTGCATTTGGCGCACTTTCAATACCGATTACCCCGTCCATTAATTCAACCAGATGTTTACAAATAGTCAGACCAAGCCCGGTGCCCCCGAATTGACGTGTCGTGGAAGTGTCCGCCTGACTGAATGCCTCAAACAAGTTCGCCTGTTGTTCGTCGGACAGGCCAATTCCAGTATCAATTACACGAAAAATCAATTCGACTTTTTCACCCCTGGTCTCTTTTTGCTCAATATTCACCTCTATACTGCCCGTCTCGGTAAATTTGATGGCGTTATAGACCAGGTTAAGTAGAATTTGATTAAGACGTAACGGATCACCAACCAGCACAGGCGGAATATTCCTGTCGATATGAACATTTAAATCTAAGCCCTTTTGTCCGGCCTTTACACCCGCCATACTGACCAGGTCTTCTACCACACTTTCCAACTGGAAGCCGATTTGTTCCATTTCCAGCTTACCGGCCTCAACCTTTGAAAAATCCAGAATATCGTTAATAATTCCGAGTAAAGACGTAGCCGCAACATCAATACGGTTTAGATAACGACGCTGTTGATTATCCGGCCTGGCATCTAATGCTAGATTAGCCATACCCAGTATGGCATTCATCGGCGTGCGAATTTCATGACTCATATTGGCAAGAAAGTGACTTTTAGCGTTGTTAGCGGCCTCTGCCTGCTGGTGTGCCAGCTGCAATTGACGCATGGCCTCCAGTTTGCCGGTAATATCAACAAATGAAATGACTGCACCGGTTACTTCATTATCCTGGTAGATTGGTCGAGCCCTGTATTCCACATCAAATGCCGTACCATCCTTTCGCCAAAAAACGTCTTTATCTATATGTACATTCATCCTGTTGTGCACAGCAGAAAAGATATGGCTCTCTGCAATCGGATGAGCCGTACCATCTCGATGAGAGTGTTGAATCAGATCATGCATGTTTCTTCCCAACAGCTCCCCATCATTCTCATAACCGAGTAACTCGATACAGGCAGGGTTAACAAAGGTGCATCGCCCATCAAGATCAATCCCGTAGATGGCCTCCGCAGTGGATTCGAGCAATAGACGATTTTGTTCCTCACTTTGCGTCAGTTTATGTACGGATTCATTCAGGTTGTCTACCATGATATTCACACATGATACCAGCACGCCCAACTCATCCTGAGATCCCTGTTTATTACGATTAAGTTCTAATGGCGTATTGTCACTAACCTTAAAGCTGCGTACGTAGTCGGCTATTTTGATCAGGTATTTGATAATCGTGAGGTGCACAAAATAATAGATAAACAGCGCAACTAATAATGTTTTTAATGTGTTCGACACCAGAACAAAACCGATTCGATCGTATAAATGCTCATATGCCCTGTGCAGGTTTGCCTTGATGAGTAGATTGCCAATCATCTGTTCCTCACCCGCATAATGATGTATTAATTCAAATGTCTGAACCAGTGAATTATCGATACCCGGATCACCCATTCTAAAGATATGATTCTCGTCTGTCGTTAATTCAACATACGCGATGTCTTTATTTTTCAGTATGCTTGAGAGAAGTATTTCAATCTGCCTTTTATCGGACAACCACACCGCCTCGTCCAGACTAGGTAAACTGGTTTGCTTGATTGCACTTAGTTGTGAATCAATAATCTCTTTATCGCGTTGAAATTCGAAATAAAGTTGTACTCCAGTAATTATAATGCTTAACATTCCACTGAATACAACGATACCAAAAATCAGTTTTCTGGCGATTTTTTTATTTTGCTCAGGCATATTCTTAATAAATTTCAATATGCATTATCACTTTCTAAAATTAAAAGAGCGATCGAAAATTTTCTGATAACTACCGTCTTTCTTCATTTGTGAAATAACAGCGGCCATTTTCGGAACAAGGTTTTTGTGTCTTTTATGCAGGTAAATAAAGAGCGGTTTTTTAGCCAATGGAGAAGAGAGTCGTTTTGGCGTGTAACCAATCTGTTTATAAAAGTAAGGTGCCTGGAATCGTTCACTCAGCGCTATATCAATGCGGCCATTTTGCAGAAGCCTGAATAACTGGTATGAATCATTTGCCTGAATTACGTTTTTTGCACCTGCTGCATTTTTCTGATATATAAGCCAGCCCCGTACGTGTCCCACAGAATACGGTTTCAGTGAATCCCAGCCATTGATCTGGATGTCCTTATTCTGGCTATATGCAGTAAACTCCCACGTAATAATACTTTCCGGTACCCGTATCAGGTTCGTCCAGTTTTTTTCAATACCCTCTACACGTGCAATATTTCCATCGTCAATCCCTTTATTAGCCAGCATCAATGCGCGTTTAGATTGAACTCGCACATACTCCAACTTTATATCTAGCCGCTTGAATATTTCAGCCGTAATCTGATTATAAAAAGCATCACCCTTCTCATTTGACACAGACTCCGGTGAGCCTGAGTTCAACCTGAAAGCCTTGGTACGGGTAAGGTTATTTGCATCGGCAAAGGCATAGATTGGAAACTGGATGATTATGAATAATATAATCAGTATTCTCATAAACTATTTCCTTCATTCATGATTCAATAAAATATTGGCCTTTTCACGTAATTCAAGTATTGAAAAAGGCTTTTGAATAAAGCCGTTACCCCTTACCAGGGCACCTGTTTTCAACACTTCGTCAGAAATTGTGCCGGAAATAAATATCACAGGTGTATTTTGTATATCTGTATTAGAACGTATGTAACTACAGACCTCGTAGCCACTTATTCCCGGCATATTAATGTCGGTAAAAACCAGCGCAGGCACTACACCGTCCTGCAAAAGCGCCTGTGCATCTTCGCCACTCATTGCCGCGATTACCTTATATTCATCACTAAATGCATGATGAAGCAAATCAATATTTTCCGGGGTATCATCAACCACCAGAATTATTTTTTTTGTTTTTTCAGTCATTCTGGTAGGCCTTTGAATATTACAAATATCTTAGGTGTCAATAATATTACTATAGCAATCAATAACATTATTGCCATCTTTTAAGACGAACGTATTGATTATGTTTTTATAATATTGATTTGTAAAAATACTAAAATACCGCTATATATACAAATGTCGGCATTAAAAAAGAAAGGTTCAGATGAACCTACCTCGAATGAGGAGGAGAAACCTGGGAATGATCTGCATTTTTAAATTGGTTCTCTATTGCTATACATCTTTAACAGAAATAACACACCCAGGGCTACAACAACGTGCTTTAAAGAATGCCCGCTGAATAAAAGCAGAACATTATAAATAACCGCATCGAAGTATTCCAGGATCTTAGCCAGGGCATATGCGCACAATAAAATCCAGTAAGCTTTTACATCGGTAAATTTTGACTTAAAAAATAACAGTATCAATGGAATTATTAATACGGGGAGAAACTGGACCAGAACATATAACCTTAAATCACCTTCACCCTTAACTTCTGTGCTATGCCAGTAAAATACGGAATATACCCCAAAAGCTATCAGCGGCCAAAGAAGGATTTTACCCAGTTTTAAAGACACGAACTCGCTAATTATTATTGAAAATAAAGCCATAAAAGCAATTGTCATTGGCAGGCGATCCCAAACCAGTGAGCTGTTGCTCGGCGAAAAATGATAATAACCTGAACCAAATGTAACCAGTGAAACACCTGAAAAAAACAAGACGTACGCTACTTTTATATCTTCAATAAGCCTGATTCTGTGTGAATAAAAAATTCTCTTCAGCCCCATAACACCAACCAGTAGAAATGGTAGACTCGAGATGACATTCCAGAAATTCGGAATAGCAAAAATGTTTCGCTGATCTATAAATTGATGGTATTCGAGATCCTGTGCTATTGGATCTAACATCAACACGCCAACTATTGCAAATATCGAAACAAGTATAATCGTTATATATCCAAATTTTCCATTTACTAAATTCATAACAAAAAATCACTGCTGTCCCGTTAACTTGTTAACTTATAAAGTGTCGTCATTCCCGAACGCTTCTGTCGGGAATCCAGTGTCTTTACAGCACCTAAGGTCGCTGGATCTCCGACAGAAGCATTCGGGGATGACGATTTAAATAGTCATCAATAAGGTCAAAAGAAAAAGAAAACGCAATTATTGTAGGTGTGCCTGCGGCACACTTCACCATAATGCTTTTGCCTTATTGCGTACATTTGCGGTTTTTTTTGCGTTCATTTGCGTTTTCTTTTTAATTTATTTTTTTGATTTTAGTTGTTTTTTATGGGGATAGCACAGCCTCCATTCCCTTTTATGATTCCCGGCAACAGCTCTCCTGAAACATCTCTTCACCTGCACGATTACGGTATCCACCATGAGCGACAAACGATAGAGCTTACCGTTTTTTATCATCCAGTCCTTCTCTAAATTACGCAAGTTTATCTCCACTCACGGTATCGATGTCAATATCTGTATGCGAGTGAAATCGCAAGCCGATAACTGTCGTCATCAGCGGCATCGAATGCCAGATCGACTTGCAGCGTTTCTCTGAACAGCATTCCAACCCCGGCGCTGAGGTGCTGAACATCTTCACCGCCAGGATAGATAAGCTGCGAGGTGGAATCGGCGCCACGATACTTGATGTCATGGGACGGATCGAGATAGTATCCGGCACGGAGCGCCAGCGGGTGTTGTTTAAAATGGGTGTGATATTCAAGCCCAAGGTGAACCTCGACCACAGCCTCGGCCTCGAAATCGCTCTTCTTCTGGATGACGGTGACGTCACCGCCGGGATAGGCATACGGGGCGTGGAATTCTTTTGTGATTCGATTATAGTCAATGTAAGTTGCATCGATGGCAAGGGCCCAGACTTCGTTTGGCGTGTAGGCAAAGCCGATAGACATACTTGGGGGCAGCGGTAGTGAGCTTTTACAGATCCAGTTTCCGGTTGGGGTGCCATCGGGAAGTACACCGATATTGACATCACCCGTACAGCCGTTTTGTTGGGCGCTGTTGACGGTCGCAGCTGAGTTGGCGGTGGTCATGGTGTAGTCGGGATTAGGTGCCAGAGTGTAGTTAATACCGAACGCCATGGTTTTGCCGGGACGGTAGAGCAGCCCGAAGCGCCATATGGGTTCCTGCTCGGTCTGGCTACCGTAGCTGGTGAATTCGACGCCATCAAAACTGCCCGGCTGCGGCGTTCGGTCCTGCACTGCCTTGATATCCATGTTCAGGGTCACCAAACTCGCCGACAGGCCGATGGCGAGTCGGCCATCATACAGGCTACGCGCTACGGAAAACCCAAACTCGTCGAGGTCAAACATCACATTGTGGGTCTCGGCTGTGCCGCCGCTAAGCGGGTCGGTGATGGTGATGAAGCGGTCGTATGGCAGCAGCTCGTGGTAGAACAGGCCAATAACGGTTCGTCCATCTCCCAACGGAGCCGCCAGTGCCATCAAGGCGGGATCGACCTGATTGGCCTCATCAACCTGGAGCCCCAGACGGATCGATTCTCCAGTACCGAGATTGTCTGCACCCGGGTGATTAATTCCATCAAGATGTCGGTAGTTGCTGTCGAAACGAAACTCTGTTTTCGAGAGACGCACCAGTGCAGCCGGATTGGCAAGGCTGGCGCTGGCATCGTCAACCGAGGCGACTGCCGTCCCGCCCATGCCCAGGGTACGGGCACCCGAGGTGTTCAGGGAATAGTTGAAGCCGAACCAGGTCGGTCCGTTATCAAACGCATAAGCGAACAAGGGAAACATCAGCAGCATGATGCCTGATATCCAGAAGAAGAATGCATTTTTCACCGTCAACTCCTTTCAGACGACAGTAGATACTTACGGGCCACGTTACACAGGACACATAGTACATATGTGAAATATACCAGAATTCAGAAAATCGGACATCTAAACACTTTTTCTGAACTATTCAAAACACCCTGAGCCGACTTTTTTTCAGTTCAATTTGCTGGTGAAAATGCGCTCTGCTCTGGAACATCTCCTTCGGGGAAAGACCGCCGCTTTTTGGCGCTCTGTCCCCTGTTGTGAGACCACCAAGAGTTGTGCGGGGTAGTTTGTCGCACTGCCCATCTGATCGGAATCAAAATATAACACATATGAGCCGTTCTCGAGTCAAGAATATAACAGGACACCCAATTTAAATATAACAGGACACCCAATTTAAAAAAACTGATCTGAAAATATTCTTAAAATAGTTTTCTTAAATTAAGAAAATATTAGTATTTATTCTTCTGATTCATTGTGTTTAGAGAACTAAAACTAAAG
>Ga0316207_10003532_pt1 | contig 14383 bp, 10 predicted proteins | sample 6weekpyrite_MG_FD_204943 | JGI IMG/M metagenome (GOLD analysis project Ga0316207, IMG submission 204943) | Microbial mat bacterial communities from mineral coupon in-situ incubated in ocean water Damariscotta River, Maine, United States -... | ecosystem: Environmental > Aquatic > Marine >... | reverse complement strand
AACGGGAACGGGACCCTCAGGACGTGGACCTAAGGGCTTTTTCTTTTTTGCCTTAGAGAGTTCATCAGAAGATGTTCCCCCGCTAGATTCTTCAGGACTGCTTTTTGTTTTCTCTACAACTCCATGTTCAGGCATCTACATATCCTTTATATATTGATATAGATTTTTATCATCTAAATAACGACTTTGAAAACAGGGGCTTAAAAATGAGAGTGATAAGAAAATCACCACAAACAAAATAAGTGAGATAAGTACATTATCATAAATTGTTTTAACATTCATCTAGACCAGTTTCCCTTCTTTATAGTTCTCTCTTCGTATTCCCTGAATGATGTCTTCTTCTTTGATCTGGAAACTTTCTCTTTCAATGGCCATCAAGGAGGCATAGCGTATGACATTCATAATGGTTGCACCCGAGAGTTCATAGCCTTCAGAAATCTCTTTCAGATCAAGTAAACTAAGATCTGCTTTTTTGGAGAAGCCTCTATTCCATAGGTCAAAACGTTCATTCACTTCAGGAAGAGGAAAATAGATAATTGACTGAAAACGTCTCAAAAAAGCCTCATCAAAATTATCCTTTAGATTACTGGCCAGAATGATCATATTATGACACTCTTCAATACGCTGTAAAAGATAAGATGTTCCTTGATTTGCATACCTATCATTAGAACTCTGCACCGCTGTTCTCTTTCCAAACAGTGAATCCGCCTCATCAAAAAACAAGATCCAGTCCTTACTTTCAGCCTGTAAAAAAACCTTTTCCAAGTTCTTCTCAGTCTCTCCAATATACTTTGAGACGAGACTGGAGAGATCAACCCGGTAAACATCTTTTCCCATCTTCTTACCCAATAGTGTTGCTGTTAGGGTTTTACCTGTTCCAGGAGGACCGTAAAAAAGTGCCTTATACCCTCGTTTGAGACTCTTTTTCATCTCCCACTCATTTAACAAGACCTCTTGATGAGCCAACCAGACATCCAGCTCTTTTAAGTGGTTAGCTGTAAATTCGTTAAACACTAAATCATCCCATGAATAATCACTTTTTAAGATTTTTGCCGGAAACTCTTTATGATAATTATAATGTTCTTTTTCGGGATGCAATAACCTATGTAAGGTATTTCGACTCAATGAGAGCTTATGATTTAACAAGGTGTCACCGCTCTCTTTTGGCTCTAAGACAATAATATTTTCTTTTACCAATTTTGAACTGCTGTCAAAATACTTCAAATATTTTAAGACCTTCGCCGTATCTGTCTCACACAGTAAAAACAGGGCAGTTTGAACACTAGGTATAAACCCTCGACTCTCTGACTTCATCCCGCCAAATTCTGAAAAAGGAAGATCATAAAGCTTGTTTTTGGCTAAAAAGGGGTCCAAGGTCTGTATGGATATCTCACGACACAAGGCTAAAAGAAGAATGACCCTCTCAACAGAATCAAGTTCATAAGCTTTAATAAAATCAATAAAATCATTATTTGATAAGCTGAGATTACTCAGTGTAATCTCAAAATCTTCTTCACATTCATTAAAATAGATCTCAATACGTTTAAGTATCATACTCTGAAGGTATTCAAACTCCTGAGCAATAAATTCATCATTAAACAGGCCAATCTTTTCATCAACCGCATAATCCTGGTTTAAAAGCTCTTTTAACATCTATTTTGCGCCCACTTTTCGTGCCACACGTTTAGCCACACGTGTCGTAGAAAGCTTCTCATCTTCTTGAATAAGTATTTTGCCCACATTAAACATAACAGAAGGCATATACTTGATACCTAAAAGGTTCCAAACCTGGTGCTGATCTTCCAGTTTTGTTGTTGAAAGCTTGAAAACAAGTTCTTCAACATACCTACCTTGCTTCTGCAAAGAGGGAGTATTAGAGAGGGTGAAGGTATCTTTTTGCTGAAAAAACTCTACGATCTTTGTGATGTAATTGAGTTCACTGAGATAATCACTGGGAAAGTTTGCTATAAAAATAATATTAAGATTTAAAGAGATACCCGGGGTTTGGGTATAAACCTTATCCCCTTCTACACGCTTGCTAATCATAGGATTACGCATAGAAACCTCTTCATCTATATTAAGAAGAGAGAGAGCCACAGAGTTATCAGGGATACTCATATCCCCTTTATTATTGGTAGGTTTTGCTAAGACAACAGATTTTTTACCTGAGGGAAATTCTATCTGAGCATCCACATACTCAGCCACTTCTTTTGCGATTGTATTTAAGATATCACCAATCATGTAAACTCCTAAGATACCAAATTGTACCTACCCTAGCTTAACAACAGTTAATATAATATTCTGTAATTGGTGTACAAAGTCAAAAAAAGATATTTTTAACTAGCATCAGGAGCTTAATAAATCTCTTTTACTCGTCCTACCTCTCTACTCATCAAACGGACCTTAATACCGTGTGGGTGTGTCGCGGACTTGGTTAAAATGTCTCGAACGATACCATCAGTCAATAGGCCTGACTCCTGGTCTTGTTTCATCACAACGGCTACAGACATACCTGTCTTGATATTTTTTCTTTGCGTCCCATCTAACATTGATTAAACCTTATATCCTAAAACTTTTTTAACCGTATCGACTGAACAGAAAAACATTGCGTCAAATACGGGATTTAAACGGGTTGTCTCATCATCAATTTTTTCAAAAGGTTTAAAAGTAAACCCTTCTCCATCATTCATATTCTTTGGTGTCACGGTAAACTCTATGGGTGCAAGTGTTCGAATAAGGTTCATAACATTTTTATAAGACTTATCCTCTTTACTTGGAAGAAGGTTGCCTCTTTCACTTTCATTAATACGTACTTTGAAAAGTAGACTAAGCTTATCTTTGAATATCACCTTTTCCCAACGAATATTGCCACGAGAGAATTTGAATTCGCTGTGCTTTGCTGTAAGTGGATGTTTTTCACTTTTTCTAATAGCTTCAAGGAGTTGTAAAAAGAAGTTAACTCCTCCAAACTTTTCAGCACATTCCATCATCATTATATGGTATTTTTCTTTTTCATTATCATCTAGATTATTGAAGTCGCACATGTTACATCCTTTAATGTAATTATAGTGCATAAAGCTGTATTTTACGTGATGTCTTCTGAATGTTCTTCGCTTATATCACTTTGCAATTCTTCACTTAATTCAATGCGGAAACAGACACCCTTATCTTTGTTATATGCAGAAAGTTTTCCATGATGGTGGGTCTCGATGATTATTCGTGACATGTGCAAGCCTAAACCCGTTCCATTTTTCTCATCTTTGGTTGAAAAATACGGTTCAAAGATCTTTTTCATGGTTACATCATCAATACCGCCTCCGTTATCACATATCTCTAAAACTGTCTGCTTATTTTCACTGTAGGTCGATATCTCAATTCTAGGCTTACCTATCTTTTTTTCCTTGAAGTTATCTTGTGCATTTTTCAAAATATTCAAGACCACATGCATCATCTTATTTTCGTGCATAAGCAACATATTTTCACTTAGATAACTTTCACTTATCTGTATTGAACTCGCGGCAAAGGATGCCCTGACAATGTCAACTGCCTTTATGATAGGCACTTCTATTTTTTCCAAACTCGTTTCTTTATCTGGCTTATAAAAGTTTCTAAAATCATCGATAATACTTGAGAGGTTATGAACATAGGTATCAATATGTTTTAGGTTTTCACAAAGAAACTGCTTATGTTTTTCACGCTCTTCTTTTTTACTGAGATCGTTAACTTCAAGTTCAAGCTGCATCTGCAGATCAATAGAAACAACAGAAATCGCCGCAAGAGGCTGTCGCCACTGATGCGCGATCATAGAGACCATCTCACCCATCTGCGCCATGCGTGATTGCTGTAACAGATAATTTTCTTGCTGTTTACGTTCCTTTTTATAAGCCTTTTTTTTCGTTACATTTCTTGCTACGATTAAGATACTCTTTTTATCAGGCATAAGTAAGAGGTCCATTTTCAACTGGACCACATTGCCTTCTTTTGAGATGCAAGAACGTTCATAACTGTAGTAATGTCCCTTGTTCACAATGTGTTCCATCACTTTTTTTGGAACATCCAATAAGTTGATCCCGCTCAAGCCTAAGGAGACTTCATTTTTAGTAAATCCCGTAATTTTTTCAAAGGTATTATTGATCAACAAAAAATTAGACTTCAAGTCAACAATACAGATAGCATTATTGGTTGTGTTAAAGATCATCTCAAAAAGTTCATTTGACTTTTTGACTTCATGGACCTGCGCTTCTACCTTATCCTCTAAAGAATCATTAAGTTCTTTAAGACTTTCTTGCAGTTTTTGTTCTTGTTGATTTGATTCAGATAAAAGGTTCAGGTTAATTAACATCTCTTTTTTATTACGATAAAGAATTAAGAAGATTAATAAAACACAGAAAAATATACTTACAATCAGTTGATAATAAGTGTTCTCATAGGCATGAAGATCTCGTTGCCTGATTTCATGGAGTTGATCTTCAACTACACTCATATCTTCTAAAAAACCCTTAAAAAAAAGATCATACGCTTTGTCTTTTTCACTGCGTGCATCTGAGCATAACAAATGCGTGTGTCTTTCGTGCGTTTTAATTTTAAAGAGCTTCACTTTTTCCAGTAGCTTTTCTACTTTGATTTCCAAAAGCTTATTTTCTAGGGGAAGATAAACACCCTTTTCATCTTCACCACCATGTAGCATCACATTTGCATACCAAAGTGCCTTATCCAAATGTCCTACAACATCTTCTATTGTTTTTGTTTCATCACCGCTAATATGTTCTTCTAACCATAAATGAGCCAAGCTCACTTCTGTTTTCATCGCCATAATTGCATTGACTAATGGTGTATATTTTGCACTCATCTTATAACCAATATTGAAACTGAAGGTTAATATTGACACCAGTAAAATAAACATAAAACCACTCACTAAAAACAAGCTTCGTCTGTATGCTTTGATATGATTGATAAACAAATCCATTTAAATCTTTAGGCGCCTTCATTAATTTCAAGTCTTTACTATAACAGAATAACTAAAATAAGAGATAAGAGAATAATAATAATTTCTAATAATAGTAAAAAAACCATTTAAGTACATTTTTACACAAACAGATTAGACGATTAACTTCACTAAAAAATCCAATTCACACCTAAACTAAATGTTATCATGTTAAAATTTCACTATATTACTACAAAGAGAACCCTATGCCTAAAAATTTTTCTAAGCTAGCACTTTCCAAAGAGATGATCGCTAATCTAAATACGCTCAACTACAAAGAGATGACCCCCGTTCAAGAAGAATCTTTACCTCATATATTAGAACGTGCCGATGTTATGGCACAGGCAAAAACGGGTTCAGGTAAAACGGCTGCCTTTGGTATTGGTCTTTTGCATCACCTTGATGTTTCACAGTCTAAAGTACAAGCGGCCGTTATCTGCCCAACGCGAGAACTATCTGAACAAGTGGCTAATGAGCTTAGACGTCTTGCGCGTTTTACTAACAATATTAAAATATTAACACTCGTAGGTGGTGACGCCGTCTACCCCCAAAAACTTGCCCTTGAAAAAGGTGTGCATATCATCGTTGGAACACCCGGACGTATTATGGACACTATCACTAAAGGACATCTTGATATCACAGACATAAAGACCCTTGTCCTTGATGAAGCAGACAGGATGCTTGACATGGGTTTTCATGATGACATAGCCGCCATTATCAAGTTTACCCCTAAACACAGACAAACCCTTCTTTTTTCTGCGACTTATGAAGATGAGACAAAAAAACTTTCTAAAAAATTTCAGCTTCAACCTGAGTTTATACACATCACTTCCGATGCCGATGAGAATAGTATTACACAGAAGTTTTATAATGTGCATGAAGACGATAAAGTAGAGTTCATCGACGGACTAATGGCTGAAAACGAGCTGGAATCATGCATCATCTTTTGTAATATGAAACTTACCTGTGATGAAGTAGCTCAAGAGCTTCATTACAGGGGTTATGATGTGGCTTCATTACATGCTGATCTGGATCAAAAAGAGCGTAATGAAGTACTGACCATGTTTTCAAATAAAAGTTTAAATATTTTAGTGGCTACTGATGTGGCCTCACGTGGTCTTGATATCAAAGAACTTCCCGCTGTTTTTAACTATGATATAAGTCATCAAGCTGAAATCTATGTTCACCGTATCGGAAGAACAGGCAGGATGGGACAGACAGGGCGTGCTTACACCTTTGTCGGTGCCAAAGAAGCTAAATTTGTAGAAGCCATTGCCAAATACACCGAACAAAAAGTGATCTTAGAACATCAACCAAAACTCAATGCCAATAAAAAGTTCACGCGTACAGCACCTATGAAAACACTTAAAATATTAGCGGGGAAAAAAGACAAACTTCGCCCAGGTGACTTTGTAGGAGCACTTGCCGGAGAAGTTGGTATTAAGGGAGATAAGATTGGAAATATCTCGGTAATAGACAGGTTCTCTTATATTGCAATAGAAAAAAACCTTATGGATAAGATTGATTTAAAAGATGACAGACTTAAAGTGAAGAAGAAAAAGTACAGGTATATAAAACTCTAACACCCTCTTTAGGCTTCTGAGTCTTCTCGTATTGATAATTCTAAGCTTTATATCAAATCCTTACCTTTATTAAAAACCTATTTTTGTATATCTCTAATATCTACAAATGACCCACTGGGACTTTTTAAAAGGACCGGTATCACGTCTATTATTTTTTCTACTATCACCTCGGCGGAATAGATTAAACCTTTTTTATCGCTGTCACGAAGGCTTTGAACCGAAGTATATTTTTTCGTATCATGGTCACCTTCTAAGATACTCGCTAACATTTCTGTTTTAATAAGCCCTGGGGCTAAAGAGGTCAAGTGTGTTTCTCTCATTTCTGCGGCGTAGAGCTTAATCAACATATTCAAAGCGGCCTTTGAAAGTGAGTACCCATTCCAACCCAACGATCCGTTTACCGACGCACCAGAAGAGATAGCAATTACCTGCTTTACTTCTATCTTATTGTTTATAAAAAAATCTAAGATAGTCTTGTTCGCCCACATATTAATATCCATCTCTTTTTTCAATTGCCTCATCTCACATGCAGACGTATCTTGTATGCGTCCTAAAACCCCTGCATTAAGCAAAAGTAGATCAAGACTTTTTACATTCGTAAATATATTTTCAAGAGATTTATTAAGGGCTTTTTCATCTGATATGTCAACAGATTCATAAAGATAATCATCCCGAATAATCTTACTTCGGCCAAGTCCATAAACGCTTTCCCCTTTATTCAGATAATACTGCACAAAGGCTTCGCCTAGACCACGACTTGAACCGGTAATAAAAACCTTCATGTTTATTCCTTTTCTTGCAGTATTTTATCTTATAATACTTTATGCAAACTATCAAACAACGTGATGAGCTCACCTATCTTGAAGTATCAAATACACTCAGCACTATCAAACTCACACTGCAAGGTGCTCATATTTTTAGCTTCAAGGTTAAAGGTAAAAAACCTTTACTCTTCTTAAGTGAAACAGCTACTTTTAAAAAAGACAAGGCCATTCGTGGTGGAATCCCCTTGTGCTGGCCGTGGTTCGGCTCACATCCAATAAACAAAGATCAGCCTAATCACGGCTTTGCACGAACTTTTTTATGGACACATCGTAACACCCAGGAGATAAGTGAAACTAAAACAAAGATAACCTTATCTTTACAAAGTTCACCAAAAAGCTTAGAACTTTGGCCCTATGCATTTGAATTGTACCTAGAGATCATCATAAGTGATAGCTTAGAGCTCTCATTGACGACAAAAAACACAGGCAACAAAGCCTTTAGCTATTCACAAGCCCTACATACCTACCTGGCAATCAATGATATAAACACCGTCATACTTGAAGGGCTCAAAGCAAAAACTTATTTTAACAAGCTTGATAACAGCTATAATAATCTTCAAAAAGATGACTTGATTTTCTTTGAAGAGATCGATAGAATTTATGAAGACATTGAGCACGCTTTAACGCTTAAAGACAAGGATCAAGATATTCATCTCTTTAGCAAGGGTTCAAAAAGTCTTGTTGTCTGGAATCCCGGAAAATATTTTTCAAAGAATTTTTCTGATCTTCACACGCATAAGACTATGCTCTGTTTAGAAAGTGCCAATGTTTTACACGATACAATTTTATTGCAAGCAGGCAATGAGCACACCCTTTCTTGTAAAATCGACCAAGTTCCTTGTTAATACCACCTGAACATATTTTAAATGCTTTCTATAACAATCTTTACGTTAAAATCACACAACTAAAAGGGATTATATGCATTTTCATCGTGTTCATATTGAAGTAACCAATATCTGTGGTTTAGCCTGTTCATTTTGTCCGCCTAAACTTCAAGCTTCAAAGACGATGGACTTAGCCTTTTTTGCAAAAACCTTAGATCAGCTTCAAGGCGTGACAAAGGAACTTGCCTTCCACGTTATGGGAGACCCTCTCACCCTATCAAATTTACAAGAATACCTACAGTGTTCTTATGACAAGGGCTTTAAGGTCACCCTCACGACCAGTGGGTATTATCTCAAAAACAGTTCTTTTCAAACCCTTTTTCATCCTGCCGTTCGTCAAATAAACATCTCATTGAATGCTTATAATAAAAATAGCTTAAATCTCAGTTTTGAAGATTATATAACAACTGTTTTGGAACTTTGCAATGAGAAACTGACACATTATCCCAAGCCTTTTATCAACCTAAGGCTTTGGAACGTTGATGAAGCCTGCAGTGAGATTGGTTTTAACCGTGATATTTTTAATTATTTTGAAAAAACTTTTGCTATTGAACTCGATGTGCAGAAGCTTTATAAAGAACGTCCCAAGTCTATCCGTCTAGCCTCCAAGGTGCTCCTTCATTTTGATTCATATTTTCAATGGCCTTCTATGGACTCTACACATAATACGCAGGGTACCTGTTATGGTCTAAAGTCCCATATAGGTATACTCGCTGATGGTACAGTCGTACCATGTTGTTTAGATGGCGAAGGTGTCATCTCCTTAGGAAACCTACACGATTCAGCTCTAAACGAGATCCTTCATTCTACTCGTGCCAAAGCTATGAGAAAAGGCTTTGAACAAGACCAAGCAGTAGAAGAACTTTGTCAGAAATGTTCGTATAAAGATCGTTTCAAAGAAAATGTTTAAAATCAGTCTTTAATTTTTATTCTTATTTAATACTATTATAATAGAATTTAGAAACGGGATATTAAATTAAGGGTTATAAAATGAAAGAATCTTCCATCTCCAAAAAGGTACATATACCTTTAATCGCTGCAATAGTAGTAGGGTTTATTGTCATTACGATCAATTATTTTCTTTCTGTTGATTCTATACGTACAGACGTATATGCGCAACAAGAAGTAAATCAGAATAGTTTTTTCAATGAAGCCCTTGACGGTAAGAAAAATATAGGCTTAAGTAATGCCATCAACATCGCTAAGAATTATTATGTCATTCAGTCGTTAAAGACTAAAGACAGAGATCTTGCTATACGGGGTTTAGCTGATGTTACAGCAGACTTTAAAACAAACACCAAATATAAAAATATAAAAATCCATGTACATGATGAAAATGTACACAGTTTTTTACGTGCATGGAAACCTAAAAAATGGGGGGATGACCTAAGCGGTTTCAGACAGACCGTTGTTGATACTAAAAAGAATCAACAACCTATAGTTGCCATAGAACTAGGACGAGCAGGGATGGTCCTTCGTGGTTTAGCGCCTGTCTTAGATGATGACGGCTACCTTGGTTCTGTCGAATTTATGCAAGGCCTAAATTCTATTGTCAGAGATGGGGCTGAAAAATTTGGCCTTGATGTGGCTATCGTAATGGAAAACCGTTATCTTTCAACAGCCAGTGCTTTAAAAAACGCCAAAAAAACAGGTGGATATACCCTGGCTGTTAAAGAAAAAGTTGTCAACATGGATTTCTTCAATGAACTTTCCCAAATTGACATTGAAAAAAAAGAAGCCCAACAGAGTGAAAACTATTTCATCACGTCCATTCCGATCTATGATTATTCTAAACAACGTGTAGGTTACGCTGTTATGGGGAAAAAGCTTAGTGCTGTTGAACATATAGTCGGGCAATCAGAAAGTTCACTTCTATCACAGATGATGATAATGGCTATGATTGACTTAGTCATCTTAGTTCTTCTGATGTGGATTATTAAAAAATCTGTAACAGATCCGATAATCAAACTTGATACTGTTGCCAATGAATTGGCAAGTGGCGATGCTGACTTGAGCCAACGTCTTAAAATCATCAGTAATGATGAAATTGGAAAAGCGGCTAAAAGTTTTAATGTCTTTTTAGACAAAGTCGAAGTCATCGCCAATAATGCACAAGACCAGGCAAGTAAGGCAGAAGAAGCGAATGAAAGTATTAAGGTTCAGATGACGAAGAACAATATGACCTTACGACTCTCAGAAGGTATGATAAAAGCCTCAACCAGAAATTCTAAAGACCTGCAAGCGAGTATGGAGACAAGTGTCAATAGTGTTAATGTGGTCAACACATTAAATGAGCAGACTGAAGAAGTTATTGCAGAAGTCAACGTGAAAACCGATGATGTTATTGAAACGATTGGAAATATCTCTGAGATGATTGGAAATTCTCGAGCTGACTCTGAAAGTCTTACTGAAAATGTCACTGAAATCTTTTCAGTGATCAGCCTTATTAAAGACATTTCAGATCAGACAAACTTGCTGGCCTTAAATGCCGCTATTGAAGCGGCAAGAGCCGGAGAACATGGTCGTGGGTTTGCTGTTGTTGCCGATGAAGTAAGAAAACTTGCTGAACGTACCCAAAAAGCGACTAGTGAAGTGGAAGCAAATATCAGCATCTTAAAACAAAACAGTGTTTCTATGCTTGAAAACAGTGAAAAGGTCGCCGAGTTTACAGAAGAATCTTCAGGTAAACTTGATGAGTTTAAACAAAGTCTTACACAACTGGTCAGTAATGCCAAAACCATTAAAAGTGATAATGAAATCATTGCTAAAGACCTCTTTATGAATATCAGTAAACTTGACCATATGATATTTAAGTTTGCCGCCTACAATTCAATTTTTGAGGCGAAGGTCTCTGATCAGGTGACAGATCATAATAGCTGTAATTTTGGTAAATGGTATCAAACAGAAGGGAAAAAAGCCTTTAGCGGAAATACCAACTTCTCAGAAATAGCACAACCGCATAAAAAGCTTCATGACAACATTCATAAAGCTATGGAAATAGTAACCAGTAAAGAGTGCTTAGACAATGCCGACGAGGTTGTTGAACTCTTTGCACAGACTGAAAAAGAGAGTGATGCGTTCTTTGAACTTCTTAATAGGCTTTCTCAGCGTTCTTAAGATTACACAATTAAATTCCCCTTTATACTTTATGTATACAAGGGTGCCCAAGCTATAGACAGTCTATACAAAATAGACACTATGCTTTAGCTTCTCCGTAGATATTTCTCAATCCTAACTTCATTATGATTTTGGATGTCTTATTTCTCATTGATAAACAGCAGAGTCTCTTCTTTTTATATCTATTCTCTTATTGTCCTATAAAATGCACCACTTTGAAAATACATAGACGAGTTTGAGACACACGTGTTTTTCCTTCCTGCCCAACTGAGAAATACTTATCAACACCCCATCATGCGCTATTTTAAGTTTTACACCCTGTCATACTGGTAGAAATCCTTAATTACGGAAAATTGCAAGACATAGGATATAAGATACTTATAAAACAGGTCTACTGTTTAGAAAATATTCTTTAACCTGTACAAACCAGATCCTTATCCTTATAAAAGAGTTGGTTTACCATGGTAATAACCCTGTGAATAATCTATGCCAATCTCTTCAACAACATCTTGTATCTCTTTTGTCGCTACAAATTCAGCTATGGTCTTAATATTGTTTTGTTGTGCAAACATGACAATAGTCTCTACCACCGAACGCATATTCTTGTCTGTGTCAATCATTTTGATCAAGGAACCGTCAATTTTAATATAATCTGTACTCAAGCGTATCAAATACTCAAAATTTGAATACCCCGTACCAAAATCATCTATAGCTATTTTCATCCCATTTTCTTTGGCCTGTGAAATAAAAGTTTCTACTGTATCAAAGGACTCTATTCCTTCTGATTCGACCAGTTCAATTACAACACGATTACTCACACCATACTTTTGGGCAAGATCAAAGAAATATTTCCCAATGTTATGCATAATAATATCTTCTGCACTTAAATTAACTGAAAATTCCAAATGACTTTTTTCAAACTGTTGAAATGCTTGTTCAACAACGATGCGCGTTAATGACTTATAATGACGTGTTTTTTTAGCAATATCAAGAAAAAAGAAAGGAGAAACTTCTTTACCATCTTCTTCAATAAGGCGCATTAAGGTCTCATACTTTTCTATTGATTGCGTTTTATTACTATAAATAGGCTGATAGAAAGTCTTAATTCTGTTATCTTCAATGGCATTCTTGATTTTTTTCGTCCACTCCAGGTTTTTCTTGTATTCGACATTTGTTGATATTTCCGCACTGTAAATCACAATGTCTTTATTAAGTTTTTTAGCATTTTTATGGGCAACATCAGCATGATTAATAAGATGGTCAGAAATACCTGAAATACCACAGGTTAACCTTATCGAGATGTTATGCTCATCTACAATACATTCAGAACAGTTAGCAGCATCAATAAATTCATGCACTTTTGATATAAAACTTTTCTCACTAAAGGCAGTGTTATAAGAAACAACTGCAAATTCGTCACCGCCAAGGTGAAATACCTCCATACCTTCGTCATTAAAAAATGTAAAGATATTATCTCCCAGTTTCATAATTACTTTATCGCCTATCTCGTGTCCATAAAAATCATTTACCTCTTTAAAATAGTGAATATCAATAATTGCCATAGATGACTTTGGATGTTGTTGCAAGGTATCGATCAATTTAAAACGATTTCCTAAACTCGTAAGTGGATCCGTCAAAAAGTTCTTTTTCAGTTCTTCTTTGGAATTTACGAGTTCTGTTACATCATCACGTAAAGCAACATATTCAAGAATTCTGTTCTTTCCTGCCTTAATGGGAACTATCGTTATATTAGCGTAAAAAGTAGTACCATCTTTTCTTTTATTTTTTAAAAGACCATGCCAAATCTTCCCGTCTTGTATCGTTTGCCATAAGATTCTAAATGTCTGTTTTGGCGTATTTGGATGTCTTAATATGCTATGAGGTTGTCCTATCAATTCTTTTTCGGTATAACCGGTCACATCACAAAGAGCTTGATTAACATAGGTAATAATCCCATCTGCATTACTCTTGGAGACAATACTTCCCGCATTTACCGCCTTGGCATATTCTCGCGTTGTTCTTGAAGCTTTTTGAACTTTTACAAATTCACGCATTAAGGTTTTAAGAAGACGGTTTATCATACGAGCAATAGAACCAATCTCATCTTTTCCATCCATTTTTATTTTTAGCCGATTTAACTGCATAATATCTTGTTCATCCAAGAGGCTGTTTCTGATACTTTGCATAGCTTCCTTTAGCTCATCAATCGGTCTCTTGATAGAAAACTGCAATGTTATTAGAAGAAGTAAAAGAATTATTATATCTACACTAATCATAATCCATATTTGAGAGAGTATACTTGCTTCAGCTTTATCTAGCATAGCATTCACTTTCTTCTGTGGAAATGCCACCAAGACACTTCCTATCTCATTTCCAAAGATATCCAATAATGGTATAGCCATTATAAAGTATCCTGCTCTGATAAAAAATTCTTTTTTATAGATCTTTTTTGAATCCATATCCTTTAACGCAGAAAAAAGTTTTTTATTTGTATTAGACATCTTTTGCGAAAGAACCATATTGCCTATCATCGGAGTTTTCTCGTCAAAACGTTTAAAACGATCTGAAGTATAGGTAAAAAAGAGAAGACTAAAATCCATGTTCTTCTTTGCATTCAGCACCACAGAATTAAAACCTTGAATGAATTCAACGCTCCCAAGATAATTATTACCTTCAATTATAGGCGCTACTCCACGGATTAGCATTCCCGCCCTTCCTGCTTCTAGAACGCTTATGGGTTTATGATTTTTTTTGACATAATTCAAAGAATCTCTAAAACTTGAAAGTTCATCTCCATATGCCGAAAATTTCCAGGCTCTGACGAAGCTTTTAACATCTTTATCATGAAGATGAATTTTAATGTTTTTATAATCGGTGTTTTCTTTAAATTTCTTTGACAACTGATCCAAATACCCATGAGTCTTTTCTCTGTTACCATTTTTTAATGCTTGATGAAGTGATTCATTTAAAGATAAATTTATCGCATTTGTG
>Ga0316207_10003531_pt1 | contig 14387 bp, 15 predicted proteins | sample 6weekpyrite_MG_FD_204943 | JGI IMG/M metagenome (GOLD analysis project Ga0316207, IMG submission 204943) | Microbial mat bacterial communities from mineral coupon in-situ incubated in ocean water Damariscotta River, Maine, United States -... | ecosystem: Environmental > Aquatic > Marine >... | reverse complement strand
GTGGTTACTATGGACGTGAGGCATTAGGTGAGCTTTTTTTAATGAGTGATGGAATTAAGAGTGCAATTAAAGAGACTACAAATGATCATGTACTACGTGCTAAAGCTTTAGAAGAGGGAATGCAGAGGATTGCCTCACAACTCAAACTTATATTGCTTAAGGGCGAAACCTCTCTTGATGAAGCTATTAGAGTTGGTCTTAAAGATGCGTAAAGTAGTTGTTAGTAAACTTTAGATAACATTTCTATAATTTTATATGTAAGGTTTTTTATGAAAAAAGCGTTCTCTTTAATGGAATTAATGATTGTAATCATTATTTTAGGGCTTTTAGCTACTCTTATAATGCCAAATTTAATTGGAAAAGGTGAGCAAGCAAAACGTAAAATTGTATGTGTTCAGATGAAAAATATTGTAGAATCTGCAAAGATGTTTAAAATTGATTTAGGACATTATCCATCAACAGAAGAGGGGATTAGTGCGCTAATTAAAAACCCAGATGCAGAACGTTACCCAGATTATCCTAAGGGTGGTTATATAGAGAGTAAATCTGCTCCTAGAGATCCGTGGAATAGTCCATATATTTACATTTATGAAGATGGAGAAGTTGAACTTATCTCATTAGGTGCTGACCAAAAAGAGGGTGGCGTAGATCAAGATAGAGATATTCTTTTTTCTAAGTGTCAAAAATAGAGAATCATAACTCATTTACGCTCTTTGAGCTAATAATAGTTATTGTCATTATAGGTGTTGTTTATACACTTTTTATACAAAATATTGACAAACTTCAACGAACTCAGAGTGTTGGTATTGAACAGATAAGTAAACATTTAAAAACATTTCAAGATAGAAATGAAGTTAGTATTATCTGTACTGATGAGTGTAATAAGTGTGAAATTTATATAGATAAAAATGCAACTAAACAATATTTAGATTTATTTAAAGAAGAGGTTATAAGTTATATAGTTGATAAAGATGGGAAATTTGAGAAGAGAAAATATCTGCCAATTTATAATGAGCGTGAAGAGATAGAGGTCTGTTTTAAGTTTACTTTATTTGAGAATGGTAGTGTTAGTGAGACTATTTTAGAGTACAATGAAGATGTTTACTATTTTCCTACCTATTTTGGTAAAATGCAAAAGTTTGAAACAATAGATGGCTTAAAAGAGTATTTTCAAGAGCGTTTAAGATTAGCTAGGGAGTTATAACAGGTGCTATTTAAATTTAAAGGTGTTAATGCTCAGGGTAAGCGAGTAAGTGAGAAAATAGAAGCTATTTCACTCGATGATGCCAAACAGCGTTTACGCTCACGCAAAATTCTTTATAGTTCAGTAAGTGAGGCTTCTGCTCCAATTTTTAAGGGTTTTAAGTTTAGTCGAACCTATAAAATTACTCCAAAAGAGCTTGCAAACTTTAGTAGAGACTTAAGTATTTATATTAAATCTGGAATCTCTATTGTTAATGCAATTAGATTAGCTAAGAATCAATATAATGGCGACAAAAATATGAGTCTTTTTTTATCTACTTTAACCACATTTTTAGATGAGGGAAAAAATTTTTATCAAGCATTAGATGAGCAGACTGTTGTAGCTCTTCCTGCTTTTTATAAACAGTCAATAAAGGTTTCAGAAGATAGTGGAATTTTAGATAAAGTGCTTCATGAACTTGCAATTTATATGAAAGAACAAGATAAAGTAAATAAGCAGATTCAAGGTGCTTTTGCTTATCCTGCTTTTATTATGATTGTCTCAATTATGATGGTAGGTTTTATGATTGCATTTGTTGTACCTAAAATTACATCTATCTTTGAGCAGATGAATCAAAAACTTCCCCCTATTACAGAGTTTGTTATTGGTGTGGGTGATTGGGTTAGTAGTTATTGGTTAGCTCTAACAGTAGCAATGTTAGGATTTTTATTTGTGTTTGGTCTACTTCGAAAATTTGTAAAATCGTTTTTGCACTTAACTGATAGACTAGTGTTAAAAGTACCACTATTTGGAAGGTTAATTCACACCTCAGAGCTAGCACGTTTTGCATATATCTCATCAATTTTATTTGAGTCTGGTGTACCATTTGTACAGACTGTTAATTTGTCTGCAAAAATTTTAAAAAACAGCATAATCCAAGAGGTTTTTTTAGATGCATCTAAAAAAGTTGTTGAGGGAGATAAACTCTCACATGCACTACAAAATAGTGATTTTTTAGTAGATTCGTCTTTCGTACAAGCAATAGCACTAGGCGAGGAGACTAGTGAAGTTAGTTCTATTTTAAAAAATCTTTCAGAGCTATATTTTGAAGAGAATAAAGATACAATCTCTGTACTCCTTTCAATGCTAGAACCTGCATTAATGCTGTTTGTTGGTGGGGTTATTGGTTTTATTATTACAGCAATGATGCTTCCGATTTTTTCCATTAACATTGGTTAATCTTTTTTACTATATAATTTTAAAATTATTTTCATAAAGGAAACATATGTTACGTATTTTAACGATGATTTCAACACTTCTTGTTCTCACATTGTCTGCATCTGAGATGCCTCCAATGCCTCCTATGATGGTAAATCCTAGTAAGGCTCCACAAACAAAACCAGCTCCAAAAGCTCCTAATCTTCCACCTGAGTGTACTGGCATGCCACCAATGATTATCTTCTTACCACCTCCAATGGAAGTGGAATTAGTAAAATGTAAAAATGCTTTACATAAACCAAAACTAGATGGTGTATCTAAAAAACTTAGTTTACTTTCTGGAAAAAATGTAGAAATTAAGTCTGTAAAAATTGCAAATGGATTTAAGGAGCTGTATGCAGTTAAATTTGTTATGAATAAAAAAGATAGAATGCTTTATTGTAATAGTGATCTTTCATCATGTATTGAGGGAAGAAGAATAGACTCAAAACCAATTGCAAAACAAAAAGAGGGTAAGTAATGATTCAAATGATGTACAAAAAACCAACTCTTTTAAATAAAGAAGATACAAATTTAACAATTTCAGAGCTTACAAACTATAAGCATGCACGTAACATTCATGCAATTGCAATTTCAGCAGAAGAGTCAGGCGAGGTTGCTAAGCATTATCCAGTATTTTTTGTAAAAAGTGCAGAAGGAGTTAGTCCTATTGCGTTGCTTGGAATTAAAGAGAATGATAATATGTTTGTTACAAAACAGGGAAAATGGGCAAATGATAAATATATTCCATCAATTATTCGTACATACCCATTTGTTCTCTCAAGAGTAGGTGAGAGTGATCAATACTCTATTGCATATGATGCTGAGTATGAGGGCTTGAATAAAGCTGATGGACAGGCAATTTTCAAAGAGGGTCAAGAACTTACTGAGTATGGTGAAAATGTGGTTAAGTTTGTAGAAAATGTTTATAAAGGTTTAGAGTTAACTAAATCTGCTATGGGTGTTATGGATTCAATGGAGCTATTTAAACCAGTAGATGCTACAATTGAAAAAGATGGTCAAAAATATGTAATAAATGGTTTAATGCAAGTTGATACTGAAAAACTTAATACTCTTGGTGATGAAGATGTATTAAAACTTGCAAAGTCAGGCTCACTAAGAGTCACATATACTCACTTAGATTCTCTTTCAAATTTAAATAAACTAGCTAGTAAATTATCTTAAATTTTATATGAGGACATTTTGTCCTCGGTCCCTCCTTTAAACATCAATTAAAATATATAATAATATAATATATTCTGAGTAATTTTATGGTGGAGGGAGAGTAGTTATGTTAAGAATATTAGTAAGTTTAGTTGTGTTAGTTGGCCTTTTATTTGCGGGGGTAAAGATAAATGAAGCTTCGCAAAAAGAGTTGATGAAGTTAAAAGGTGTAGGTAGAGTTAGTGCTGAGGCTATTGTTGAATATAGAAAAAAGCATGGAAAATTTACGTCTGTTAATGATTTAATAAATGTTAAAGGAATAGGCTCTAAAACGATAAAGAAGAATATAGATGAACTAGAACTCTAATTGAGAAATAAAATGTTTTTATTAGCTGATACTTTAGTAATTTTATTTAAATAATAGATTATAAAATTAGTGGCTCAATAAAAGTGAAAAATGGTAACATTAACAGAAAGTAAATGTAAAAAGTTACGATAAAGTAACTATTCTCGGTAAATTTACACACGTTTAAAGTATAAATTACAAAACTTTAGTGTATAATAGCCGTTGGAAAATAATTTAATATTTAGTTTTTCAATTTCTTTACATGTTGGGCGAATCGTAAGCAACTTCAATGTGCTTAGGACTCGCTCAACAGAAGTGTTGAGCGAAACATGATGCTACTAGCATCAAGTTTGCAAACTTGATATACAAAAAATCTTATTCTTAAGGGGAATAAATGAATAATACGTTTAAAAAAGGTTTAATTAGTTTTGTAGCTGCTAGCATGCTTTCTACAGCATCTTTTGCTTCAACAACTATGACAGTAAACACGCATGATCTTACAAATGGTGATGATGATGGTACAGTAACGACTGCTACAACTAGTAGTACCTCTGGTAATCTAAAATGGTATAATGGTTCAGGTGTTACTTCATTCAATGTAGGGACTAAATATAACCATATTATGTCAATTGACATCAATTCTACAGAAAGTTCTACTGGTAACTTTGCAATTGGTGGTGATGAAGAGATTAGTGTTGTTTTTCCAGCAAATGTTGGGTTAGTTCTGAGTAGATTAGGAACTAATAACGTTTGTGCGGATACGAATACTGTTATTACAGATACAAATATTACGAGCGGTAGTGGTAAAGTAGTTGTAGATGCAAATGGTACAGCTTCAACGTCTAGTTATGCTCGTTTACTTTTAGATTTAACAGGTTCTGGAAGTGAGTACTTTTGTTTGACAAACCTTGACTACAATACAACTGGTATTCAGCCAAGCGAACACAATACTAGTTTTGTAACTTTTGAGGGAAATTCGTCTTTATCTTTTATGAGTAGCGCAAGCTCACTTGATATAAATAGTTCATTTGCTAGTTCAGATGCGATTGATGAAAATAAAACTCAAACTGGTACTATCACTACTAGTAATGGGGCTATAACTTTAAAAATGTTAATAAAAAACAATAGAACTAACATTACGGATACAAATGCACCAATGTCAATTCTTTTAAATGATATTAACCTTTCAGCTGATACCGATGGAACTGGAACTGCTTCTGTAACTGTTTCAGGTGCAAATAATAAAATTACATCAAAATCAGTGGTATTTGCTACCTTATACTCTACTCCAGTAGTTTTAACAACAGATAGTACAGTAAATGGTATTGCTACTACGAATATTCCATCTACTGGTACAGATTCTAATGGTAGTTTTTATGATTTTAACTTAACTATTAGAGATAATGTTGCATCACAGAAAGATGGTAATTTTTCGTTACTTTTAAGTGCAGGTAAATTTGAGGATATTTCAATAGTTGCTAATTCTACAGGATATACGAATGATACATATACTGTTACGGCTGATGGAAATAAAACTTTAACAATTAGTCCTGAGGGTAATACTACATTAGGTTTCCGTGGTTCTATGACAACAGCAAGTGTTGCTGAGGGAACAACTGTATCGATTAACTTTTCAAGTGGAGAGGGTAACTTTAGTAATTTGACTTCTTCAACTCAGAGTGCAGTATCAATTCTTAATGTAGCTGCGAATGGGATAACTGTAGCAAATGGTACAAGTGGACAAAGCGTAGCTACTAATCTTGTCTTAGTTGGTAAAAGTAATCAAGCTGTAATAGATGTTAATTTGTCAGAAAAATTAAAGAAAACATTCACATCTGGTGGTATAATTAAGTTTACATTGCCAACAGGATACTCTTTTTATACTGGATCTGCTGGTACAACAAATGGTGTTACGATAACTGTAAGTGATTCAAATTATTCTTCAACAACAAGTGGCGTATCTCAAGTTTTTGGTGCGTTATCTTCAAGTAATCAAGTTTTTACAGTTGGTATCGCTGATGGAAATACAACAAGTAGTTTTGATAAAAATGATAGTGCAATACAAACGGCGAAACTTTCTTCGATGAAAATAAATGTACCAAGTACAGCTACTAGTGGTGACAAAGTTACATTATCTGTTGATTATACAAATGCATCTTCAAAAACTTTTACAAGTAGTATTGATATAGCAACTGTAACAAATAGTTCTGCAACTAGTGAACTTAATGCGACAGGTTTATCATTACCAACAGGACAAACAGTAAGTGGTAAGTTTACGGTTGATGTAAATGAGACTGTAGCTGGATCTTTACCAGCTCTATCGACAATTGTAATGACTTTAAATAAAGGAAAGTTTGCATCTGCAGGCACTGCTACAGCAACTGCTTCACTTTCTAGCACTACACCAACACTTACTAGTGTTACTGATACCAATGATACATTGACATTTACAGTCAACACTGCATCTACAACAGCATCTGGATTAACGTTCCCATTACCAGATTTTTCTTTAAGTGGTGTTGCAGCTGATACAGCATTAACATTGACACTATCTGGTACTGCAGGTGTTGCAGGTACTCTTGCTCTTGGAACTACTTTTGATCCTGCTAATGCTACTTCAACAACAGGTGCTATTGTTCCTTTAGCAATTGATGCTACTGGTAATACAGGTCTTATTGTAGTTGAAGAAACAAATTATGCTCCTGGTGTTTTAGCAAGTAAACAGATTAAGATACAATCTCAAGATGGCGAATTAAGTTTAAATTCAGCTTCTTATATCACTAAAATTGGTTCAGGTACAGAGGGTACGAGTTATACTTCAATGACCTGTACGGCAAGTGGTATAACTTTCTTAAATGATACATTGACTTGTACTCTTCCAAGTACACTAACATCAAGTACTATTGATAAAGTGACGATAAAAGTTAATGCAACTGTTAAAAGTACTGCGACAGCTGGAAAACTTCTTAAATTAAAAGTTACTGATGTAGATTCTGGTGCAAAAGCTGCATCTGATTTAGAAGTTGTTTATGTTGGTTCAAGCTTACCTACATTAACTGCTGTAGCTGATACGAATGTAAGTATTGGTGGTACTGTTTCTGTAGTTCCAACAGGTTCATTAGGTACTGTTACATATGCATCTAACGATGTAGATGGTAATATTACAGTTGATTCTGCTGGACTTGTAACTGTTGGTGCAAATACTGCTGTGGCATCTACTGCTACAATCACTGCTACTGATAGTAAATTAGGAACATCAGTGACTACAGTTGTTACTGCTTCTGCTGCTACTCCAACTACATTAAGTGGTGATATTACTTTAGCTGCTGGTTGGAACTTTGTTTCTGCTCCATTTGATGGAAGCATTGATATCGCTACAATCGTAGCTGCTGGTTGTTCACAAGTTCACTTAGTTGATACTACAACTGGATTCTGGGGTGCTGCTGCGACTACTGGTACTGCTGTTCCTGGTCAAGGTGTAGCTGCTTATTGTGCTGCTGCTGGAACTGCGAGTTATACAGGTGTAACTGCTGCTACAACTCCATTTAGCATGGCTACAAATATTACTGGTACAGGTAGTACAGCTGTTCCATCAACTCATGCTGCTTATGCAGTAGGCGCGAACTTTAAAGTAGTTGGTACTCCAACAGCTACTACATTTGCTGATGTTATTACAGCAGGTGCTACAGGTGTTATGTACTATAACGGTACTGCATTTGATTTAAGTTCAGAATACACATCTGCTGGATTTACTGGTGTAGCTGATAACGCTGCTCAGACTATTCCAGCTGGTGCTAGTTTTTATATCCAAACTAACTAATAGTTTGTGTTAACTTTTGTAACAGGCTTTTGCCTGTTGCAATCCTTTCGTAATAATTCTCTGAATTCTTAACATTAAAAACTCTAATTAATTTTTTTTGTTGTACAATAGTGCGACAAGATTATTATAAAGGCATGAAATATGAAAAAAACAGTATTAAGTATAGCAGTAGCAGCTCTAGTGAGTTCAGCTCTATTTACAGGTTGTGGAAGCGATAGCGCAACACCAGTAGCTACGGTAGCAACTTCAGCAGTTGGTACAGGTCCGGCATTAAGTATTGGTCAAACAATTACAAAATCTACTAAAGGTTACCAAACAGCTTCTGGCGGATTACTTGATCTTGATGGTGATGTAGCAACTACTAATGATATTTTTGTGTTTGGAAACTTAGTTATGCAAGCTCCTGCTAACTATAGTGTTATAACACCAATTACAGATTTAGTTGTAGCTCAAATAGAAGCTGGTTTAACACAAGCTAATGCTGAAGCAGCAGTGGCAGCTGCTCTAGGTTTAAATACGACTGATTTGATGTATACATCAGAAACTGCTAAAGCAGCTGGCTTAAGCACTGATACACAAGCAAAACTTTTAGCAATAAATTCAACTCTTCTTGCAGAATTTGCTAATACTACAACTCGTTCAGTAAGAGCAGAGACTATTCCAAATCCATTTGGATCTACAACTACTAGTAGCAGTTCAAGTGTAACATCTAGTACAAGTGCAGCAGCGAGCTCAACTCCAGAAACAATTCCAAATCCATTTGCACCTGCTAGTTCAAGTTCATCAGCACCTGCTAGTTCAAGTTCATCAGCACCTGCAACTTCAAGTTCATCAGCACCTGCAACTTCAAGCTCTTCAGTTGCTTTTGATGTAGATGCAGTTGCAAATACAATTCTTTCAAAGCTTTCTGCTACGTTTAAAACAAAAACTGAGACAGCTAGATCTAGTATTGCAACTTCATTAGCTGCTGGTAAGAGTTTTAAACAGATTGCATTAGATTTAGTAACGAGTGTTTTTTCTGGTATATCAAATGTAGTTTCACAAGATAAATTAACTGGTACTAATGCTGCTGCTTATGCTGCTGCCATTGCTGGTCACTCAACTAGTTCAGTACCTGCTAGTTCAAGTTCATCAGTACCTGCTAGTTCAAGTTCATCTGTTCCTGCTAGTTCATCAGCACCTGCTAGTAGTTCATCAGCACCTGCAGAGTCAATTCCTAATCCATTCGGTTAATAGTAACTTTAAATTACAAAGGGGGCTTTACCCCTTTTGAAAAAGGAAATTAAATGGTACGTAAAATTAGCTTATCTATAATGGCTCTATTTTTTGCTACACAACTTGTTGCAGTAGAACTCCCACCATCACCTCCAGCTCCAGATGCTCCAGGTGCTTCTAGTAGTTCTAATTCTTTAAATGTAGGTACTAGTTACTCTTTTGTCTCTGCTCCATTTGATGGTGATATGGACATAGCAACGCTAGTAAATGCTGGTTGTACGGTAAACGTTTACGATAATACTGCTACTTGGTTTGTTGAGAAAACTACAGGATCTGCAAAAGCAGGTCAAGCTGTAGTAGTAAAGTGTACATCAGCATCAACTGTTAGTTTCTCACCTACATTAAATACAACAGCATTTAGTATGGCTACTAACATTAGTGGTGTAGGAAAAGGTAGCATACCTTCAACTCATCAAGCTTATTCTTTAGGTAATAAGTTTGCAGTTGTTGGAACTCCTGTGGCGACTACAATTGGTGCTGTAATCACAGCTGGTGCTTCAAATGTTCTTTATTGGGATGGAAGCAACTGGAATACTGGAAGTACTAGTTCAAGCACTACAGTTCTACCAGCTGGATCTAGCTTTTATATTCAGTTACAACAATAATTTTAAAAGTGAAAAGGAGAATTTCTCCTCTTCATTTTTAGTTAAATGGATGTAGTATAGTATTTATGGAGCTAATTTCCTCTTCTATAATATTTTCAACTTGATTAAATTCAAAATTAATTTCATATGTTTTACCACTATTTAGCCTTTTAAAATCAAACGGTACTTCATAGGTAGAATCTAAAATAGTATCTGTTATGACCAGTCTAATGCTATTTTTTATGTTAGCTGGAATTATAAGTTTATATTCTTCATTACCTATTAACCCTACAATGGTAATATTTGTAGTAATTTTTGATGAATTAATTGAAGATGAATAGACTCTAATATAGTATAAACCATTTTTGCTTCGCTCTTCTGTTAAGAGGTAATTTTTTACATTCTCTTCACTTTTTATAACCTTTTTAGGTTTTGGAACATTTTTACTTTTTATGTAGTTAATTGTTATATCATCATAATTTCTACGCTCATTCTCTTTTTTGTTAGGTTTTATTTTTGTATGAGATATACTCTCTTGAATGTTATTTTCGCTTAATGTAATATATATTATAGTAATTGTACTTATCGCAACTATTGGTAGTATAAAAGGATTCATAAATTAAAATGGCATTGGTAGTGCTGGACGAGCTTCATCTTGTTCTTTAACTTCAAAGTCAGCACTTTGAAGATTGTCAAAGTCAAAATTAATAGTATTTGATGAGCCAGATGTTAATTTTGTCATAATTTTTTTAAACTCTTTTGTAATCTTTGTCTTATGGTTAGTAATTCTAATGCGCATATCGTTATTTATTACCCCTACTGGAATCATAATTGAAAAGGGTTCTTTGTTTATAGTTCCTTTTACAATTGCTGGAATTTGAGGGAACATATTTTGAGGTTGTGTAAGCTCTGAATCACTAATTAAAAAGAGTGAAAATGTTTCTGTTGAAGCTTCTGAAAGTATATATACATTGTCAAATGTTAAAGTTTCATCTTGTTTTTCTTCAATTTTAGCTACTTTACTAGGCTGAAGTTTTTTTTGACTCTCTTCGTAATTAATAGTAATTTCTGAATCATTTTTTGAGTTATCAGATTTTTTAACACTATCTACTTGTATCTGTGTAACTGGTACTTGCTCATCACTAAACATTAAAAAAGCTACAACTAAAGCTACCGCAACTGTTGCAAAGAGTAAAATTTTGTTCATTACATTCCTTATAGTGAAGTAATGATACAATAGCAGACTTTATTTTTTGCTAAAAGGATGTATGTGACTGTAGAAAAACCTCTAGTTTGGTTTTATGGTTTTCTTGTTTTGGTTATTGCATATACTACATATTTTCATAATTACAGTAAACCAAATAAAGTTTTTTGGGATGAGAACTATCATATTGCATCTGCTCAAAAGTATATTGATGGCGTTATGTACAAAGAGCCACATCCTCCACTTGGAAAACTGTTAATTGCACTATCTGAGGCAGTTTTGAATCCAAATAAGGATATAAATACTTCATCTTTTTCTAGTACAGACTATATAAAGGTGTTTCCTAAAGGTTATTCTTTTAGTGCAGTAAGGTTACCATCTACACTTTTTGCAATGTTAAGTGCTTTAGTTTTTTATCTAATTTTATATAGTTTTAGTGCAAATTCACACATATCGTTTCTATTTAGTTCTATGTATCTGTTTGAGAATGCTCTGATTGTACACTCTCGTTCTGCAATGCTAGAGGGGATACAGATATTTTTTGTTTTGATGGCAATTTTGGTATTTTCTAAAATGCGTAATACTTTAAGTTACAAACTATATGTTTGGCTTGGTATTTGGATAGGCTTAGGCGTTGCTGTAAAACTTAATGCCTTGATTATGATTTTATTGTTGGTATTTTTATTTTTTTATGAATATAAAGAGAGTGATAAACTCCGATCTATTAAGAGTTGGTTTGGTGGCTCTTTAATTACAGTATCTGCAATGATAGTTGTATTTATCTCAGTCTTTTATGTACATATTTTACTTGGAAAAAGTATGGCTACACATAAAAATTATGAAGCATCACAAATGTATAAAGATGTTATAAGAGAGAAAAAAAGTTCAAATATAAAGTATCTTATCCCTTTAATAGTTGAAAACTTAGCTTTTACTGCAAATTATAGTAAAAATGTTCCAAAGTATGACCCTTGTAAAGTAGGTGAGAACGGTTCACTATTTTCGACGTGGCCATTTTTAAATAAGAGTATCAATTTTAGATGGGAAAAGGATAATGGTAAGGTAAAATATCTTTACTTAATGGGCAATCCTATAATTTGGTTTGGAGTCTTCATTGGTATGTTACTCTCGTTTGTGTTAGTAGTCGCAAAAATAATTTTTGGACTCAATGTTGAAAAAGAGACCTTTATACCTATTGCTCTGTTTGTAACGCTCTATCTTTCATATATGATAGTTATGTTTAAAATAGAGCGTGTGATGTATCTATATCACTATTTTTTACCACTTATTTTTGCAATGTTCGCTAGTTTTTTACTTTTTATGTATCTATTTAAAAATCAAGTTGATAATTTTGATAAAAATAGAGTTTTTACCTTAGCAATTATAGCTTTAGTAGCTCAAATTGTGTATGTATACTACTTTTTTTCACCTTTTACCTATTATGAGAGTTTAAGTACACAAGATTTTCATATGAGAGAGTGGTTTGGATTTTGGAAATTAAAACCTATTCTTTAAGAGTGTTACAACACTCATCTATTCGATTTTTATTTTTAGGAGCAGGTAGCACTATTGTTGATTATATTATTTTTTCAACTCTTTTAACTTTAGGAATGTACTATCTAGGTGCTGTTGCTATTGGTTATACTATTGGTTTTGTATTTAATTTTGTAGTTGGTAGAATTATGGTTTTTAAAGATGGTGTTAAAGTAGATAGTTTCTCTCATGAGCTTACTATAGTATCTATAATAACTCTATTTGGTTTAGGCTTAAGTCTATTTTTAATGTATATGTTAAGTGAAGTATGTTGTCATATAGATCCATTTTTTGCTCGCATTATTACTATAGGTGTTGTGTTTTTTTATAATTATATAGCTAGAAAATTTTTTGTTTATCATTAGGAGAATAGATGCAATTATCAATTGTCGTACCATGTTACAATGAAGAAGAGGTTTTAAATGAGAGTTCAAAACAACTTTTAGCTCTTCTTAAAAAATTAGTACAGAAAAAAGAGATAGATGAAAATAGTTATATCTATTTTGTAGATGATGGAAGTAAAGATAGCACGTGGGAGATAATCTCTAAATTATCAGAAGATAACTCTCAAATAAAAGGGATTAAACTTTCACGCAATAAAGGGCATCAAAATGCTCTTCTTGCAGGTCTGTATAGTGCAAAAGGTGACGCTATAGTCTCAATTGATGCAGATTTACAAGATGATGTTTCTGTAATTGAGAAAATGGTTCGGAAGTTTAAAGATGGTAATGATATTGTTTATGGTGTTCGCTCAAAAAGAGATAATGATAGTTGGTTTAAACGTTTTAGTGCTGAAGGTTTTTATAAATTGATGGCTTTTATGGGTGTTGATATTGTCTTTAATCATGCTGATTACCGTTTGATGAGTCGTAGGGTGGTTGAGCATTTAAAGAGTTATGAAGAGGTTAATCTATTTTTAAGAGCTATGGTTCAATTAATTGGCTTCAAGTCTGATGTTGTTGAGTATGAGCGAAGTGAGCGTTTTGCAGGTGAATCTAAATATCCACTTAGAAAAATGCTCTCTTTTGCATGGGATGGCATTACATCTTTTTCAGTAACTCCACTGCGTCTTATTAGTCTAATTGGTGCTACTATTTTTGTTATTTCACTATTTATATCTATTTGGGCCTTAGGGGTTAAACTTTTTGGTAGTAGCGCAGTTCCTGGTTGGGCATCTACAGTTTTACCTATTTATTTTATTGGTGGTATTCAGTTACTCTCTTTAGGTGTTATTGGCGAGTATGTTGGTAAAATTTATAGTGAAACCAAAAAACGTCCTAAGTTTATTATTGAGCAAGAGATTTAGTTAAAAGGTACTCTGAATCTTCACCATAAGTTCGCCATTTTTTATCTTTGTGGGCGCGGTAAAAAAGGGTAAGTCCAAGTGGACCGCCACCTTGAAAATAGCTAAGACTTAAGAAATGTTCTCCAGCATAGAGGTCAATCGAACAGCTACTTTTTTTATATGCTCTATCTCCTGTAAATTCACAAACCTTTTTATCATCAATTTTTAAGACAAAGCCATCGTCTGAAAAAATATCAAAATAAAAACGTTGGTTACTAGTTACTTCAAATTCAGATAGAGCGTCAATAAAAAAGTTATTTGTAAAACCAGTGTTTCCATAAAGCGAATGGTTTAAAACTCTTCCGCTTGCAAATGCTATAGTGTCTATATAAAATGTTTTACTACTTTTTATAGATCTCTGTTGATAGATTGAATGCAAAGCATTATTTTGCGATGTTACAACTGCTTTTGTGCTTAGTTTAGGTGTAGGACGATATGTCTTGAAAGTTATAAAAACTGCACTTAAAGTTACTAATATTAGTAAAACATACTCTTTTTTAATACTCATACTCAATCCTATCCAAAGCAGATAGGGTTTTATCCCTAAGTTCCTTTTGTGTGTCTAGTACCTTCATGTCATACTCATGTTGTTGAGTAATGATTAAATTAGTATTTTTAGCAATAATTTTTAAATAGTCATTATCAGGAGCAAGTAGCTCTTTTGGCATATCTTTCT
>Ga0316207_10003530_pt1 | contig 14388 bp, 14 predicted proteins | sample 6weekpyrite_MG_FD_204943 | JGI IMG/M metagenome (GOLD analysis project Ga0316207, IMG submission 204943) | Microbial mat bacterial communities from mineral coupon in-situ incubated in ocean water Damariscotta River, Maine, United States -... | ecosystem: Environmental > Aquatic > Marine >... | reverse complement strand
ACTACGCTCCACGGCTGACCAGGTAGCAATTGCCTTATCGCTCAGCGAAAAAAAAGATCAGGAGCACCGCCTGGCGATGCTGAACGAACGCACCGTTATCGCGCGTGAACTGCATGACTCGCTGGCACAATCGCTTTCCTATCTGCAAATTCAGGCGACCCGGCTGCAGCGTGCCCACGACAAACATAAATTCGAACTGCAACAACCCATTCTCAATGAACTTAGAGAAGGGCTTTCTGCTGCGTATCAACACCTGCGAGAGCTACTGACCACATTCCGTCTTAAAATGGACGCGGGCGGTTTACACGCGGCGATCATGCAAACGATTAAGCAACTGGAAGATAGATCCAGCATGCACATCACACTGGACTATAAAGTTGAAAGCCTGCCACTGACGCCCTCAGAAGAAATTCATTTACTGCAAATAGCACGCGAGGCCAGCCAGAATGCTGTCAACCATTCACAGGGAAAGCAGCTGTCGATCAGCCTGATTCAACACGAAGATAAAACCATTGAGCTAACGATCGAAGATGATGGCATTGGCCTGGCTGACAAACCCGAAAAACTGAATCACTACGGTCTTGCCATCATCGAGGAACGAAACCGGCACTTGAATGGCCGACTCAAAATCGAAAGCAATAAAGAAAGCAATAAAGATAACGGCACCCGGGTCAGCCTACGCTTCACGCCACACTACCTGAACGACATCAAGGAAAGTGCATAAGAAATATAAAAGGGAGCCCAGCGCCATTATTTTTTGCCTTCTGTGTAAACCTTTTGCCACTTGCTTCGTTTTAACTTCTGAACCGTCAGAAAAACAGAACTTTTTCTGACCATCTAAACGTTCTCACGGGAGTAGAACATGAACAGACTAAATTCACTGGGCTTGCTGTTTGGCCTAACCGGCACTCTACTATTGGGTGGCTGCGGCAGTAGCGGCCAAGATGAAGCCACTGCGCTTAATGGCGACCTGGAAGTGGCCATTACCGATGCAGAAGAAGATTTTCTCAGCTATCAAATTGAACTGGATGCGATTTTTCTAAATCGCGCCGATGGCACGCAGGTTAGCGTTCTGCCACTGAGCACCGAAGTTGATTTCGTACAGTATCAAGAGTTATCTGAATTGTTTGCGGTGCTTTCGGTACCGGCAGGCACCTATACCGGTATTACCTTGAGCCTCGATTACACAGACGCTGACATCGTTATTCAGGATGAAGCCGGAGCCTCCTATCAAGCCACCGCTGTCGATGGCGACGGAAACACCCTAACCACCACCAGCGTCGAGCTGCAACTAAACGATAACGAACTGATCCGCATCAGCCCTTTCAAAGCCGCGCAACTCACACTTGATCTGGACCTGGCAGCATCAAACGCCATCGAATCCTTTGAACCCGCTATTGTGTCAGTAGAGCCCTTTATGATTGGAACCACCTATCTGGATGAGGACAGGGAACATCGGGTGCGCGGCCTGCTTGAAATGGTCAATGAGGAAGAGCAGGAAGTGACACTGAATATTCGCCCCATGCGTCTGAAACAGGGTCAGTTTGGTCAGTTCACCTTACAGGTAGACGAACAAACTCGATACGAAATCGATGGTGTCGAGTATGAAGGCCTCGCGGGTCTAACCATAATGGCCGAGCTGCCCGAGCGCACGCCGGTGGTTGCTTTTGGCAGCCCAGAGGAGCGTGTCGATGAACGAAACTATTTGGCAACGATTGTACATGCAGGAAGCAGCGTCGCCTGGTCAGACAGCGATGTATTGAAAGGTCTTATCACGGCCCGAACCGAAAATACCCTTACCTTGAAAGGGGCTGTACTTGAACTGGAAGATCAAGCGGCTTACTTTCGCCAAACCGTCACGCTAAACATTTCGGAGCAAACCGATGTCACCGCCTATCGTCTTGGTGATGCAAACATCGCAAACCTTTCTATTGGCCAGCGAGTACTCGCACTAGGCGCATTTGATGCAACAACAGGCACATTCAATGCAGAAGAAGGCACCGTGAGAATGCAATTAAACCGCATCGTCGGTGAGGTAACTCAGGCCAGCCCGTTACAGCTTGATCTCAGTCACATCAACAAGCGCCCCGTAGACACCTTCGACTTCTCAGGAACCGGTGGCTCTGAAGCGGAAGATAGCAACCCGGACGCTTATCAAATAAACACGAGTGATCTGGATATCAGTGGCCTCGAAGCGCAGGAATGGATACAGGTTCGAGGTTATCCGGGTGCCTTTGGCAGCGCGCCAATGGACTTCGATGCACTCAGCATTATTGACCCGGATTTTGCCTCTCATCCGGCCAAACTTCACGCACTGTGGTCTGAAGAAAGCACTGCCAATGTGCAAGTCGAAAACAGCGTACTGACACTCAATGCAGACGCCGCCAGAATGAAGCTGCACTTAAGAGCGATTCCGGGCTCAAGCCAGCTGGGGTTCACTGCCACAACTATCGAAAATAGTGGTGCCAATGGACGTTTTGCCATTTTGCTTAAGCCGGACAATACACGAAATAACGGCAGAATGGAGATGCGAGAAAACAGCAGAGGCATCAATCTGTACCGTCAATTCAGCAGCTTCAGTGATGCGCTGGCTGAGTACTTGCAGCAAGGCTATGAAGTGGTGCATCTAACCGCCGCCGGTCAATATTCAGATACCGCGCAGAGTCTCGATGCAAACTATGTCACTGTTCGTTTAAGTAATTAATACCCGCTTCACCCATCCGCCCTTAACACAGTTTGTGTTAAGGGCTCGTACAGGAAAATAGATCACCGTGCGGAACATGGAACGATTTCTGAAAGACATCGAAAAACGCGCCTTCCGCATGGCGCAACTGGCCACCAAAAGTGAGGCAGACGCCCTGGATATTGTTCAAGAAGCGATGCTGAAACTGGTGACAAAATATGGCCACACCGATGCACAGGAATGGAAGCCGCTGTTTTTAAAGATATTGGAAAACCGAATACTGGACTGGCATCGTAAAGAACAACTCAAATCCAAACTGTTTTTTTGGCGCAAACCGGACAGTCAGATGGATAAACCCGTACCTGAACAAGCCGAAGCAGAGGATCATCAGTTTGATCCCGCCGGGCAATTACTCAGTGAACAGATGGGACAGCAGTTTTTGGCCTGTATTGAGGCCTTACCCATCAAACAGCAGCAATGTTTTTTACTGCGTTGCTGGGAAGGTTTGTCGATCTCGGAAACCGCGAGCGTAATGGGCATTAATCATAATAGCGTCAAGAGTCACTATTTCAGAGCCAATGAAAAACTGCGGCAGCTTCAGCAAACACTTGAAGACGAACAATAGGTCAACCGGATGAGCACATACAAGCATCAACAAGCACGCGAACAAGCGATACGGCATGCGCTGAACAGCAGCGTCGACCCACTCTCGCCCAATGTAGAAAAACGCCTGCAGCAAGCCCGGCTCGCAGCGCTCGATGCCCAACCTAAACCCTGGTTTCGATTTCAGGCCCCCTGGCTCGGCTGGAGTTTGGCCGCCAGTCTATGTCTGGCGATTTACCTGAATATCGGGCCGCAACAAACCCCCGAACTGACATCGAATTCTGAACTGGACGCATTTATACTCATGACTTCTCTAGACGAAACCGAACTCGACATCATTGAGGACCTTGAATTTGCCTACTGGATATCACAGCAACTCAATGCAGAAGATACCGCGAGCGCTTCTCATCGTGGTTAGCTGCATGATAAGTACATTGACCCTTGCTGACCGTGATAATGCGCCGGACATGCTGAAGCAGATGGATTTTTTCCTGTTTCTGGCAGACTCAGTCGAAGTGGATGGTGAGCTGACAACCCTGGTTGATATGGAAGCCGTTGAGTTAGACACTCTGTCAGTCGAGGCGACAGCAGAATCCGTAACGGATAAAACATCACTCGACATAGACCGGGAAAACCTGACCAAAGCGCAGGAGGAGCAACCATGAAGCAGTCACCCATGTTGTGGTTAATGCTGTGTGCCCTGTTGTTTTCTCAGAATCTCCTGGCTGAAGACTGGCAGCACCTGAGCCCCGAAACCCAAACGCTATTGAAGCCCTTCAAGTCGGAATGGCCAGCATTAGCAGCAGACAAACAAGCCGCACTGATAAAGGGAGCAAATCACTGGCTAAATATGGACTCCAAACAGCAGCAAAGTGCTCAGCAAAGGTTTGAAAAGTGGCAGCAACTCCCTGCCCAACAGCGTGCACTGTTGACCCAGCGCATGCAGCAGTTTAAAAAGCTGTCGCCACACATGCGACAAAAATTGAAAAGGGATATGAAGCGATTCAAACGGCTACCACAATCGCGAAAGAAACAACTAAAGCAACAATTTAAACGCCTATCACCGACACAACGGCAAAAGCTGCGTCAACATTTTCGAAAAAAGTAGCGATAACGGCCCGTTGCACGAAAGTCTTGTTACTGCTGCGTTACCCGATAGCCGCGTCGCCGTAACTCGGCGACGATACCTTTGTCTCCGACCAGGTGTCCCGCCCCAACGACAATCAGGCAGATTTCCCGGCTGCTGATGCACTGTTCAGCACTTTTTACCATGCGCGGGTGGCGATCAAAAAACAGTACATTAAAAAATGGCGCCAGTTCTGGCGATTCCCGCAAGGCCTCACCAATCGCGCGTTGATACAGCGCATCACCGTCGCCTCGCTGCCAGGCAGCCATCATACCGCGCCACATCGCTTGGTAATCACCCATATCGCGAAAGCTCTCCTGCAGAATGGCGTCATCTTCAGGCAGCTCAGCAATCAGTTTCATTTGAAATGTAAAATCTTCAATCTGACGAATCTTTTTTTGGTGCCGGGCTTTCTGCAAAAAATACTGGTCGATGCCTTTATCCGCATGATAGCCCAACTTTTCGGCCTGCAAGGCGGCCAGTGTCACCGCGATCATGCCTGGGCGATACCGCTGAACATGAGCCAAAGGCACGTTAAACTCACCCAACAGGCTTTCGATCAGCGCCAACGTTTCCGGTTGCAGGTGATTCCTCAGAGTTTCGTTATCTGGATACAACCCATACTGACGTAAGATGACCTGCTGTTGTTCTATTGAAACTGTATCATCATCGACTTCGACCACCAGCACCTCAGACTGCTGGTACGCCGACATCATCGCGTCACTCAAGGGATAAAAATCAGCATTGGCAAAATGAATGGCGCCGAGCAAGTAGCTCACTTGACCCCCTTTTTCAAATTGCCATATCAAACCCCGGTTCTCTGCCAGCGCACCGTGAGCGAGTAAGGAAAACAGCAATAAGGTCATTGCAGCTAACTTTTCAATCATGAGCCGTTTGCAAAAAGCGCTCAAGTCTGTCTGTTTCTTGTTTCTCATCTTGCTTTGAATCCGTAAGTTAAAAATTCATTCCTAGCTGAAAACCAATCTGGGTGCCTAACTGGTCATCCGCGATGGGCTCGGTCACCGTCAGCCCCGCCGAGTATTGATCAAGCAATATCGTCACCCCCACCCCCAAGAAGCCGCTGCCATCAGCGCTGGCGTTCTCACTTTGGGTACTGCTCTGACGACGCGTCGCTGTGGAATTCATCCCTTCTTGCAAGGTACGACTATATACCTTGCCCCACAAGGGCTCAATCCAGTCCAGCGATAAGGCTGGCAAATACAAGACAGACTCAGATGCCGGCATGGGATAGGCCAAAGTCAAGCGACCAGACAAATAGCTGCCATTTTGATCCTGCCGTTGGCTTGCATTGACCCGCCAAACACTATCTCGCATCCTGATCGGGATCTCCTGAGACTGTATTTCAGCCCGACTTTGTTGATAGCCTATACCAACACCCGGCGTAATCCACCACCCACGCCAGTCCAAGTCGAAATTATAATTCACAAAAAGATCCAGAATATCATTTTTCTCCGAGTAGCTCTGATTCGCGCCCTTTACGTACAACCGGGTATCGGTCGTGCTCGTCTGGGCGCCAGCATCAAGCCACCAGGAATTCTGCTGAAAACTGAACGCCGCACTCAATCCTCGGAGTTGATTGCTCAGGAAGAGTGTTCCATCCCAGCTTTTTTCATCTTCACCATCCCAGGCAGATACCGCCATCGACCAGGCATCTTCGAACTGGTAGGCGTAATGAATATTGACAATAATGGGCGCGATCTGCGTTGAGCCTTTTTCACCCGAGAGTGTTTCTTTGCTGCGCTGCCATTCCAACGTCAGAGTGTGGCGATCATCGCCGCCTAATACATGAGCGGATGAAAAAATCAGTGTACATGTAAACAGCAATATGACCCGAGAAGAATGAAAACCGATCAAAAATTAACGCTCCTGTGGTATCCAGTCGGAAGACTAAGCTCTTTACTCACCAATGCTTTCATTATCCTAGAAAACGCAGCTGAGCGCGAAAGCATACGATTTCCAGGATTATATCAGGGCAAGACAACGATTAGGCTAATGCGTCACGCGTTTAGGAGCTTCTTTCTTGTTCTTGTTCTTATTCAGTTTCTTCAGCGCAAGTTTTCTGACATTTGCCAAATCGTCTTCGCTATACACGCCGTTGATCCCAGAAATTGAAGCGAGCTTCATACCGTGCTTTAAGCCTAATTTATAAATCTCCCGTACCTTTTCCCACTCGATATTACGGCCCAGAGTAAAGTTTTCGAACTTGCCTTCGAGCGCCAACACGATGGTTTCAGCCAAGCAAGCATAAACGACATTTTTGGGGAGTCCAATTTCCTTCATTTTGACATCACCGGGCAGCTCTATCTCGCCTGACTCAATCACCAGTACATCTGGACGCCTGGCCACATCGCTGGCGGGGATATCAAGAGGACGGGCGACATCGGTGATCACACACCCAGGCTTGACGTCCATGATGTCGAGGATTTTTTTGCCAGCTCCAGAGGTCGCTGTGACAATCATATCCATCTTATCGAGATTTTTATCCGCATAGGACATCAGGTGAATTTTGGTTCCGGGAGATTCAAGCTCAATGGATTCCTTCAATGCCAGTAACTTAGCGGTTTCTGGAGAGACCATATAAAGCTCATCAACCGCTTTCGCCAGCAGCCGAGCACACACCGAGCCAATGGCACCGGTTGCGCCGACGACCATGGCTTTGCCTTTCATTTTGCCATTCTTGCCGACAGAGACCAGCCCCAGTTTTAGTAAAGCCTCATGGGCGGCCCAGAGCGCGCCAGAAGCACTGTAGCTGTTCCCGGTGGTCACGGGAAGCGGCGCTCTTTTGGCCACAGTCACGCCTGCATCACCGACCACTTTGGTAAAGGCACCAAGACCCATAATCTGAGCCCCCATTCGCTTCGCCATCTCGGCCGCAGCAAGCAAACGCCGGTAAGTGAATTCCGGGCTGTGCGACATAATTTCTTTAGGCGTCCCCCCAACGGATATCAACCAGCCTTCGGTCCGTGCCCCCGTCGGCGACTTGATGCCAGTCACTCTTGAATAGAGAAATGGTGGCGCATAAGCAATCATTTTCTCAACCATATTCATAACGGGCTTGGGAGCGACTTTATCGAGCATCTCAATTGGCTTGGTATTGGTCAGGTATTTTTGTGACAGGGGATGAATCACAAAGGCAAAACGATGCACCCTTTCTTCGCCATTTGGATAAAGAACAGTAGGTTCAATCTGCAGATTGTCGATGATTTCAAGGTAATCATCATGGGTGATTTCATCCGGTTGTTTTTCCGTTGCCGCCAGAATCATCGCTTCAATCACATTAATGCCAACAGTGACATCGAACAACTGCGGGCAATAGTCCACAACTATATCAACCCCTTTGTCTCCCAATGCCTCCAGTCGCTCTTCAGATATGGTTGAGGTAAGCACGGTTTTCCCGCCTAGCTCTTCAAGTCCGAATTTCTCAATTTGCTCGTAAGGGCCAACAATCACATGCGCTTTTTGCAGCGCTTTACACAGAATAAAGTGACTCCAGTCTTCCAGCGGCACAATGGAATGAGACATTGCATGAGGTTGCTTCCACTGGCTCATATAATCAACGCCGGCGGCATAGCGTTCAAGACTGCCCAGGCTGGTCAATAGCTTGGGAACGCCAAACTCGACTAGAGGATCGGCAAAAAACAGGCTGTCTGTATATTCTGCCATCACTGACGCCGCCCCATAATTGGCGGTGCCACTAAAGAACAGAACCTTGGCGTTGTTTAGGAAATTATCCAGCCGCATTTGGATATGGCGGATTCCCCAATCATTCAGAATACTTCTCAGGGTGGCGCCGGTGGTGACAGGAATATCGCTGACCAGGTCTTCCAGTTGTTTAGTGCTTTTCTGAACAAACCGGTGAGTGCCAACAAGATAGTGGTCTTTCACCATTCCCAGGCCAATGGCGTCGCAACGGCCTCGCCATTCCTTGATCAGCTTTTTCGCCCGGCTCATATCGTTATTACAACCGAATCGAGCCACTCGAAATTGCTGCCCCATAAACTCAGTTTTGAAGTCGTAATCGAAACTATCGCTGCCTAGACTGATACTTATTACCGTTTTCATCTTTTTCTCCAACCTGGTGGTACGTCGTGCCTGCAATTTCCCATAGAAAAAACAATTAGTTATTTGCATGGATCAATTTTGTGCTACTTTTTGCAAAATATTCCCCTTATGCAGTAAAAGAGCTTGCTTACGCTGTATGCTGATAAATAGCGCTAACGAGAAACAAAACGATCCCATGTCAGATTTTTTTAACCGTGTGCCGCTTGGCGTTCGCTATATGATACTGAGTGCCCTCGGCTTCGCGATCATGTCAGCGTGTGTCAAACTGGCAAGTGCGCGAGGCATCCCGGTATTGGAAATTGTTGCCGCCAGAGCACTGGTTTCTCTGGTGTTGAGTTATCTTGACGTGAGACGTAAGGGCATCTCTTTGCTTGGTTCTCGCAAAGACTTGTTGATCGCACGCGGTTCAGTGGGCGCACTGGCACTGGTTTGTGTGTATTATGCGCTGACTGCTCTTCCCTTGGCTGAAGCAACCGTATTGCAATACCTGCACCCCATGTTCACCGCCATATTGGCCCTGTTGTTTCTCAAAGAGCGATTACAGATTTCAACGGCCTTGTGCATTGCATTCAGTTTTATCGGTTTGCTAGCGATCGCGCGCCCGGAATTTTTGTTCGGTATCTCTGAAAGCGAGTTCTCGCTATTTGCAATTGGCATTGCCATTCTGGGCGCTTTCGGTAGCGCGGTTGCCTACGTTCTGGTTCGTAAGCTCAATGAAACCGAAGATACCTCCGTGATTATTTTCTATTTCCCATTGATCGCCTTACCCCTGTCGCTGATATTACTGGGACGCGACTTCGTTCTGCCAAGCGGCTGGGACTGGGGAATACTATTGATGGTGGGGGTATTTACCCAGATCGGCCAGATTGGTTTAACCAAGTCGATGCAAACCGAGACCGCCAGCAAAGCGACCTCATTTTCCTATCTTCAAGTGGTGTTCGCCAGTGCGCTGGGGTGGATAATCTTTAGTGAAGTGCCGCAAACAGGCACCTGGATTGGCGGCGGTTTTATCTTGCTTGGCGCAATGGTTAATATGCTATGGCGGAAATGACATCGTGCAACCTAGCAGCTTTACTTTTGAATTGTCTTTGCCAAAGGCTCAATCAGTCTTTCCAAGCCTTCAATTTTGATTTCCAGCGTCAGGCTCATCAACATGCCGAGTTTACCTTCCGGGAATCCCTTCTGGCGAAACCAGAGCAGGTATTCTTCAGGCACGTCTATCAGTCGTCTGCCTTGGTATTTCCCGAAAGGCATCGTGATGCTGGCAATGTCTATCAGGTGTTGCTTTTCGATCATGCCTAGACCATTTTAAGTATTACCTAGATCCTGCAATCGAGCGCAGAAAAAGAGTGGTATCCCTTGTAGTGCATAGCGTAGAGAAAAATGGTGTAGTCACCTTATTGGTCATGAGACATTTTTCTCATAGCTAAGTGCTGCAAGGGGTGCCGCTTCTTTCTGTGATTCGATTGCAGGATCTAGGTATTAATTATGACGCGCATCGCCTGAACTTCGAGACCCGTTTTGTCGATATACTGCTGGCACTGTGCTTGCTGCTTTTGCAGGATGATGATTTCTTCATCTCGAATCAAAGGGTTTTTGGTTTGTAAGGCACGTAAACGTTGAATCTCGTCACCGAGAAAGTGATCCAATTGCTGCCTGGCATCTTGAATCAGACCGGGAACCGCTTGTTCGGCGATTCCTTGTGCGTTTGATAGCAGCGTTCCAACGTCGTTGCGAATTTCTTTAATGACCGCATGTGCCATCGAGCGCTTGATGCCGCTGCTAAGCGCATTCAGTTGTTCATGCGGCAGCACTTCGCTCAGATCTCGCCCTGAGATATCAACCACAAGACGTTGTGGCGAGACGGGTAAAAACCGGTCGAGCTGCAAGGCTTTTGGCGCCATGCTGTTGAGGGCGAAAATGGCTTCGAGAAACAAGGTACCGGGTTGTACGCCCTTGACTGACATCGTTGCCAGCGCGGCATTACCAAGCTCACCGCTTAAAATTTGCTCTATTGCCTCACACACCATTGGGTGTTCCCAGGTCAAAAACTCGACATCTTCTCTGACCAGCGCCTTCAAACGGTGATACGTTAAGGTATTGCCTTCGTCATTTAAGCCCGGAAAATTCTGATTCAGCATGTGCTCACCGGGGCGAATAATCAGGGTTTGATCTGACTGGTATTCTTGCTCAACGCCATACAGATTAAACTGCCGCTCCATAAACCCTGATAAGACATGACTGTCTTCTTCCGATTCTATCTGCTCGATGAGTGCATTCGCGTGTTCAGCGTTGCACGAATTTAGTTCAAGTAGAGGGTCGCGCCCTCGCTTTAAAGCAGCCATTGCAGAATCGCGCTGTTCACGCGCCTTGCGGATAAATGCCAGAGAAGCGTCGTCGTCAAAGCGTGTTTTGTCTAAAAACGCATTCAGTTCATCCTCAAAGTGCTCATAAATGGCATATCCGGCCGCGCAGCTGTGAGTGAAGGCATCCAGTGCCTGATCATACCAACGGTACAAGCCTTCCTGTTTGCTGCCAATAATGAAAGGAACATGAATTTGCACAGTCTGTGTTTGACCGATGCGATCGAGGCGACCAATGCGCTGCTCCAGCAAATCGGGATTGCCGGGCAAGTCAAACAACACCAGATGGTGTGCAAACTGAAAGTTGCGACCTTCACTGCCGATTTCTGAGCAGATCAAAGCTTGTGCGCCTTCTTCTTTGTCTGCGAAATAAGCAGCGGCCCGATCTCGCTCGATAATATTCAGTCCGTCATAGAATGCCGCTGTGGGTAGACCTTCTTTCAAGCGTAAATGCGCTTCAAGCGCCAACGCCAACTCGGCCGAGGCACAAATAATTAATACTTTTTGCGGTTTCTGTTCTTTGATAAATTGCGTCAACCAGGCGGTACGCGGATCAGCCTTGATTGACGGCTCATGGACGCCTGACCCATCTGTGCCCGCATCAAGCGGATAGGGGTTTAACCTGCGTTCAGGGAAGCCTTCGACGCCTTGCCGGGTGTTGCGGAATAAGATTCGACCCGTGCCATGTTGATCCAGTAACTGCTGAATCGCCTCCGGCACACAGATTTCGGCAGCCTGGCTAAAGTCAATTCCGGAGTCGTCACCCAATACCTGGGTCACTTTGCTCACCCATTCACCGGAAAGAACGTCATTGAGCGGTTGTGCTTGTAATTCACCAACAAGTGACGAGACCTTGGCATAATTGTTTTCTTGTTCGACAAAGGCCGAAAACGAATGAAAACGATCAGGGTCGAGCAGCCGTAGTCGCGCAAAATGGCTTTCAATCCCCGCCTGTTCAGGGGTCGCAGTGAGCAGCAATACGCCACGGCTAACCTTTGCCAGAGATTCAACACATTGATACTCGACACTGCTCTGTGCTTCCGTCCAGTGAAGGTGATGGGCTTCATCCACCACGAACAAATCCCAGTCGGCCTTTGCCGCGTGAGTTTGGATGGACGTGTCTGAAACCAGAAAATCCTGATGACAAAGTACCAGTTGTTCGGTCTCGAAGGGATTGTCGACGCCTTCTTCCAATAATGAGTCATAACGGTCACGATCGAAAATTGAAAAGCGCAGATTGAAGCGACGCAACATTTCGACCAGCCATTGATGCACCAGCGTGCAAGGCACGACAATCAGTACCCGGCTTGCCAGACCCTTATGAATTTGAGCGTGCAGAATCATACCGGCTTCAATGGTTTTACCCAGGCCGACTTCATCGGCAAGTAATACACGAGGCGAATGGCGTTGAGACACTTTGTCAACGATATAAACTTGATGTGGTAGCAAACTGGTTCGAGAACCGAGCAAACCGCTGACTGAAGATTGTTGCAGGCGATGTTTATGTTGCAGCGTTTCATAACGTAGCCGAAATGCGCGGTTGCGATCATAGTGACCACTGACTAAACGCTGTAAGGGTGAGGTAAACTGGATAAAGCAATTCAGATCGACCTCACTCATCGTGAGCCGTTCGCCTTGCTCGCCGATGACATGATAGTGGATCAAATCACCTGATTCATCCAGTGACTGAACGGTATATTGTCGCTCCTCATGATCTGCAATGACATCACCGGGTTTGTAGGTCACTCGGCTGATCGGCGCATTGTCGGTCGCGTAGGTGCGAGGCTCACCTGCCGCCGGGTAGCTAATGGTGACCCGCCGATTGACGATTTCGGTAATGATTCCAAGCCCTAGTTTGGGTTCAGTCTGGCTGACCCAACGTTGGCCTACGGTAAATAACATCAATTAACTGCTCTTTAGTCTGGTATCAAGTTGATTGCGGACAGAAATTTTAACATGATCTTATCTTAACCTAGTACATCATCCACAATATATTGACGGATACAGCGCCTTTTACAAAATGCTAGGCGGATACTGTTTTTTGGGAGTTTGAGTTTGGATCAGCCACTGATTTTACAGGCAGAAGAAAGTGCAGAATATTATTTTCACGAGGGCTGTTTTATTCTGGAGCTGCTAAACACAGAGGCGGATCAGGACGTCTCGATAGCTCGTGCTCGCGTTGCACCGGGAACGGCGACACGGTTTCATCGTTTGATCGGCATTAGCGAACGCTATCTGGTACAGCAAGGGCGCGGACTCGTGACGATTGGCGAGCAACCGGCTGAAGCCGTACAGTCCGGCAGCGTGGTATTGATTCCGCCAGACGTCAGACAACGGATTGAAAATGTGGGATCTGAGCCGCTGATTTTTCTGGCCATTTGCACGCCGCGTTTCAGACCCGAGTGCTATCAGGACCTGGAGGGCCCATAGTCATAATCGCCACCTTTTTCAAGTGCTCGCAGGTAGGCAGTGCGAGCCTGAAAGCGCTTTACATAAGCGTGTATTTGAGGGTATTGCTCACCTATAGCCCCCCTTGCCACACTGGCTTCCAGCGGGAAACTCATTTGGATATCCGCGCCGCTGAGCGACTCACCGGCAAACCATTCATGATCGGCTAGATAGCCTTCAATAAAGTCCATCGTATGCTTGATCTCAGGGCTGACAAAGTCACTCATGACCTTATTGGCAATCATCTTCGCGACAGGTTTGATGAAAAACGGCATCGGGCTGGTTTTGACTTTTTCAAACACCAGCCGCATCAGCAACGGCGGCATCAATGAGCCTTCTGCAAAGTGTAACCAGTAGATATAATCACGATACGCAGTCGTGTCTTCTGCTGGCGTAAGGGTTTCTTTGCCGTAACGGCGAACCAGATAGTCAATAATAGCCCCTGACTCAGCGACGGTGATTTCACCTTCGGCGCCCGTATCGGTAATCACAGGCGACTTCGCCAGTGGATGAACGGCTTTTAGCGTTGCCGGCCCGCGCATCGTTTCCAAATCACGTTCGTAACGTTTTACTTCGTAGGGAGTACCGAGCTCTTCCAGCAGCCATAAAATACGTTGCGAACGCGAGTTATTAAGGTGGTGAACAGTAATCATCTAGCTTTCCAAGATTGAGTTGAATGGTTACCGAAGGTTATGGCACCTGAATTTGAGCGCCTGACTGGCCGGGCATGACAATCTGAGAAGCCTGTTGTCGCCGCATTTCCTGTAACTCTTCCATGGTATCTTCCATGGCTTTGTTGGCAGCAGCACCGTAATTGGCAACTGCTTGTGCCAGGTTTTCACCTGCAATCTCAAAACTCAAAGGCAATGCGCCTGCGGGCGTCATCATCTGAGCCTGACCAATAAAAAGAATTGTTCGGGCCGCATCAGGAAGGCCTTCGGTGGTAACGGGTGTCATGCGACGAATAGTGCCAACTTTATTATCAGTGAAGACCTCTTCCTGATACAGTGAATTGGCATCCATGGTGTTTTGCGGGGTACTTTCCGGGTTCATTGATATTATCTCGCAAAACACCATGGATG
>Ga0316207_10003529_pt1 | contig 14390 bp, 13 predicted proteins | sample 6weekpyrite_MG_FD_204943 | JGI IMG/M metagenome (GOLD analysis project Ga0316207, IMG submission 204943) | Microbial mat bacterial communities from mineral coupon in-situ incubated in ocean water Damariscotta River, Maine, United States -... | ecosystem: Environmental > Aquatic > Marine >... | reverse complement strand
CGTCGCCACGAGAGACGGCATCAACGTCACCATGATCGACATCATTATGGGCATCGTAGTTGCAATCATCGCCGCCATCATGATCATCATGGCTATCAAGCACACCATGGTCGCCACCACGATTATGCTACTTCTGTTTTATATAGCGGCATTGAGCTGATTTTTAAATTTTAGTGCTTATTCTTATGCAGATACGCGTCATACAACGTTTAATTATATTGAGTAATTTCTGCAATAAGCCTGTTACGTGTATGCTAGAGACATGAATTTTCTTAAAATAACTTTGTTCTTCCTGTTATTCGTTGCCTTGCCAGTCAGCTTTACGCATGCGGCACCACCAACGTGGCAGGCAGGTCTCCTAGCCAAGAACAGCCAGCTTTCTCCCAATGAAGCGGCGGCACGTGTGCAAGCGAAATTAGGTGGTCGCATTCTGGCCATTGAAACGATACAGCGTAAAAAACAAACCTTTTACCGTATTAAAATCCTCACAGGCCGCGGTATTGTCCGCGTCATTATGGTTAATGCCAACACAGGGCGTTTTCGCTAGGTAGATTGATGCGTGTACTTGTTGTCGAAGATGAAAATGCTATTTTAGAGCAGCTACGCAGCCAACTTGAAGCCGAAGGTTATATGGTTGATTGCAGTAGTGATGGTGAAGATGGTTTATTCAATGCGCGTGAATATCCAATTGATGCGGCCATTATCGATCTCGGTCTCCCCAAGCTTTCCGGCAGTGAAGTGATTCGGACACTTCGCGAAGAAGGTAACACCCTGCCTATTTTAGTCCTCACTGCACGTGGTAGTTGGCAAGATAAAGTCGCTGGGCTTGAGGCTGGTGCAGATGATTATTTAACCAAACCCTTTCATTTTGAAGAGCTTATCGCAAGGCTGCGTGCATTGCTTCGTCGTAGTGGCGCGGCAACCGCTACTGACCAATTACATTGTGGCCCGATCAAGATAGATTTTTCAAAACAGCAAGTCAGCCTCGATGAAAATAATATTGAGCTCACCACCTTTGAATACCGTTTGCTTGAACACCTAATGCGGCACACCGGCGATGTTATTTCAAAAGCCGAATTAGCTGATTATTTATACCCTCACGATGATGATCGTGACAGTAATGTCATTGAGGTAATGGTTGGGCGATTACGCAAAAAGCTTGACCCAAACACCAAGCTACAACCTATTGAAACCATGCGTGGTCGCGGTTACCGATTTACGCTAAGTGAAAATAGCGTAAGTAGCGAAGGAAGTTAATGAAGCTATCAATTAATACACGTACCATCATCGGAGCGGGTTTGGTACTCAGTGTATTTCTTGTTTTAACCGATTGGACATTAGATCGTGCCTTTGAAGACTCTGCCCGCGCAGCTATTCAAGAACGACTACGTGGCCAGCTCTATCTGCTGATTGGTGAAACCGATGTCAGTGACACGGGCAAAGTTAGTTTTCCCAGTAAGTCAGCACTTACTCGCCTAAACCAACCTGATAGCGGGCTCTACGCCACTGTGCATAGCCAGAAAACACCTGTATGGCAGTCTCAATCCATTATTACAGAGCCACCAGCCTTTGTTGATGGCCTCACCACCGGCGAGGAACGCTTTGAACTACTAAACGAAAAAAACAATTTCGTCTTAAGTTATGGCATTGAATGGCAAACAGCGACGAGTAATATTTTACTCACCTACTCCTTGGTTGAAGATACCCGTAGCTTCAACGCGCAAATAAGCCAATACCGAAAAACACTCTGGGGCTGGCTGGGCGGTATGGCTGTTTTACTATTAATTGCGCAATTAATGGTACTGCGCTGGGGACTTCGGCCATTACGCACCGTCGCAGATGAGCTACAACATATTGAACAAGGACAACAGGAAGCACTTCGTGCAGACTATCCTCAAGAGTTACGCGGCCTTACCCATAATCTTAATGCGCTGCTCAGCCATGAACGGGCTCAACAGCAACGTTACCGTCATGCACTTGCTGATCTCGCCCATAGCCTGAAAACTCCACTGGCTGTCTTACAAGGCGCAATCAATGATCCTGACACGATCCACGAACAAGTGACTCGTATTCAACAAAGTATCGATTATCAATTACAGCGCGCCGCTACTGCTGGTCGCTCTGGCTTGAATGCGCCTATTCCGCTTCGCCCTATTCTTGATAACTTAGTTGGTGCCTTGCAAAAGGTTTACCGAGACCAACAATTTCAATTCCACATCACCGTTGCTAACGAATTACTTATTCGCGCTGATCAAGGTGATCTGACTGAGCTCTTTGGTAATTTGCTCGACAATGCCTGCAAGTGGGCTCAGAAAACGATCAGCATCCATGCTGAGCAAAATGGTGATGCCATTAGTATTCAGATCACGGATGATGGTCCAGGGATCCCTGCAGATCAGCTCGAACATATTTTGCAACGTGGTGGTCGTGCCGATGAAACAGTCACTGGCCAAGGCATTGGACTATCCGTGGTACAGGAAATAATTAATGCCTATGCTGGTCACCTTAATCTTCATAACCAAGATAATAGTGGCCTTCGTGTTGTCATCAGTTTTCCGAATCGACTGAGCTAGATCATTTTTAGTAAAATATTTTAGCTTGTACAGTTAATTTAATTTCTAACTTAGATCATCTAACAGCTTGTGTGGTTTTAAGCTTTCTATGTTATCCACAAATTCTGTGGATAAGTCTGTGGATTAAGTAATTTCAAAATCCATTTTCACCCTGATTTGTTGCATATTTATCAGATTGTGTATTTTTTATACAATCCATTTTTCTTATATAAATCAACGTGTTTCACGGTTTTTATAGTGTATAAATCATTTTTGTCACTATTTCCCCGAAAAAAGTACTGATTGTTCCACGGCCTGTGAATAAGACTTTACTGATACTGTGCATCAAGCCGTCAATAACAAGCGATTAGATAAAATACGATGTCACCGACGCGAGCAAATCTCACTACTCAACAAGCAAAAATTTATTGACTCACTTGCCCACAAGACAAGCGATGAGTATCTTGGCCACCCTATGAACTCGACAGCAAAAAAATCACGCCCCGCCTCAACTTGGCGACGTAATCATCGCGGCAACCTTCCTTTTACAATTGCGCTGAACCGCAGCTTATTTCGTTTATTTGGCTCTTATCTGCCACGGTTAATGAGTTGGTGGGGATTTCGGCTTTGGTCCCAAACTCATCGCTTTGAAGCGCCCACTCGTGAGAAGCGTTTGCAGCTTCGAGCCAGTGAGTGCTCACTTCGTTTGAATGATATTGAAGTTAAAGCGTGGAAATGGGGAAATGGCCCAAGTGTTTTACTTGTGCATGGCTGGAATGGGCGAGGTATGCAACTTGGTCGGCTAGTCGACCCACTACTGAGTGCGGGGTATCAAGTGATTACCTTTGATGCACCGGGCCATGGCCAAAGCGGTGGCACGCATACCCACCTAATACAAATACGTGATGCCATTATTGCTTTATCAAAACAGCACGGTCCTCTGCACGCTGCCGTTGGTCATTCTTTTGGCGTGGCCGCACTCAGTTCGGCAGTCGTTGCCGGCGTGTCGATACCAAATTTGGTGTCTATCAGCGCACCCGGTGGACTAAGTCAGCTAGTCAATCGTTATAACCAGGCAATGTGTATGCCTGATGCAATGGCACAACAATTAACACAACGCATCATTGCACGCATCGGTTCGTCTCTTTGGGAACGGTTTTCAGAAAGCTACCCTCTCACTGACAATGTGCAACGCACATTAATCATTCACGATAAAGAGGATCGATTGGTTCAGTGGCAGGAAAGCGAACGCCTTTCCCAATGCTGGCCAAATACTGAGTTATTACTCACCGAAGGACTTGGCCATCGCCGTATTTTACAAAATACAAAACTGGCAAATAGTATTACCGACTTTATTGATACCCCATTAATCGGTGACGATCTTAGTTAACTGCGTTTAGGCATGACTGCATACGTGTACGAAGAACAATCGTATTAAATGGTTTTGAAATATAATCACTCGCGCCAGCCTGAATACAGTCGCCAAGCACTTTATCATCCTCTTGCGCAGAGACCATGATAATAGGTAGATTCGTATACTCATCACGGTCACGAATTTGTTTTAAAACCTCAACACCATTCATACCGGGCATATTAATATCAAGTAACACCATGTCGCATTGACCATAAAAAACTTTTTTTAGCGCTTGCTCACCATTTTTAACGCTCTCTACATAACATCCATAGCGTTGCACTCGACGTTCAAGTACATCCCGATTCATCTCATCATCATCAACTACCAGTATACGTTTCTTTTCAAGTACTGACTGTTCACTCTGAGCATCACGATCGGCGATACCCCGTCCTATCAAATGCTGCCAGATACGGGCCTTCAATAAGGGAAAATTAATTGGTTTAATCAAATAGTCATTGGCGCCTGCTTACAGGCAGGTGACAACGTTTTGTTTATCACTATCCGCCGTTAACATCATGACAATCGTATCATTCAATAGCGGATCACATCTCATTTGGTATAACACTTCATCACCGTTCATCCCTGGCATCATTAAATCAAGTAATACTAAATCAAACCGCTCCACTGTCATTTTTTCCAATGCTTCGGGACCACTTTTAGCCGTATCAACTTGATACTCCTCACTCTCTAAACGACGGCCAAGCAGTGTCCGCGACACTTCATCATCATCGACAATTAATAGGGAAATATCTGCTTTTTTAAATGACATAACACTTAATTCTTTATATTAATTTTGTTTTGTTAGTTCGTACTTACCAAGCAAATCATCGACTTTATTCATTAGGCTGGGCATATCATAATCCCCTTTGCTTAGTACCTCTTCAAACGAAGCACTCATTTGTGCTGAACGTTCTTCAATATCAACCCCCGTAAAAGCAATAACAGGTATGTCAGCATACCCTGGCGCATTTTTTAACTCTTCAAGAAACTCCATGCCATCCATAACTGGCATCATAATATCGACAAAAATAAGTGCTGGCCTTTTTTCTGCAATGACCTGCAATGCTTCGAGACCATTCTTTGCTTCTGCAACCTTAACACCATGCCCTTCTAAAATAGTGCGCATAGTGGCAAGCATTTCCCAGTCATCGTCAATGACCATTACCAAAGGTTCAGACTTTTGCCTTACCCATTTTTTAATCACCGTATCAAGATGTTCACGCTCAATTGGCTTCAACATATAATCTGATGCACCAAGGGCATAACCCGCTTGCGCATTATTAACCATCGTCAACATAATGACAGGGATATTTGCCAATGCTTGTTCTTTTTTCAAATTCTTTAAAACGGCCCAGCCATCCATATCTGGCATCATGACATCGAGCGTGATCAAGTCAGGTTTCTTCTCGCGTGCAGCCCGCAAGCCTTCCATACCATTTGCTGCAAGGATAACGTTAAAACCTTCTTTCTTTAGATGCCGACCAACGATCTCGCGCACATGTTCATCATCATCGATAACAAGCACCGTACTAATATAGCTACGTCGCTCATCACCACTCAGTCGTTCAGCTATTCTCTCAACATTGTTAACCGCTCCTTCAGGTGTCGTTTGTGCTTCAAATATAGTTCCTACTGGTAACACAGGAATATGTACAGTGAACGTTGTCCCTGCGCCTAACTCACTAGTTACTTGAATATTGCCATCCATTAGTTCACTAAAATGTTTACTAATAACAAGACCAAGTCCTGTACCACCATACTTACGCGTTGTAGACTCATCAGCTTGCACAAATGGCTGGAATAATTTTTCTAGCTGCTCATCAGCAATACCAATACCAGTATCTGAAATTTCAAATGTCATCATATTCATGACAGCATGATGTTTACTACTGATAGTCAGACTAATATGCCCGTCATTAGTGAACTTACTCGCATTTGATAAAAGATTGATGAGTATCTGTCGCAACTTAACCATATCAGCACACATCAAAACATCCGGTTCGACTTCAAGATTAATATCAAAGCTATTGTTATTTTTTTGTGTCAGAGGTGTAATCGTATTAGCGACATCATCAATAAGCTGACCAATCGTAAAACTTTCTATATATAACTCCATACGTCCAGCTTCAATCTTGGAAAGATCGAGAATTTCATTAATCATGACGAGTAATTGATTAGCCGCTGATTTAACCTTTGAAAGGTCTTTCGCATCTTGTTCTCTTTTATCCTCTTCAGCATCTTCTTGTAACATTTCTGAATAACCAATAATGGCATTAAGAGGCGTGCGTAATTCATGGCTCATGTTGGCAATAAACTGACTCTTCGATAGGTTTGCTTGTTCTGCATTGTGTACTGCTTTTTCAAGCCGTTTTAACATGGCCGCCACATACAATGGCAATATCGTCATCCATGCAAGCAGACCGAACCCAAGCAGCCTATTCTCAATCCAATAATCGCTATAAAAAAGCACAAAACTAAAACCGAGAAGACTTGCAGCATTAGTAAGATAGAGGTACTTACGACCAAACCGTATACCATTAGCAATGGTTGCCCAGAGGTAGCCACCGATAATTGGTGCGGTTGTTCCTCCCGCCGCTAATAACGCATAGGTAACAACACCCGTATCAACCAAAAGGCTTAGGATACGCCTCTTTGTAGATGCCCCTGGACGAAGAATATTCCATGCAGTCACACCAACACTAAATAAAAAATAAATGATTGCAACATGTAAAATAACATCTTCAGAAAATATCCTATCAGATGTGAAATAAATGCCACTTAAATAAACAAGGACAGTAAATGACAGGCCAATACGTACAACTGCCTGACCAAGATCAGCATCTTTGACTATGCTATTTGCTATTGATCTTGCAATTTTATTTTTCATAAAGACATCAATTCCTTGAAGCTTTTATAAATCCATCTTTAAGAAATGATCGATTCAATTTTTCCTAATAATCTTTTTATGTCTACTGGTTTTGTATCATAATCATCACAACCCGATGCCATTGCTTTTTCACGATCCGAAGACATGGCATGCGCAGATAACCCAATGATAGGAATATGTTGCGTTTCATCGTCAACCTTAAGTTTACGCGTTGCTTCCCAACCATCCATGCGCGGCAAACTCATATCCATAAGGATAATATCTGGTGAAACCGTACCAGCCATATCGCAACCGTCAACACCATCAACAGCGACATGCACCGTGTGTCCATGCTTCTCGAGCCGCCTTGTTAACATATCTCTATTCATCTCATTGTCTTCGACTAACAATATCGTGCTCATAAGCGCCCCTCCATAACATGGTTCTTTCCGTGCCAGTACAAACACTGGAATCCAAGTTATTTTTCCTCATCCCGAAATAAATCTTTAATTCTGATAAACTGTTCTTCTGTACTAAGAAATGCCTTCACAATCATTGGGTCAAAATGCACCGCATCTCCTTCCAATATAATGGCTTTGCTTTTTTCATGTGAAAAAGCAGGTTTATAACAACGCGCGGATGTCAGCGCATCATAAACATCCGACAGTGCCAAGATTCTTGCCGACAAAGGAATATCTGTGCCCGATAAACCTTGAGGATAACCTGAGCCATCCCACTTTTCATGATGGCTATGAGCAATATCAATCCCCATACGAATAAATTCATTGCCAGGATGTTTTTCATCTACTGCGCGTAATGTCTCAGCACCAATAACAGAATGTGTTTGCATCACTGCCCACTCATCACTGTTTAATTTTCCTGGTTTAAGTAAAACCTCATCAGGCACCCCAACCTTTCCTATGTCATGTAAAGGACTAGCCGCATAAATAACATCAATAAATTGTGGTGTAATTTGTGAACCGTATTCGGGTGTTTTCGATAGTTCTATAGAAAGAATCTTGCAGTACTCACGCATCCTATCAAGGTGGGCACCTGTTTCTGGATCTTTAGATTCGGCTAGTTTGGATGTTGCAAAGATTGTTGATAGTTGTGCTGATGAAATTTCCCTAACTTGTTCATTCACTTTTTCTTGAAGATGTTCATTAAATTCACTTAATTGTTGCTGATAGCGAACTTCCTGATCGTGAAACCGTTTCTTCTCCATACTTGACGAGACCCTTGCCTTTAATAAAACAGGATCAAACGGTTTAGGAAGATAATCATCAGCACCATTCTTAATACAACGGATGATACTTTCCATTTCATCAACAGCGGAAATCATAATAACGGGGATATGACGCAAACGCTGATTAGCTTTCATTTGCTCAAGTACTTCATAGCCATCCATTTCAGGCATCATGATATCAAGCAAAACCAGATCAATATCCATATCATACAAATACGTTAATGCGCTCACACCATTCTCGGCGGTATAAACATTGAATCCATCTCGAGAAAGCCTTCGTGACAAAACATCACGATTCATCTCATTATCATCAACAACAAGAATCCGGCCTAACGACAGCTCATTCTTAGCGAGGATGGCTTCCATAGTCTTTTCTCTCCAATAGCCTCTTTCTACGAAAAACGCATATCTAACTTATCGGGGGGTACGTACATATCTTTAATAAAAATCCGCATTCGAGTTAAATTTATTTCCCTTTTAAAAACATATATTTAAAAACACCCTTTATAACTTTCAAAATTAGCCGATAAATAGAGTAGGTTATGCAACAAAGCTGCTGGACATATGTCATCTGTTCCCATTTCTATCAATGCCCCACGACCCGCACCAACGGCCGCCTATCCTATTTCGGCAACAATTAATCCTGAAATAAAAGAAGGTGATAATAAGACTGAGTCTACTCGTGTGGTGAGTGGCAGTGAGCGCGTTGATAACCCCACACTTGATCAAACACGAGAGCAAAATAGCCAGAATCAAAATAACTTAACTGAACTTACTCCTGACGAACAACGCGTTTTGGAACAACTTAAAGCCAGAGACCGGGAGGTACGTGCACATGAGCAAGCACATCTTGCCGCAGCGGGAAATTTAGCGACCAGCGGTGCAAGCTTTACATATCAACAAGGTCCTGATGGACAGCGCTATGCCGTCGGTGGCGAAGTTGGTATTGAAAGTGCGGTAGTACCAGGCGATCCTGAAGCAACAGCTGCCCGTGCACAACAAATTAGACGCGCCGCTCTTGCGCCAGCAAACCCGTCAGCACAAGATCGTAGTGTCGCGGTAGCAGCCACCGCGACTGAACAAAAAGCGCAAGCTGAGCTTGCCAAGCAAGTACAGGAAGAACGCGGACAATCTGCTGTATCCATCTTCAATGATATTGCAGCGACGACTGGTGAAAATGAAGGCGAAGATAATAGAGCGACGCCTACTATTGTCGATGTTAATACCTTTGCATAAATAAATTATATTTTTGCTCTGCCAATAAAAAAGCCACTGCAATCGCAGTGGCTTTTTAAGTAATACCGGCAAAGAGTTAAATTAACCGACGCGCTGGTAATACAAGTTTTGTGGATGATTAGCTTGCGCAAAAAAGAACCAACGCTCAGCAATCAAACCGATGTATTGGCTAACAAAAGCGGCAATTAGTAAACCCGTACTGTCTTCACCAAATGCAAGACTCAACAAAGTAACCGGTACAACAAAGACTAATACCAAGAAAATCCATTTCGTCGATTTCATAAAGAGTAATGACATACCGTGGAAATATTCACGCGTGTTAAATGAACCACCCATGAAACCCATCGCGGTCTGGCGAATACGATTATCTCTCACACCAATAGCCGACTTCAACGAAGACTTATGACGAATTCGAGAATTACGAATTAATGACGCACTACGTGTAATGAACGCGGTCACTGTAATAATAATCGCCCAACCCGCATAGAAGTTAACTAAACTAGGTGCCATGTATGCAGAAAATACCGCCGCAAATGTGAAGCCAGAAGCACCACCTAATAAAGTGTAGTTAATCACTGTTAATGGCGTTGCCCATTCTTGTAAAAATTTAATACAACCGTAAATCATGCCTGTACAAAGGAATAATAAGAATGTTACCAACACACCAGCAAGACCGAGTATTAAGGTCAGATCACCTGTCACACCTGTTTTAATTCCAAATAGGGTTAAATCCCAACCCATGTAGTGAACAAGCCCATAAACCATCACTGCGCCAATCACGGCAGGAAGTACAATGACCTCTCGTGATAGCCATGATGTACGCCACATCGCTGCTGCACGCCATGCCCGTTCAGGATGACCTAAATGAAAAATAGATGAAATCAAGCCAGCGATCAAAAACGCAACTGATATCACACTACCCCAGACATAAAAATCTTGTGACTGTGAAGGCAATACATTAATGATTGCGTAACTTTCACCGGTATAAAGGGCTAAAAACAAGCCTTGTCCGACACCAATTAATGTCGTTAAAAAAATTACTGAAAAAGCGGGATTCATACTCTAACTCCTTACCAACTCGTCACATCATCAAGTGTATGGCTATCGTCGTCGATCTTAGGACGCTCGCCTTCTTTCTTGAGAGGATTATCTGCACGAACCAATTCATCTTCATGAATACGAATCTTGGTCTTGCGTCGTGGCAAGTAATGATTCGCAGGTTTAGTACCCCATTCAGGCATTAACTGGAAACCAGCCGCTTCACGAATTGTTTCAGATACGGTTGATTCAGGATCATGTACATCACCAAACAAGCGTGCACTGGTTGGACATGCAAGAACACAAGCAGGTTTACGTTCTGCTTCTGGCAAGCTTTCATCGTAAATACGATCAACACACAAGGTACATTTTTTCATGACCTTTTGGTGCTCATCAATTTCACGCGCGCCATATGGACAAGCCCATGAACAATATTTACAACCGATACATTTATCGTAATCAACCAAGACGATACCGTCTTCTTCACGCTTGTAACTAGCACCTGTTGGACAAACAGGCACACAAGGAGGATCTTCACAATGCAGACAAGATTTCGGAAAGTGGACTGTTTCTGTTTTCGGATACTCACCGACTTCATAGGTTTGTACGCGATTAAAGAATGTACCGGTTGGATCCTTGTCGTACGGATTATCATCCGACATAAAACCTGCTGGACCCGAGGTGTTCCATTCTTTACAACTGGTCACACATGCGTGACAGCCCACACATACATTGAGATCGATGACGAGTGCTAACTGTGTCATGACTTGTTCCTCTTACCGGCGAAATATTTCAGCCATGATTTACGTGTATCCTGTCCTGGAACAGGTTTGTAATTTTCAAATTGTGGGTAACTAACTTGTTCTTCACCACCTTCGCCTTCTTCTGCCTTGTAGACACGAACGCGAACATCAAACCAACCAGCCTGACCTGTAACCGGATCAGAATTCGAAAGATGCTCCCCATCATCATGGGCAGGTAACTCTTCCGAAATAATGTGGTTTAACAAGAAACCTTTTTGCGATTCATTCGCTTCTGGTGTGAGGTTCCAAGCACCCGCTGCCTTACCAATCGCATTCCATGTCCAAACGGTACCTGGCTCAACGGATTGTGAGAAACGGCATTTACCTTTCACCTTACCCCACTGTGATTCACACCAAACCCAATCACCATCTTCGAAACCACCTTGACGACCAAGTTCGGGACTCATGTAAAGGTAGTTATAAGTATGGATTTGACGCAACCATGCATTTTGCGAGTCCCATGAGTGATACATTGCCATCGGGCGTTGTGTCAGTGCATTCAATGGGTACTTCTGCTTATCAGAAAGCGACGATTCCAATGGCTCGAAGTAATACGGCAACGGCGTGAAGTAGGTTTCAACACGTTTACGTAGATGTTCAGGCGGCTGCTTACCCTGCGTTTTACCTTGGGCAGCAAGACGGAACTGTTGTAACACTTCTGAATAAATGTGAATCAGAATCGGTTCATCATAACGCGTTAGGCGATGTTCCTTCGCCCACTGCAAGTAACCCTTATTCCAGTTACGCATGTACTGATAAGATTTTGGCAACTCATAATGATAAACACAGTTGTTCTTCTCATACATTTGCCATTGATTCGGGTTCGGTTCACCTTTCATGAACTTCTCGCCACCCTTACCACGCCAACCTGCGAGGAAACCAATACCTGAACCTGGTTCAGTCTCATAATTGGTGACAAAATCAGGATAGTCACGGAATTTTTTCTCACCATCTTCTTTAGTGAAAGCAGGTAATTTCAAACGTGAACCCATTTCAACGAGTACTTCTTGGAATGGCTTACACTCACCTTTTGGTGGCACAACAGGAATACGTACTGAATCAACCGGACCTTCAAATTCTGAAATAGGACGATCCAACATCGAGATAACATCGTGGCGTTCTAGGTATGTAGTATCCGGTAAGATCAAATCAGCATAAGCAGTCATTTCCGACTGGAACGCATCACAAACAATAATGTATGGGATCTTGTATTTGCCATCTTCATGCTTGTCGTTAAGCATCTTACGCACTTCGACGACATTCATTGATGAGTTCCATGCCATGTTCGCCATGAAGATCATCAGTGTGTCAATCGGATAAGGATCGCCGCGCCATGCGTTTGTGATCACATTTTGCATCATGCCGTGCACAGATAATGGGTGCTCCCAAGAGAAAGCCTTATCAATACGAACCGGCTCGCCCTTATCATCAACAAACAGGTCATCTGGATCAGCAGGCCAACCTAATGGCATACCTTCTAATGGTGTGTTCGGCTTAACACCCTCCGGTCCCTTAGCTGTTTTCGCACATGGTGGAATCGGACGTGGGAACGGTGCCTTATGGCGGAAGCCGCCCGGTGTATCAATGGTACCGAGCATACTCATTAAAATAGACAGGGCACGAATCGAGTGGAAACCATTCGAGTGTGCTGCCAAGCCACGCATCGCATGGAAAGCAACCGGGTTACCCGTGACTGTTTCATGATCTTTACCCCAGACATCCGTCCAGGCAATCGGTAATTCAATCTTTTGATCTCGTGCTGTCACGCCCATTTCATAAGCAAGACGACGAATCGTATCGGCATCGATACCTGTAATACCTTCAGCCCACTCAGGCGTGTATTCGGCTACTTGATCGACTAATAACTGGAATGATGGCTTAACCGGTGTGCCATCGTCGAGCTTGAACTCACCGAGTAGACGAGGTTCCACACCATCGGTATGAGTAACAACGGCTTTATTCGCATGACGATCCCACCAAAGTTTATTCTGTGGATCGAAACAACCTTCTTCTTCAGCCACTTCTGCGCGAACAAACATACCGTATTCAGTGCTGTTCTCATCCATATTGACGAGTTGTGCACTATTTGAATACTGAACAAGGAACTCACGATCAAAAAGACCTTGTTTAATAATTTCATTAATTAGTGCTAATAATAAAGCACCATCCGTACCCGGTTTAATGGGCACCCATTCATCCGCAATGGCTGAGTAACCAGTACGAACAGGGTTAATCGAAATAAATTTACCGCCATCACGCTTAAATTTAGATAGCGCGATCTTCATTGGATTTGAGTGATGATCTTCTGCCGTACCGATCATGATGAACAATTTAGAACGATCTAAATCCGGACCACCAAATTCCCAGAACGAACCACCAATGGTGTAAATCATGCCGGCAGCTAAGTTCACCGAACAAAAACCACCATGCGCCGCGTAATTAGGCGTACCGTATTGCTTTGCAAATAGGCCCGTTAGCGCCTGCATCTGATCACGACCCGTGAATAAAGCAAATTGCTTAGGATCAGTCTTACGGATCTTGCTGAGACGCTTCTCCATGGTATCGAAGGCTTCATCCCAAGAGATAACTTCGTACTCACCTGCACCACGTTCGCTGCCTTCCTTACGCTTAAGCGGCTTAGTAAGACGTGCTGGCGAATACTGCTTCATGATGCCTGAGGCACCCTTAGCACAAATAACACCTTTATTAAGCGGGTGGTCAGGGTTACCCTGAATGTATCGTACTTCGCCTTCACGCAGCGTGACTCGAATACCACAACGACATGCACACATGTAGCAAGTGGTGTTTTTAACTTCGATGTTTTCGCTATTTGCAGCTGAAATATCAGAATTTGTTACTGACATGGTTCACCTAATCCTAAAAATAAGGCTCGTAGGGTATACGAGCCAACAACTAAACAGAAATTAATGATTTGAATAAGTATATAAGAATTTAATTATATACTAAAGATAAAAAAATAATGATTTATTTCATTAAGTTAGGCTTTTCTAAACACCTATAGATGATGGTGGATTCACATAAATAACTCGAATTTCCCCCTTTTTCTAGGGGAAGAAATTCGATAATAGAACGATTTTCAGAGTCAAACTGCTTAAATTAACGCTCGGTGCTACCTTCAACAACACATGCTTCTGTTAGTGGGCACTCCACAATATCATGCGAATCGCCCAACTCTTTCCAAATAGCATCAAGCGCCTGATCGGCCGTCGCAAAA
>Ga0316207_10003528_pt1 | contig 14400 bp, 13 predicted proteins | sample 6weekpyrite_MG_FD_204943 | JGI IMG/M metagenome (GOLD analysis project Ga0316207, IMG submission 204943) | Microbial mat bacterial communities from mineral coupon in-situ incubated in ocean water Damariscotta River, Maine, United States -... | ecosystem: Environmental > Aquatic > Marine >... | reverse complement strand
CGGCTCAATAAGGGTAATGTCCAGCATGGGGTCAAACTTGTGCAGGTACTTGGCACATGTTGAACCACCAAAACCACCACCAACCACGATAATCCTGCCGGAGACCTTTTCTGCTTTGCCACAGGAAACAAGCGGACCGAGTGTAGCGACCAGTGCACTGCTACCACCCAGGAATTTAAGGAACTGCCTGCGATTGAATGTATTCATGACATGCTCCCTGTTACTTGCCGGCAAAGTGATTGCTGATGAGCTCAATTTCTTCGTCCGTATAGCCTTTTGCGTGACGCCCCATCACCGTCGAGGGACGTTTACCCGAACGGAAATCCTTAAGCGAACTGGTAATGAATTCAGCCGACTTACCCTGGATACTCGGAATCGCACCCGGACTGTTACCATCTGTACCATGACATGCGGCACAGGAATTGCTCAGCATCGCGCCACGGCTGATACCGGCGGCTTGCACAGTTGCAACGCCTGTTAACAACATCGTGAATAGAAGTGGATAGACAGAAAAGGTAAACCGCACAACTCACCTCCATGCGAAGGTTCAATAAATGCTTAGTTACATAGTTACTATATTGATTCTTGTATCACAGCTATATCAGAACATCATTGATCAAAATCAAGAATGGTAATTTCTTGATAGATAAAGGAATAAAGGGGTGGATAAAGAGATAAAGGGGAAGGGGTCAGCACACTTTTCAGAGTCTACTTCCGGCCATAGCGGTCGTTCTGAGAACGCATCCATTATCCTGTACCCCACCAAGAACAGCCATTCCTAATAAAAAACCCCAGATAACTCTGGAGGTAACATTTATGAAATTGGCTTTACCCTTATACATTATTGGACAATGCAAGTTCTACCCAAAAAGTACAACTTTCACCGGGTGTACTATCTACACCAATCCCACCCCCCATTAGTTCAACGAGCTCTTTAGTGATGGTGAGCCCCATACCGGTACCTTCAATATTATTATTAATATCGAAACGCATAAAAGGAACAAATAATTCCTCAATTTCCTCTTCTTTTAAACCTTTCCCTGTATTCATAATAGATATACGAAGACGCTGCCCCTCAACCCGCTTGCTATTTATAGTAATACTCCCACCCTCATAATTATATTTCACTGCATTGGACAGGATATTCAGAAATACCTGTTTCAGACGAGTGTAATCTGCCTTTACAACATCCTTTGCGCCACTTATGTGCTCTACAAGTTTTAAATTATTCGACTTAATCTGAGGCTCGATTAGTGCAAAACAATTTTGCAATAGCTCATTGACAACAACATCTTCAGTGCTAATTTCCAATTTCCCGGATTCTATTTTTGATAAATCCATTGCATCATTAATGAGATCCAGCAAGTGCCCCCCTGCACCAGAAATTTCTTTAATAAACATTTGTTGCTTTTCACTAAGGTTATTTGAATCAATTTCGAACAATTTACTGTAACCAATAACAGCATTCAAAGGGGTGCGTAGTTCGTGACTCATTTGTGATAAGAATCTTGATTTCATTTGACTGGCATTCTTTGCCTCATTTTCTGCTCGTTCACGATCCTTAATTGTTTTTTCTAAAACAACATTGATATTGCGTACCTTTGCAATTGCATTATTTGTTTTTTGGAGAAGAAAAATCATTATGGATATTATGATCGATAATATGATTCCTAACACGCTAATTATTTCTGGTATAAACGTAGAATTATTTTTTAAAAAGCTTTCTGTTGGCATCACTATGACAGAAACCTCGTGTTCCATAACATCGATATTGGATGTTGTTAGCCAGTCATCATTATTAATTTGTCGCCATCCCTGCTTTCTATAGACATTTTCATTATTGATTAAGATAGAAATCTTAAAATTCGCATTCTTGCTAGTCGATTCTTTGAAATTGAACACATAATCAATCCAGGCATCTATTACAAAAACCGCACTAATAAAACCATCGAATTCGTTATTAACAAACAGCGGGAGATAAATTATGAATCCCTTACCACCTTGAACTAGATTTATCGGGAGTGTCATTGTTGGCTCCCTCTTGTCTCGAGCAAGCTCCAGGGCAATACGCCTGTTTTTCTCGAAAGCTAAATTCAGGTTCACAGCTTCCTCATTACCTTTTAATGGCGCAATCCAGCGCACATGAAAACTTTTATCAACCCACCCCAAGGCTTTGAATCCGGGTAAATCTTTTAAATAAGCATTAATGTCTTGAAGAAATTCTGTTTTAGGGGTTCCTCCTCGCACTCTCCATCGTTGTGCAATTCGTTGTAGTGATGGAACACGTGAACGAATATCGGCTTTCAAGGAGGAAGAAAGCTCATTTGCTTTAATCCCGATCAAGTTTCGTAAGTTATTGTCTCTCTGGCTATCAAGATACCACCATAAGATAGTGACAAGTATGCATAAAATGATACCGACTTGAACGGGCAGTGTTTTCCCATGTTCATTAGTTGCAGATTGAACCACGGATATTCCTCAAAGCTTTAATGCTTATTAAGTGCATAAATTTAATAGCGCTCTTTACAGCTAAATACTGAGGTTGCTTTGAGTCATCCCAAGCCATATATTAGATTTCTCTAACAGGCGGCTTCGGGTCGACAGCGATCATTCATTTCGTTTACCCACCTGCCAGATCTTGCCGGTCAGTACCATCCACAACAGGATGCCGTAACAGACACCGATCACAACACGAGATTCAAGTGGGTAGGTATCATTCGGTGAGATATAGCCTTCAATGAAACCCGCGCCAACAAGAAATAAGGCAACAACGACAAGCAGCTTACCTGCCTGGTTTACAGCATTTCGAAATGCTGCGACACGTGTCTGGTCTCCGGGGCGAATAATTGCTTCGCCAAGACGGATACCCGCTGCTCCTGCAAGGCAGATAACAGTGAGCTCAACCACACCATGAGCAATGACAAATTCAAACAGGCGGCCATCGAGATCATATTGCCTGACAAAGGCAAAAATACCGCCGAGCATGAAACCGTTCATGCTGATGATATACAACGTACCAATGCCGTAAAAGGCACCAAGTACAAACGCGAACAGGGATACAACGATATTATTGGTCAGGATCTGGACCGATAACACCGGCGAGGGAATGACATTGAGCAGGTTGTCGGTCCACAGGTTACCGGACTGTACCGTATCGATCATCGAAGGGTGGGCAAACAGGCTGACTATCTCCGGGTAGTTCCAAACGAGTAACCAGCCGGCGACGGCCGTAGCAATAAACAGGAACGTGGTAATCATAAAGTCATGCCGCAGATCGGCCATGACCTGCGGCACTTCAATCATGATAAGTTTTTTTAGTTCGTGCCAGAAGGCCTGCGGCCGCCGGTAGATGACATCATCACTGCGCGCAAACAAGGCCTCAAGTGAACGGGTAATTTTACCGTTGGGCAGTACGCTGCGAGCAAGCGAGACATCACGTGCCAGGGCACGTGACTCTTGCACGATCTCGAGCACCTCGTCGAGCGGCTGGGCTTTCTTGTCTGTCTGGATCGACAGCAATTCATTTAAACGCTGCCAATGCTTGTTACGCGTCTGCAACCAGCTGCTGATTGATTTCGCTGACGCCGAACTCAAAACTGTTCACCTTGCTGAACTGCCTGCAGGCGTTCATGCAGGCTGTTGCCATATTTATGGGCTGCAGTCTGTTCAGGCAGGGGGACGTCCATCTTTTTCAATATCTGTTCGGCGAGGCGAACACGTGATGGGGCTTCCATTGATTCCCATCGCTCAAGCAGACTGCGTAACACCTCAAGCTGCTCGGGGGCATACTGTTCATTTTGAGCCAGTTCATCAAACTGCTCAAAATCATCGGCGCTGGTCTTGTTTTCAAACACAAGCAAGGTACCCGCGGCCATGTCACCGATGCGCACGGCATTTTTCGAAAACAGGCATACGGCCATGCCGACCATGTACAGCGATGGCAGTGAATCGACCAGGCGGAATATATTACGGATCAGCAGGGCACCCGTTGTAGGTGTGCGCCCATCAAGCGCAACGATCCGCACCCCTGCCATGCGTTTGCCGGGCGTACGCCCCTGCATGGTCACCTCGAGTACCGGGTGGTAGAGAAAATAGATGATCGCAGCAGGAATAAAGGCCAGTGATGACCAAAATGAATCGGTAAACAGGCCGATGTTTTCTTCGGGGCTAAAGTACAGGATGACAAACATAACCAGCACCCATGCCAACGCGATGACAACGCGGATGTGCCAATCAATAATAAAGGCATAACTGCGACTGCCTATTCCCGCAACGGGAAGGGAGAACTCCGTGGCATCGGCCGATTGAATCGTGATCTGATCATCCATACTAAGATTCACTATAGCATGCCTTTGCTATACGGGCCGGTCCTGGCTAGGCGGGTGGAAACAGCACTGATTCGAATTCCTTCATCGCCATTTCATAGACATTGCGCTTGAAATACACGACCTCGTCCAGCGGCAACCAGTAATTCACCCAGCGCCAGTGATCAAACTCGGGCTGCTGGCAGCTGTTCAGGCGTACATCCTCATCTGAGCCTGTCAGGCGTAGCAGGAACCAGCGTTGTTTCTGGCCGATACAAAGGGGTTTTTTATCATGCCGCAGGAGTTGCCTGGGTAACTTGTAACGCAACCAGTCACTGCTCTGACTCAGGATCTCGACATGCTCGGGCTGCAGGCCTACTTCTTCGTCGAGCTCACGGAACAGGGCCTGCTCGGCGGTTTCATTCTCGCGAATACCACCCTGCGGGAACTGCCAGGCGTTCTGCCCAATTCTGCGTGCCCACAATAACTGGTTCTGTGAATTGCAGAGAATAATCCCCACGTTGGGCCGAAACCCTTGTTCGTCTATCACACAGCCACCCTGAAATTTAACTGCAGTGATTGTCACACGAATAACTTTTTCCATCAATCCACCTTGTGGACGACAGAATTACATTGTCCTTTCGCGCAGGGTTTTTTATGCTGTCGCGCATTATTGTGTCTTTTTCTGTTGGAGAACCACCTTGAGCCTGGCAATTTTTGATCTCGATAACACCCTGTTAGCCGATGACAGCGACTACCTGTGGGGACGCTTTCTCGTCACACTCGGTGTCGTTGACGGTGACTGGTATGAACAGGAAAACCAGCGTTTTTATGATGACTACAATGCCGGGCGACTCGATATCTTCGAATTTTTGAGTTTCGCACTCGCGCCACTGGCCGAGCATGATATGGCAACCCTGGAACAGTGGCATGCCCGCTTCATGGACGAGAGTATTTACCCGGTTATGCTGACCAAGGCGCAGGAACTCGTCGATAAGCATCGCGCCGCCGGGGATACGCTGTTGATCATCACGGCAACAAACCGCTTCGTCACCGCGCCAATTGCCGCCGCCTATGGCATCAACAACCTGCTTGCCACCGATCCGGAGATCGTCGATGGCCGTTATACCGGTAAGGTCAGCGGAACACCGTGTTTCCGCGATGGTAAGGTAACGCGCCTGAATGAGTGGCTGGTCGAGCACCCACATGACCTGGCAGATGCGAGTTTCTACTCTGATTCCCAAAACGACCTGCCGCTTTTGAGCATGGTCGGCCACCCGGTCGCAGTCGATGCCGATGACACGCTCAGTGCCCATGCCGAACAGGTCGGCTGGACACAGATTAGTCTGCGTTAGATTGTGACCACACGCCGCCCTGTCATTCTGTTCCTGCTTGCCGTGCTGGCTCCGCTCAGCCTGGTCATCTCGCTGGGCAGTGGCAGTGTCGAAATCCCGTTCACCGATGTGTTAAGCAGCTTGCTGACAGACACTGCGTCCATGCAGCATGACATTATCTGGCAACTGCGCTGGCCACGCGCCGCGAGTGCGTTTGCTGCCGGTGGCCTGCTCGCACTTGCAGGTGTGCTGATGCAGGTGCTGTTGCGCAACCCACTTGCCGACCCCTATATATTAGGTACATCAGGTGGTGCGGCCGTGTTTGCCCTGCTTGCCTTTATCGCCGGGCTCAGTGGTCTGTGGATACCGGCAAGTGCCTTTGTCGGTGCACTACTCTCCACCCTGCTCGTGTTCGGCATCTCACATGGTCGTGGCAGCTGGACAAGTCATCGCCTGCTGCTGACCGGTGTTGTGATTGCCTTCGGCTGGGGAGCCGTCATCAGCTTCTTGCTCAGTGTTGCCCCGCAGGCACAGCTGCGCGGCATGCTCTACTGGCTCATGGGTGACTTGTCACACGCGCAGCATGGCATCGCCGGACTCGCTGCCCTGCTCGTCATGTTCATCGTCAGCCTGCCCCTGCTGCGCGGTCTCGACATCCTGCAGCGCGGTTCGCTACAGGCAGCTTCGCTTGGTCTGAATGTACAACGCCATGAATGGTTGTTATATGGCTTTGCCGCATTGTGCACGGCCATTGCTGTGAGCCTGGCGGGCAGTGTCGGCTTTGTCGGCCTGGTCGTACCACACCTGTTGCGTCTGCTACTGGGTACAAGCCAGCACCGCTGGTTGATCCCCGGCTCAGTCCTGCTCGGTGGCAGCCTGCTCGTGCTCGCCGACACACTGGCACGCAGCCTGTTCGCCCCGCAACAACTGCCGGTCGGGGTTATGACCGCTGCACTGGGTGTGCCGTTGTTCCTGTTCATGTTGTACAAGGGGCGACAGTCATGACCGTGCTACGCAGCGAACAACTGACTATCACGATCGGCGACAAGCTGATCTGCAAGGGACTCGACTGGACGATCCAGCCCGGTGAAACCTGGGGGCTACTTGGTGTCAACGGCTGCGGCAAGACGACGCTGTTACATACACTGGCTGGTTTGCGCACAGCGGATAGTGGCCATGTCCTGCTCGATGACCAGACCATCACACATCTACCGCGACTGCAGGTCGCCCGGACATTGTCACTGCTGTTTCAGGATCATCAGGACAGCTTTCCCGGCAGCGTCTTCGAGGCAGCACTAACCGGTCGCCACCCGCACCTGCATAGCTGGCAATTTGAAACCGCTGACGACAGGGCCATTGTCGGTGCGGCACTCGAACGCGTGGAACTTTCGACTCTCGCCGAACGGAATGTACTGACCCTGTCAGGCGGCGAACGTCAGCGCCTCGCGATTGCCACGCAAATGGTGCAAGCGGCAGATATCAACCTGCTTGACGAACCACATAATCACCTCGATCCGCACCAGCAGGTGCGGCTCATGGATAGTGTCACCGAACATGCCCGCAGCCATAACAGTGCCCTGTGCATGAGCCTGCATAACATCAACCTGGCACAGCGTTACTGCAGCCACATCGCCATCATGTTCGACTCAGGTGAAGTACTTACCGGTACCCGCACGGAGATGCTCAGCGAGGAATTACTCAGCCGCGCCTACCAGCACCCGATACGACGTATCGAGCAGGATGAACGTGTCGCCTGGTTGCCTGAATAAGCTTAAAAGCCCCTGTTTCCCTCCTGGCCGTGACAGAACACGGGTCAGCGTCCATAATACTTGGCAGGGGAATATCCAGATTACGGGGATTTTTGTGGGGCTTACATTACCGGGAACATTACGTGGCCGTCTTGTACTTGCATTCAGCCTGATGCAGGTGCTCGCAGTCACCCTGCTTGGCTTCTACCTCGTCTACCAGGCCGCACGCACTGAGATCGACTCACAGCATACCCTGGCACAAAACCTCATGGCGCTCGCCGAACCAAATGTGCTGAGCATGCTCGAAACACGCGATTCACCGGGGCTGAAGAAATACCTCGATAACCTGATCATGAATACGACGATTGCTGGTGTGTTTGTCAGTAACCGGCCCGGCACCTTAATCTATTCACTCGACCAGGATGAACCGCCACCAAATGCCTTTGTCCGGCTGTTTGTTTCCGAACTTGAGGCGAATGTCATTCTGACATCATCGCTGTATCAGAACGATGTCAGCCGTGGCTCCCTCGAGATAAAACTCTCCAGCAAACCAATCACTGAGCGGCTCACTGCTATCCTGGTTAACAACCTGCTGATGCTGGTCGGGCTGCTCGTATTCAGCCTGAGTATTACCTGGTGGGTCATTTCCGGGTTCACCACCCCGCTGAAACACCTCGTGCGTATCGCGGCCCACATTGGCCGTGGTGACTGGCGACGACCTATCGCAACACCGAATAGCGGTTACCGTGAGATCCAGGACCTCGGCAACGCGCTGACCGAAAGTGCCCGTATCATGTCTGACCAAATCAGCAGTTTGCAGGACACGCAGGAAAAACTGCTCACCAATGAGCAGCAGTTGCGCTCACTCGTCGACAATATGCGCGAGGCCATGTTCGAGCTGGATAAACAGGGCAAGATCTCGTTCCTGAATCCTGCATGGCAACAACTCACCGGTTACAACCACACCGATTCGTTTGGTAAAACTTTTGCGGATTTCCTGCCCAATAATAATGACCGCGAATTGTTCCTGGCCGGGAATCTGAAGAACCTCGACATTAACAATATCGAAATGGAGATCCGATCTGCTGGCAGCAAGCCTATCCGTGTGGAGATCGATGCCCATGCCACCGTCGATCACCACGGTGAACTGCTCGGGGTAGTCGGGCGTTTTCATGACATTACACAGCGCTATGAGCTGACCAGGACGCTTGAGCAACACCGACGCGAGTTATTCAAGATCTCGATTACCGATGAATTGACCGGTTTATATAACCGCCGCCATTTTGAGAAGATCCTCGAGAAGAAACTGCCGAAAAGTCTTGATGAAGGAAAATCTCTCTGTCTTGCCCTCGTCGATATCGATGGCTTCAAATTTATCAATGATACCTATGGTCACCCCGTCGGTGACAATGTCCTGAAAACGGCAGCCAACCTGTTGCGTTCGTTTATGCGCACGAATGACATGATTGCACGCCTTGCCGGGGATGAGTTTGCGATGGTGTTCCCTGACACCGAGATTGAAGAGGCACGTGGCATCTGCCAGGCGGCGCTCGACTCGATCCAGAACGCACGTGTCAGACTCACCGTTGGTCACCTGCAATTACGCGCCAGTATCGGGATGTCGATCGCGCCGTTCCACGGCCAGTCGGTACAGGAACTCATTGGTGCCGCTGACGTTGCCCTGTACCAGGCCAAGCGCCGTCACCGTGGCCAGATCGAGGTCCTCTCCATCGACATCAGTCAGGGAATCATGGAAGTCTTCAGTCGTGGCTTTGAACTGCGTAACGCAATCGTTAATGGTGATATCCAGCCGACCTTTCAGCCGATTACTGACCTCGCGAGTGGTGAACCGATTGCCTACGAGGTGCTGGCCAATATGCAACGTGGTGAGTTGCTCGTTCCCGCATCTGAATTCATCATGGTTGCCGAAGATCTCGGCCTCGTGCGCGAAATTGACCTGAGCGTAATCGGCCGGGCAATAGAGATCGCGCCACCACAGGTTGAACTGTTCCTCAATATCAGCCTGATCTCGTTCAATGATGAAAACTTCGGTAAGGAGTTGTTAAAACTTCTCAAACCAGCCTGTGAAGCCGGTCGCCCCGTGACCATCGAGATCACCGAGCGCGAAACCATTAACCTGACCGAGACACTGCTGGACGATATCCAGGCGCTGCGTGATGCCGGCTGCAAACTTGCACTCGATGACTTCGGCCAGGGGTACTCCACCTACAACTACCTGCGCCAGTTCCGTCCCGAGTACCTGAAGATCGATGGCAGTTTTGTTGAGCACATGCTCGACAGCCACGCCGACCATACGATAATCGAACATATCCACGAACTCGCGCTGTCATTCGGCGCCGTATGTATCGCCGAAAGTATCGAGAATGAAACACTGCGTGATGCCGTCATGCAACTCGGTGTGAAATGTGGTCAGGGTTATCACTATGCGCGCCCGGCCATTGCCGAGAAAGTCTTTACCAAATCCGACTCTGCCGCCTGAACCAATCCTTTCCGTCGCTAAGCTATTGATTGCTGCCCTCTCCGGCATTCTCCGCTTGACGTGACACAGCTGTCGCCCTACTCTCGCTCTACCTGCATCAGGTGCTTCAAAGACGAACCGTCGACGAAGTGAAACGGGAAGTCGGTGCGAAGAAACAATCTTCTATTCCGACGCTGCCCCCGCAACGGTGATCGAGTTAAGGCCTGTCACACAGCCACTGTGCATAGCATGGGAAGGCGACAGACCAGGGAAAACCACTCGTAAGCCCGGAGACCGGCCCGATGCAATCAGCGACATGTTGCGGCGGGCGACTATAGCGGGCATTGGTTTATTCAACACTGTCTCATTCTCTCTTCCGCACTGTCTTTTTAACTAACGCATGTGCGGGTATGCGCATGCATGTTACGTGGAGTAAGAATGAACATTTGTAAGAAGTCCCTGCTGGCAAGCCTCGTCGTGTCAGCCATTTCACCTGCTGCGGTTGCAGCACCTGCTCAACTTGATACCATCGTGGTCAGTGCCACACGCTCGGAACAAAGCGACATCAATACACCAAGCAGTATCACTATCATTAGCCGCGAAGAAATCGAAGCCAGTGGTGCCAGTCATATTGTTGATGTCATCCGTGGTCGTGGTGGTGTCCAGGTTAACGATTTATATGGTGATGGCACACGTGCCAGTATTGGAATGCGGGGGTTTTCAGGTGACACCTCGGGCTCTAATGTCCTGATTCTGGTCGATGGTCGTCGTCTTAACAACCCTGACCTGAGCGATCCGGATCTGAACAGTATCGCACTTGATAATGTTGAACGTATCGAAATCATCCAGGGCAGTGCCGGTACGCTATTTGGTGATCAGGCTGTCGCAGGTGTTGTAAATATTATTACAAAAAAAATCGAAGGTAGTTCTGCCACAATCGGGATTGAGCATGGTAGTTATGACACTGTACGTCAGCGTGCCAGCATTAGTCATCGTGATAAAAATGGTCTCGGGTTTCGCATTAATGTAGAAAACCGTAAATCCGACGGCTACCGTGAAAACAACGAACTCGACTATGAAAATTACTTTGGAAAAATAGACTACCAGCATTCAAGTGGCTCGGTTTTCCTTGAACACCAGGTTGTATATGAAGAATTAAATTTTCCAGGTGATCTGAGCCAGGCCGAGATCGATGCTGATCGTCGTCAAAGTGATGGCAATGCGGCCTACTCTGATGCTGACACCACCATTACCCGTCTTGGCATTCGTCAGGCTATTAATGACAACTGGGATATAGAAGCAGAATACACACAGCGACGTTCAGATAACTTTGCCTTCTTTGGTGTCTTCTTTGGCTCTCCATTCACATTTGCATCACAACTTGAGGTCAAAGAACTTACACCCCGCCTGGTCGGTTTTATCCCTTCTGAAAATGGCGATATCCAGATCACAACAGGTGTCGATGTAATTCGAAACAATTATAAAACCAGCACTTCAGACACTGATCAGGATATCACCAGTATTTATGGCCAGGCTGTTATTCCTGTGACCAAGCGAACAACCCTGACTGTTGGTGCACGTCGAAGCAAGATTGATAGTACATTCGATGACTCCCTGACTGCAGCAGAAATTGGCGTGTCTTATAAGTGGAGCCCTGAAGTACGCCTGTTTGCACGTGCTGATCAAAACTTCCGTTTTGCCAAGATCGACGAACAAACATTTACTCCTCCTGCCGTTTTTGGTCTTGAGCCACAGGAAGGTGTTTCTTATGAGTTCGGCACTGAGTGGAAACGAAACCGACATTCTGCCAAGGCCGTTGTTTACCACCTCGACCTGGAAAACGAGATTGACTATGACCCGAATGCATTTGGTCCGAGTAGCGCATTTGGTTTTGATGGTGCCAACGTTAATCTTGACCCAACAGAACGCAACGGCTTGATCCTGGAAGGTCGACACCAGGCTACACCGAAACTGTCTATTGCCGGTCAGTACAGCTACACAGATGCCGAGTTCTCTGAAGGTGTCTATAGGGGTAACGAAATCCCGTTTGCCGCTGAACATACTGCTTCGGTAAACATAAACTATGAGGTAAATAGCAACTGGCGCCTGTTCGGTGAAGTCCAGTATACCGATGATCGTATCCAGGCTGCCGACTTTGATAATGCCAATGACAGACTGGACAGTTATACGATCACGAACGTTGCCGCACACTACAAACATGGCGACCTGACCATTACCGGACGGGTACGCAATCTGTTTGATAAGGAATACAGTGACTATGCAGCATCTAACGGTTATTACCCTGCACCTGATCGAAATGCCAGCATATCGGTCAGCTATACGTTCTAGCCAATGATGAACTCACCGTCACAGCGTATCTTTTTTACATTCGTACTATCACTGGTAGTACATGTAATCATTGTGACGTCATGGCGAAATGATGAAATTCGTATACCACAGGCAGGCGGTCAGGGAATGACCGTCACGCTTGTTGTACAGGCGAATAAAATTCTACCGCCTGAGACACCTGTGGCTGAACCTTCACCGAAAGCCCAGCCAAAACTGGCACATGTGTCTAAACCTGAACCTGTCAGAAAACCGCAATCTCCACACAAGGATAAGCCCCAGCCTGTTGCAGTTGCTGTAATATCAAAGACAAATCCTGTTCGACAAAAAGATATAACACCGCCTGTTGTCGAGAACACCGTTACATCACCACTCGACACCCAAATTGATAGAACTGAAACACACGATGACCCGGCCAGCCAACTGGCATCCATTGAAAGTAACAACAAGCGTCTTGAGTCGGTTTTACAAAAGGCCTTTAACGCCGAGTTTTACTATCCTCGCCTTGCCGTTCGACGCGGCTGGCAGGGCAAGGTGCAACTTGGTCTGCGCATTGAGGCCGACGGTCACCTGAGTGATATCCGTGTCATGCAGGGTTCAGGTTATACTCTGCTCGACAACGCGGCACTAAAGAGCCTGAACAAGGTCGAGGTATTACCTACAGCAGTATCATTACTCGATGGCAGGAGCCTGGAACTGATCCTGCCCGTCGAGTACCGGTTACTTTAGGGAGAGTTTGCATGGGACACCGTTTATCGAAAATTTATACCCGCACCGGCGATTCAGGTGAAACAGGTCTGGGTGATGGCACGCGTGTCGCGAAAGACAGCCTGCGCGTTGAGGCCTATGGCACCGTCGATGAACTCAACAGCATCATCGGCATGATACTCGCGCATGGCTTGCCTGATGAAGTGAAGACCTGCCTGACTGATGTTCAACATGACCTGTTCGACATCGGCAGTGGCCTGTCAGTACCCGCTTTTGACAAACTGACTGATGATTACGTCACGCGACTTGAAGAGATCCTCGATGACCTGAATGCTGAACTGCCGATGCTCAAGGAATTTATCCTGCCCGCCGGTGGTCCTGCGACCTCAACATGCCACCTGGCACGTTCAGTATGTCGCCGCGCAGAACGCCGCGTTGTCTCACTGTCGCGTGAAGAAGCAATTACCCCTGTCACCCTGCGTTACCTGAATCGTCTCTCCGACCTGTTGTTTGTCATCGCGCGTATACTTGCACGCCATGAACACGGTGGTGAGGTCCTCTGGCAACCCGGCAGGCATGCTGAAGAATGACAACGCCGATTATTCTTAGCTGGAGCAGCGGCAAGGACAGTGCATGGACCCTGCATACGCTGCAACAAGATCCCAACTACGAGGTTGTTGGCCTGCTGACAACCGTCAACGTAGAGCATGAGCGCGTTGCCATGCACGGCGTGCGTGCCGCCCTGCTACAACAACAGGCCGATGCAGCCGGGCTGCCCCTGCATACACTCGATCTCCCCTATCCGTGCAGCAACGACGAATATGAAACCATCATGCAACAGTTTGTCTCGGTCATGCAGGACAATAGTATCCGGCACATTGCCTTCGGTGACCTGTTTCTTGAGGACATCCGCGCCTACCGTGAACAACAAATGCAAGGCACGGGTATTACTGCCGTCTTCCCGCTCTGGGAAATACCGACACAGCAGTTGGCAAGAGACATGATCGCGGGTGGCATTGAAGCGCATATTACCTGTGTTGACCCGGCCAAACTTTCAGCGGAGTTTGCAGGACGATGTTTTGACCAGGCCTTGCTCAATGACCTGCCGGAGAATGTCGATCCCTGCGGAGAGAATGGTGAATTTCACACCTGTGTCACCGCCGGCCCGATGTTCCGACATGCCATCAATGTCGAACGCGGCGAAGTTATTACACGTGATAATTTCGTATTCGCGGATTTGCTTCCCGTTTAAAGCCTTTCATATTTTTTTTGACAGGATTAACAAGATTGACATGATGTAATGTCGGGTAACCTGGACATCATCTTGTTCATCATGTAAATCCTGTCGAATTGACGTTTATTCACTATCCCTCTTTTCAACCGGTTCCAGGTTTAGCCAGCGAATTTTATTCCCGTTTAAAGCCTTTCATACTTTTGTTTTGTTGACAGGATTAACAAGATTGACATGATGTAATGTCGGG
>Ga0316207_10003527_pt1 | contig 14406 bp, 13 predicted proteins | sample 6weekpyrite_MG_FD_204943 | JGI IMG/M metagenome (GOLD analysis project Ga0316207, IMG submission 204943) | Microbial mat bacterial communities from mineral coupon in-situ incubated in ocean water Damariscotta River, Maine, United States -... | ecosystem: Environmental > Aquatic > Marine >... | reverse complement strand
TTTGTATGGTGCCCAGTCTCGGAATCGAACCAAGGACACGGGGATTTTCAGTCCCCTGCTCTACCGACTGAGCTAACTGGGCGTTAAGAGGTGCGTATTAAACCAATGTGCCTTCTTTTAGTCAAGTTTCTTGATGATTTTTTTAGCTTTTTTCCTGGATTTGTTGATCGTGATACCCTTGCCATCCTGTTTTTTGGCTATTGATGACTAGATAAAGGTTTTAAGCGGGTATGAGGTGGTTTCCGGTAGCAATGCTGATTTTTCTGGGGGTGGGTGCGCCAGGGGTAGTGAGCGCGGCTGAGGATAAGATCGTTCGTTTTCATCATGAGGATATGGATGGTTGTGTTGCCTGTCATCAGGAGGGTAATGCTGAGCTGTTCAAAAAGGCCACTACTACTGCTTGTGTTGAGTGTCATCAGCAGAAGGGTCTTCGCACCGATTTCAGTGAGGCCTTGAAGCAGCTTGAGTCCTCTATCCTCAAGGCTAAGCCAAGAAAGAAGGTTGAGGGTCAGGGGCCGGGCATGAGCGTGCCGATTTATTATGATGAGAGCCGCATCGGCGCTGAGCCCAACCAGATGATTCGCATTCCGGCGGGTAAGTTTATCCGCGGCACTGATTACCGCCTGCCTGACGAGGGGCCGCTGCACGAGGTTGAGCTGCCTGACTATCTGATCGATAAGTATGAAGTCACCAATCTGCAGTACAAAAAATTCATTGATGCGACTGGCCATAGTTCGCCGAGCCATTTTCGCAATCGTACCTTTCCCAAGGGCAAGGCGGATCATCCGGTGACCTATGTCTCGTGGAAGGATGCCGACGCCTATTGCGGCTGGGCCGGTAAACGTCTGCCTGATGATATGGAGTGGGAGAAGGCGGCGCGCGGTACGACGGGTCAGGTGTTTCCCTGGGGTTCGGAATTCAGTATCGACAAGGCCAATACGCCGGTGCGTTGGGCGGCGATGTATCTGCAGGGGGACACGACCCCGGTGGGGGCGTTTGAGGGAGGTAAGAGCCCGTATGGCCTTTATGACATGACTGGCAATGTCTGGGAGTGGACTTCGAGCTGGTATCAACCCTATCCGGGCAACAAGCGCATTACCGAAAATTATGGTGAGAAGTACAAGGTGCTGAAGGGCGGTTCGTGGTGGGATTGTTCGTTTTATAAATGCGGCATCTCGGCACCGGTGTTTAACCGCAGCTTTTTTCACCCCCGTACCAAGAACGAGAGTTTTGGTTTTCGTTGTGCAGCGGATGCTAAATAACCATGTTTAAGTATGTTTCTGCGGGCTTGTGTCTATTGGTGTTGCTTGGTTGCAGCGAGGATAAACCCGTACAGCAAATCAAACCGGCTCCTGAGGGGATGGTGTTGGTTCCGGCGGGTGAGTTCCTGATGGGCAGTGATGAGCTGGATACTGATGGCAAGCAGAAAGAGTTTGGTTTTCGTGAACCCATGTATCTGGATGAGCACCCACAACACATTGTGGAGATTGAGGCCTTTTATATCGATCAGTACGAAGTCAGCAATGCTGGCTACAAAGGTTTCATCGTTGAAAATGGTGTTGAGCCACCACCGCCCTGGGTTCAGAGTGGTTATAACGCCACCGAGCACCGTCTGGCAACGCTGGCTTTAGATAAATTGCGCCAGGTGGCGGTGGACTATTTTCAGCTGGATATGGACACCACGACCATGCAACGGCCGGAATTATTAACCGAGTTGAAAAAGATTCAGGCTAACCGTGATCAGCTGCCAGCCACGGCCATGAGCTGGTATGACGCCGCCAGTTATTGTCGTTGGCTGGGTAAGCGCCTGCCCAGTGAGGCGGAGTGGGAAAAGGCTGCCCGTGGTACGGATGGACGTCGTTATCCCTGGGGGGATGACTGGGATCAGGGTAAGGCCAATGTTGGTGATAATGATGCCGGCATTACCGTGGCCCTGGGCAGTTATCCGCAAGATCAGTCAGTCTATGGTGTGTTTGATATGGGCGGTAATGTTTCAGAGTGGGTTAACGATTGGTATGAGCCTTACCCGGGGGCGGAGTATCAAAGCGAGGTGTATGGTGACATCCACAAGGTGGTGAAGGGGGGGGGTGCTGGGGTGGGGCACTATGCCTTGAGTTATTTTTATCGTTCTTCACGCCGTGGTCAGACAGACCCGTCGACGGTCAGTGTCGATGTCGGTTTTCGTTGCGCCAAAAGCGTCGAGTATCAATAAAAAAAGCCCTGCCTGATTTGCTTCGGGCAGGGCTTTTTCCTGGTTTGTTTTCTACTTAGAAACTGTAACCAACTTTTAGTGCGATGCGGTAGTTGTTGATGTCATCTTCCTCGCTGCCACCAAAGTTATCTTCTCCGGTGATCTGATAGCGTGCTTCAGCACCGATGAAAAGCGGGCTTTGCAGTGTGTAGTGAGCACTGATGCCCAGCTGCAGGGCGAAGACTGATTCATCGCTTGTGCCACTATCAACCATGACATACCCCAGGCCAGGGCCGCCGCCGATTTCCAGGCCAGGAGAAACTTCAACGACATAGTGTGGATTCAGTTCGATGCTGGTGATTTCCACGCCCTGGTCATCGTATGTTGTGAAGCTGACCTGCTGACGAATACGGTTGCTTGGTGGCTTGACCAGTGGGCAGTTGAGCGAAAACTCAAGGCCAGAGATGGTGTCGCTGTCCAAATTGTCGCCTGGGTCCATCTGGCCCAGCATGATTGAAACAGTCGGCTCGGCTACATAGTCATCTTCCAAGCCTGCAAACCAGTTCCATTCATCTGCGGCTTGAACATTGACAGCGCCCAGCAGGGCAGCGCTGGCTAATATGGTGGTTGTTTTTTTCATCTTTGTTTCTCCTTGGCTATTGTCTTGAAAGTTTGTTTAGACCGCAGGTGGTACAAATTCTGCCGGTGTAGTGCCGCCATCGCCATAAAGAAACTTTTCCATTTCTTCACGCAGGAATGTCTGCGCCTTGGGGTCGATCATAGAGAGGCGGTATTCGTTGATCAAGATGGTTTGTTGTGCCAGCCATTCCTGCCAGGCCTTTTGTGAGATCTCTTCGAAGATCTTTTTGCCCAGTTCGCCAGGGTAGGGTGGACGCGCCAGACCGGGTAGTTCTTCGTTCAATTTTTTGCAATGTACCAAACGTGTCATTTTGTTCTCCAAACAATAATTTTCCGCATTTTAGCAGATGGTGGCGGTGGGCTCTATGATGTCAAGAGTAGGGCTATTCGGCACGCTCTAACATGACCCGTTCGAGCAGTTGTTTTACCGGTGCCGCCAGACCGATGTTGGTTGGGGCTGCGCTGGAAAACCAGGTGGCACTGTTGTCGGCCATCTGGTTTTGTGGTTGTCTGTTGAGCAGCCAAACCGGCTCGATATCGAGATGAAAATGGCTGAAGGTATGACGGACAATGGGCCAGCGTTGGCTGATTTGAGCGTCGTATCCCAACTTATCCTGGCACCATTGCTGGATGTCTCTATCGCTCGGTGCAGACTGTGCCAGTTCTGGAAAGCTCCATAGCCCGCCCCAGATGCCCGTTGGTGGACGTTGCTGTAACAACAGCTTGCCTTCACCGTTGTCGAGCATCAGCATGGTGGTGGTTTTGATGGGGATTTTTTTCTTTGGTCTGGCTGTCGGCAGTTGGCCCTGGCGATTCTGTGCCAGTGCTTCGCAGCTATCCTTTTGTGGGCAAAGTGGGCACAGTGGTTTGCTGCGGCGACAAATGGTGGCGCCCAGATCCATGATGGCCTGGGTATAGGAGGCGTTGTTTTTGTTTGGCGTATGTTGTTCGGCCAGCTGCCACATCTGTTTTTCGATAGCCGCTGTGCCGGGCCAGCCTTCGATGGCGTGATAGCGCGCCAGCACCCGTTTAACATTGCCGTCGAGGATGGTCTGTTGTTGTCCCAGCGACAGACTCAAGATGGCGCCGGCGGTGGACGGGCCGATGCCGGGCAGGGCCATGACTTGTTCCAGTTCAGTTGGGAATTTGCCGCTGAATTCATCGCGAATCTTTTGTGCCGCCTTGTGCAGGTTACGGCCACGGGCGTAATACCCCAGGCCGGTCCACAGGTGCAGCACTTCATCCTGCTCGGCGCTGGCCAAGGCAAGCACATCCGGAAAACGCTGCATGAAACGTTGGTAGTAGGGGATGACTGTGGCCACCTGAGTCTGTTGCAGCATGATCTCCGACACCCAGACGCGATAGGGGCTTGGGGTTTGCTGCCAGGGCAGGTCTTTGCGGCCGTGTTTATCAAACCAACTCAATAGTCGGCTGCTGAAAGTAGCTTGTTTCATAACGTTATTTGAACAGGTCTTTGAGTTTGTCTTTCAATTCTTCTTTTTGCTGCTCAGCCTTTTGCTCTAGTTTTAGGCGGGCGGCTTCTTTCTCCACTTCGAGTTTTTGCTTTAGTGCTGCTTTTTCTTCGGCCAGTTTTTGCTCGGCGGCGGCTTTTTTGGCCTCCAGTTTTTGTTTTTCAGCCGCTAGTCTTTGTTTTGTCTCAGCTTTCAGACGGGCCTTTTCAGCATCGGCCCTGGCTTTTAGTTTGGCCTTGGCTTTGTCCAGTTCTTCTTTGGCGCGGGCTTTTAATATTTCGTCGTATTGAAGGTCGAATTTTGGTTGAGCAAAACTGCCGGTGACCCTAACAGGGATGGTGAGTCCTTTTAATTCATCCAGGGCGGCACCGCCTTCGCCCTGTTCTGTTTTGACGATGGCGGCCTTGACGGTGTAGTCGACATGCTCGCTGACCAGGTTGGCTGTGCCGGCACCATTGATGCGGATAAAGGGGGCCTTGGTGGCTAGGTCATTGTTGTGAACAACGCCATTGACGATTTTGAATGTGCCGCTCAACTCGGTGAAGTCGGTGCCCTTGCTTTGGTCTTTTGGCGGGGGCGGTTGTTTTTTGATTTTGGCCTTGGCCTCACGCACCATCTGCGCCAGGTTGAAGTCTTTCAATTGGCCGTTTTTGAAGTTGATGCCGAGTGTGCCATTCAATGCTTTGGTCATCTCTTCTGGCGTATGACCCATGGTGGTGAGCTTGGCGTTGATGCTGCCTTTGCCACTGACCATGTCATCGTCCATCAGGTCTTTCAGTAGTGGGCCTGCCTCGATGTTGTTTAGTGCTTCGTCAAGTTTGAAAGCGGGGATGTCCTTACGTGCATCGACTTGCATATTGCCTAGGTACTGGCCTTGATAAAGTTTTGCAGTGGGGTGCAATTGGATGATGCCGTCTTTGGCCTTGAGTTCGGTGGTGATGTCACTGACATACAGGCCTGAAACTTTAAGTTTGCCTATGTTCAGTTGGCCGTCGATATCAAGCTGACGCATCAGCTCAACCGGCAAGGTGCTGGCTGCAGCAGCGCCGGCACTGGCGGGTGGAGCAATGCTTGCATCGGTTTCGCTGGCAGGTGGCAGATAGCGATCGGCGTCGATGGCGTCGATGTTTAGCGCATAGCGCAGGCTGGGCATGGCTTTGTCGGCCGGCAGGTCAGCCTCTAGCCAGCCCGTGAGATTGGTGTCATCCAATTGCAGCTGCAGTGGATTGATGTTGATGGCTTCGGTGGTGCCGCCGAGTTTGAGCTTCAGGGCGACTTTTTTCAGGGCTTCAGCATCAGTAGTTTCCGGAAGCTCTTGCCCTAATGTTTGTAATAACTGGCGGGCGTTGAATGGGGCGATGGCCAGTTCGCCATTGAACTCAGGGCTGGTCATGATCTTTGTCGCATTGAGGTCGGCGTTGATGTTGAGGTCATAGGCGCTGAGTTTCAGTTGCGATAGGGTGGCGGTTTGCTGTTTTAGATTGGCGTTGATGTCGGCCATCAACTTGGCAATCAGCTTGCCTTTAGGCAGCTCGGCATTCTGCAGATTGGTTTCGATGACAAGCTGGTTGAGTTGGTATTGTTCGCCGGCAAGATCGATAGCGATGTCGCTGCTGAGTTTGAGTTGGCCACGGCTGGCAAATTCGGGGCTATCAAAGTCCAGCGTTATTTGAGTGTTGTCGAGGCGGTGTTGTTGGCCGTTGAGGATGTCGGCAATGATATGGCTCTTGAATTCGAGTCTGCCGCTGACATCGGGCTGGTTGCTACTGAACTGGCTAGTAAGTGAAATATCCAGAGGCGTGTTGAGCGAGACCGGGCCGGTGATCAGGTTCATCTTTTGGACGGCATAGCGTGTCCCGCTGGCACGGTCATCGTAGCTGATGTTGGCGTTGCTGATCTCCAGGCCGCCGATGGCCAGTGCCGCCAGACTGACAGAGCTGCTTTGATCGTTCTCAGTGCTGCCAGTGTCAGTGCCTGGTTGTGATGGTGCGGCGGCAGTGGGGGCTTCGTCCTGGCTCTGATCTTGACTTAGGTCATCCCAGTTGGTTTTGCCATTGGCATCAACCTGAAGATTCAGGTTTAGGCCACGCAGGGTGATGGCCTTCATCTCAACTTCCTGTTTTAACAGGGGCATTAGTTTGAGTTTGACTTCGACGCTATCAATTTGGCCAAAGGGGCTGTCACCAAAGCCGCTGGCGTTGCTGAGGCTGATCTTGCCTAGCTTCATGCCAATCCAGGGGTATAGGGACAGGCCAATATCACCTTCGATGTTTAATTGGCGGCCTGTGGCATCCTCCACCGCTGTGCTGATTTGTGGTTTGTATTGATTGGGGTCAAAAAACAGGACGATGGAAATCAAGGCTGCAGCAATGATGGTGACGATTGCGGCGAATGAAATACCTATGATCTTTAAGGGCTTGGTCATGCTTACATCCAGAAATGTTGTAGTGCACATGGTAAAACTTATTCGGTTAAACTCAAGGGCTTGGGGCAGTGATATTGGCTCAGCAGCTACTATTTCTTTGAGGGGAGAAAATGTCAGAGAGTAAAACGGAAGCCATCGTTATCAAGGGCAATGAATCTGATGTCAGTGTTGGCGAGCTATACAGTAGTAGTTTTAGCTCGGCTGAACGCATGGTGCGGGCGGGCAAGGTGCTGGGTATTGCCTGGTTGTTGGCATTGATTACTGCGTTTATTCCTATCGCCCATTTTTTCCTGGTGCCTCTGTTTCTGATCGCCGGGCCAGTCATGGCATTTATGAAATATAAGGCAGAAACGGTATTGGAAAAGGCTCATGGGACCTGTCCTGAGTGTTCAAAGGCGGTGGATATCAACCTCGACCCGGCGGACAGGCTGCCCAAACGTACTTACTGCCCTGGTTGTAATAAACCACTGCAGTTGATGTATCATGATGGCCCTTCTAAATCGTAACTTCAGATAGGTCTCAAATGCGTTTGGCAATGGTTGGTATGGTAATTGGAATGATGTTGGTAGGTGGAACGGCAACGATAATGTTGTTGCTTTATCTGCTTGGCTTTATTGGCCAGTAATTCCCTTTATTTATTGTGATGTTTTTCAGGTCATTTATTGAAAATAAATGGTGTTGTGAAAACCCTGGTGCCAGTTAATGCCGTCTGTTGATGACCAGACGTGGTTTCCTGTTGAGCCGTCATCTCCCTCGATCAGCAATAGTTTGCTGGCAAAGGTCTGTAGCTGAGGATTGTTTGGCGCTGGAAAGTCAGCGCTGGCGGTTTCCTGAATCCAGCTGCTGCCATCGCTGGATGACCAGACATCATTCCTGCTGCTGCCATTCCAGCCGCCGATGAGCCAAAGTTTGTCGTTGAATACGGTGACCTGGTGATTAAAACGAGCCGGGAATGCAGCAGTAGCGGTTTCCTGAATCCAGACGATACCGTCAGATGATGACCAGACATCGTTTTGATTAGCGCCGTCCCGGCCGCCGATGAGCCACATCTTATCTTTGAATACTTTTACCTGATGGTCGTAGCGGGCGGAGAAGTCTGCGGCGGCGGTTGCCAGGCTCCAGGTAATGCCATCGCTGGACGACCAGACATCATTGTTCATACTGCCATCCCAGCCAGCGATCAGCCACATCTTGTTATTGAAAACCACGGCCTGATGGGAATGGCGAGCGCTGAAGCCGGCATTGGCAGTGGTTTGTGTCCAGGTGATGCCATCGCTGGAAGACCAGACATCGTTTTTCATGCTGCCATCCCAGCCGCCGATTAGCCACAGCTTATTGTTAAAGCTTAGCAGCTGGTGATCAGAGCGGGCAGGAAAGGCGGCATTGGCAGTGACCTGTGTCCAGGTGATACCGTTGTCGGATGACCAGACATCATTTTTATAACTGCCATCAAAGCCACCGACAAGCCATAGTTTATTCTCAAACTCGATCACTTGCAGACCTTCCCTGGCGGTAACATTTGGCAGTGCCAAGGTGGCAGGCTGGCTGTTGATCTCGCCGTGTTGTAACCAGTACCAGGCGGCTTGATCTGCATTGGTGGCGGTGTCGTTGATTATGGTATTGGTTAAGGTATCGAGCTGGCCCTTGGCACAGAGTGAATAGTTGGTCAGGTCACAGTTTTTATCTGTAGAGCGAATAAGGTTTAAGCCATCTGAGTTGTTATCAAAGCGGACTTCCGTCTTTTTGCTGCCAACCCAGGCTTTGAGAGTGGCTGAACTTGCCGAGACGATCAGGGTGTAATTTGCTGTCACTGGAGAATGGATCTCGTCACTATACTTGAGGGCGCTGATGATTGTTGTGCCGATGTCGTAAATGCCTACTTCACCAGTGCTGGGGTTCACCCGTGCAACGACGGTGTCACTGCTGCTATAGACAGTAATGCCAGTGCCGACACCGCCGCTGGCAATATTGGTGAAATTGGCTGAGTTGGAAGTTTTGTAAATTGGTCCGCTGTCGGTAAAGGCAATGCTTTGAACTAATTTGGGGATGCCAATTTTGTAGCTGGCCGTTGCGGCTCTGTAATGCGCGTCAGCTGCTTTAGTGGCGGTGATGGTGGCCGAGCCTGGGAGATTAATGCTGACTTCACCGCTTGTGGCATCAACATTGGCAACACTGGTGTCGCTGCTGCTATAGCTGATAGCCCCGCTACCTGCGCCGCCGCTGGCGGTATTGGTGAAGTTTGCATCACCGTATTTTTTGCTAATCGGGCCTGGATCGGCGAAGTTGATAACCTGGGTGTCGGCCGAGATGTTCAGAGTGTAACTGACATCGGCAGCAGCGTATTGGCTGTCCGCTGCCTTGGTGGCGGTGATGATGCTTGTGCCGACGCTGATGATGCTAACCTCACCCGAGCTGTTATTAACCGTGGCGATGTTGCTATCACTGCTGCTATAGGTGATGTTGCCCGTGCCTAGGCCGCCGTAGGCAAGATTGGTAAAGCTTGGTTCTCCGAATATCTTATCGATAGGTCCGGGATTGGTCAGGCTGATAGTCTGGACAAGTGAGATGGCTTGGCTTTGATTGCTGCTCGATGCTGGGCCGCCACCACCACAGGCGCTGAGTATCATAAGCAATAGCATTGCAGCGATTACCTTGTTAATACTCATTGATGGAATCTTTCCCATATGGATTTTATCGGAATTCTAGAATATTTATTAAGTTATTGTTAAGTAAAGCACTAAAGTAACAGATAAGTTTGCTGAAGTATTGTTGGCGAGCGTAATTATTCTGCAATGAATCTGAAATTCAAATTCCGTGAATTGTTCCGGCTGTTTGTAGCCTCGGTGTTGGTAGGGGATGGGCTTTCTCTTGGCAGTTATGGCCTGCAAAAAACACGCTAGAGAGTGGAGCGGGAGTCGAACCCGCCTCACTAGCTTGGGAAGCTAAGGTAATACCGATATACGATACCCGCTCAGTTGGTGCTGATTCCAACCAGTGAGGCTGGCACCCGGTCAATCGCCCGGGTGCCGAAGATTTTATTATTGAAAGACAATGGTGTTGCTAAAGGCGCGACGCCAGTTAATGCCATCACTGCTCTTCCAGACATCCTTGAGTTTTTTGCCATCGGAGTCAACGCCACCAATCAGATAAAGCTCGCCGTTGTGTTCGACGATGCGGTGAGAGTGGCGTGCCGGGAATTCAGCGCTGGTGGCCTGTTTGGTCCAGCTGACGCCATCAGACGAGGTCCAGATATCGTTTAGAACGATTGAGGTTGATGATCCAAATAGCTCTTCTCCGCCGATGAGAAATAGTTTTTCGCCTGAGCCATCGTTAAACGCTACAACCTGGTGTTTGCTGCGGGCGCTGAATCCGGCGTTTGCTGTTATCTCTGTCCAGGTATTCGTTGCTGTGTTGAAAGACCAGACGTCGTTTTTCAGTTCAGTAGAACCATCACGGCCGCCAATAACCCAGAGTTTGTCGTTATAGGCGAGACTCTGGTGATTCGTGCGGCCGCCATAGCTCTGTGGGTGGCCATTGGCAGTGCGTGATGTCCAGTTGATGCCGTCGCTGCTTGACCAGGCATCATCCAGATAACTGCTACTGTCTTGCTGGCCGCCAATAATCCACATCAGGCCACCAGAACTAAACATTTGATGGCCACTACGGGCCTGGAAGGCTGCAGAGCTTGTTTGACGTGTCCAATCGGTGCCATTACTTGAAGACCAGATGTCATTAAGATGTGCGCCATTGTTTGGTTCTTGGCCACCGCTCAACCACAAAGTGCCATTTAGCTCGGCGATTTGATGATTGCTGCGAGTGGTAAAAACGGTTGAGTTGTCTTGCTCTGCCCAGCTAATGCCGTCTGTGCTTGACCAGATTTCATTATTGGTCGTCTCTGATTCGCCACCAAAAACCCACAGTTGATTGGCAAATGATTGCGCTTGGACATTGCTGCGGCCAGTGAAATCGGAAGGACTGTCTTCCAGTATCCAATTGCTGCCATCGGCGGATGACCAGACCTCGTTGCTATACGGTGATAGTCCAGCGCTTGGTTTTCCTCCTGCCAGCCACAGGCGGTTGTTAAATACAGTAATACTATGCTCAAACAGTGGTCCAAAAGGTGCTGCAGCCGTCTCTTGAGTCCAGGAGGTGCCATTACTGGAAGACCAGATGTCAGCCAATACTCCGCCGTCAGCAAAGTTGTTGATGCCGCCGATCAGCCACAGCTTGTCATTGAATGCGATGATCTTATGATCTCTGCGAGCAGAGAAGTCGGCGGAGGCAACTTCCTCTGTCCAGTTGCTGCCATCAAACGACCAGATATCATTTAAATAACTGCCGTTATAACCACCGATTAGCCACAATTTGCCATTGAACGCCACTGTTTGGTGTTGTCTCCGGGCTGTGTATGTGGTTGTAGGTGTGGCCTGAGTCCAGATCGTGCCATCTGTTGATGTCCAGGTGTCATTTGCGTTGCTGTTGCTGGTGTCATCAAAGCCCCCTGTCATCCAGTATTGACCATTGAACTCACTAACTGAGTGATCGTATCGATTATTAAATGAGGTACTAGGATTGATTTTGTTGTCCCAGGTGCTGCCATTGGCGCTGGTATAAATTCTTGTGTTTGGAGTTAAGCCAGCGGTGCGGCCGCCAATTAATATCATCTTGACGTCGTTAGCATTAATCATCTGATGATCATACATGCCGTCGGAGACGAAAAAGGCATTGCCGTTTTCCTCTGTCCAAACCTCGCCGTTGCTGCTTGACCAGATATCCGTTTGGGCTGAATCGTTAATACCGCCAATCAGCCACAGTTTATTATCAAAGGTAATTAATTCATGACTGTTGCGGCCCGAAAACCGGGTCTGTGAAACGGTAGCTGGATCACTGGGTTGGCCGTTGTTTTCCAGGAAGTAATAGGTCGCATCATTCAGGTTTGCTATGGGGTCAGTGACGCTTGTGCCGGTTAAGTTGGTGGAGTATCCACCAGGGCAGCCTCGGCAGTTTCTGTTGGGGTTGCTATAGAACTGTAACCCTGAGGTAGCGGCAGGTAGATCAACCTGGGTGTCGTTAGGGCCAACCCAGGCAGTAAAAGGCACCTCATTAGTGACTATTAAGGTGTAGCTGTTGGAGCCCGCAGTGTAGTTGGCTTCGGCGGTAACTGAGGCAGAAATAATAGCGGTGCCCGTGGCATTTATGGTGACTGCGCCAGTAAACTCATTCACTGTGGCCACGGCTGTATCGCTGCTGGAATATGAGACGGTGCTGTTTGGGTTGGTCGGGCTTGTGGCACTATTTTGAAAACTGTTGTCGCCAAGAAAGAAGTATTTGGTGATGCTGCCGGAATCGGTGAAATTGATTGTTGGTGCGCCTCCGCTTTGGCCTGGTGCCGGGTTCGTGTCTCCGTCATCGCCTCCACCTCCACCCCCACCGCATGCGATGAGTAGGGCAGACAAAAGTGATAGACAGATAATTTTGAAGCTGAGGCAGATGTTGGTCATGTTTTTTCCGGCGGTGATCAAAACATTAATAAATTGGGAAAAAGGATTGCTTAATTGAAGTCCAGGGTAGCGCGTGTTGATTGCTTATCAAAATTCAAGTGTTTGAAAAAGTTGGCGAAGCAAGTATTCCTCATAACTTAGCGGCACTTCAAACCATATTTGAAATCGCATATTACCCTTGCTCTGTGTATACGAGCAAACATGACATACAAGTGGTGAGTAAATCTATAGTAAAATCCCGGCGAATTGATAACAACCCAAGTAGAAAACTATGGAAATCATCGTTAATGGAGAGCCGCGCCAGGTGGCTGAACAATATACCGTGGCGCAGTTGCTTGAGGCTATGGAGCTGGTTGGTCGCCGCCTGGCGGTTGAGATCAACCTTGAAATCGTGCCGCGCAGCACTCATACCGATCATCAGCTGCAGCCGGGTGATAAGGTTGAAATTGTTCATGCCATCGGCGGCGGTTAGAGGATAGGCGCTTAACACGCTATAATTACCGCTTTCGTTTTTCCCCTGCACACAGGAATTTACATGTCGGATACAGCTCAAACCACTGCTTGTGACCCATTGGTCATCGCCGGTGTCGAATACAACTCCCGCCTTTTGGTGGGTTCGGGAAAATACAAAGACCTGGAAGAGACCCGCCTGGCCACTGAGGCCTCGGATGCTGAGATCATCACCGTTGCGATTCGCCGCACCAATATCGGTCAAAACCCGGACGAGCCAAATCTGCTCGATGTGGTACCGATGGATAAATACACTATCCTGCCCAATACCGCCGGTTGTTTTACTGCCGACGACGCGGTACGTACCTGTCGCCTGGCGCGTGAGCTGCTGGATGGCCATGACCTGGTCAAGCTGGAAGTGCTGGCGGATCAGAAGACTTTGTTTCCTGATGTGGTTGAAACGTTAAAAGCGGCTGAAATTCTGGTTAAAGATGGTTTTAAGGTGATGGTCTACACCACTGATGATCTGACCATTGCCAAAAAGTTGGAAGACATCGGTTGTGCCGCAGTGATGCCTCTGGGTGGCCCGATCGGCTCCGGTCTGGGGATCTGCAATCCTTATAATATTCGCTCTATCGTTGAAGAATTGTCTGTGCCGGTGTTGGTCGATGCCGGGATTGGCACGGCCTCTGATGCTGCTTTAGCGATGGAGTTGGGCTGTGATGGCGTGTTGATGAATATGGCCATTGCTTGTGCCCAACAGCCTGTTGTGATGGCCTCGGCAATGAAGCATGCCGTGATCGCCGGTCGTCAAGCCTATCTAGCCGGGCGTATGCCAAGAAAGCGTTACGCCAGCGCTTCGTCGCCATTGTCTGGCACATTCTTTTAGTTGTCTCTCGTATTTAGAATCCGCCCGTGAATCGCGGGTGGGAGTCCATCATGTCTGATATCAAACCTGAATTAAAACGCCGCACCATTCGCAGCTTTGTTCGTCGCCAGGGTCGTATGACCGACCTGCAGGAACGAGCGTTGGCTGAACTCTGGCCAAAATATGGTCTGCAACCGGGCGATGAACTGCTCGACCTGGATGTCGTTTTTGGCCGCTCAGCGCCACGGGTGCTGGAGATCGGTTTTGGCATGGGTGATTCGCTGGCCGATATGGCCAAGGCCCATCCTGAAAATGATTATATTGGTATCGAAGTGCACCGCCCTGGTGTGGGACGAGTGTTGTCCCGGGTTGAAGAGCAGGCCTCGACCAATGTGCGGGTCTTTTGTCATGACGCCATCGAGATTCTGAAAAAACAGATTCCTGATGAGTCTCTGGATCGGGTGCTGCTGTTCTTTCCTGACCCCTGGCATAAAAAACGTCACAACAAGCGTCGTATTGTTCAGATTGCATTTATCGAGATGATCCGCGCCAAACTCAAGCCGGACGGTGTTTTTCATATGGCTACCGATTGGCAGGATTATGCCGAGTGGATGATGGCGTTGATGAATAATGCCGAGGGTTTTGAGAATCTGGCTGGTGCCGGGCAGTATTCAGAACGACCAGAATACCGACCGGTGACCAAGTTTGAACGCCGTGGCCATCGGCTCGGTCACGGCATCTGGGACCTGTTGTTCAAAAAATCTTAACGTAGGGTGCGCATCGCGCACCATATTTTAAATATTGGCAACCTTGTATGAATATGGCGCGCGATGCGCAGCCTACGATTAGCCAATATTCAA
>Ga0316207_10003526_pt1 | contig 14422 bp, 11 predicted proteins | sample 6weekpyrite_MG_FD_204943 | JGI IMG/M metagenome (GOLD analysis project Ga0316207, IMG submission 204943) | Microbial mat bacterial communities from mineral coupon in-situ incubated in ocean water Damariscotta River, Maine, United States -... | ecosystem: Environmental > Aquatic > Marine >... | reverse complement strand
GAATCAAAATAGAAATCTACAAGAGTGGGGTTGTCGAATATGGTGTTATTGGTGATGATGGCTGCTGTGTTCATATCCGAGTAGGAGCTGTTGGATATGTCAATTAAGGTGTTCATGTTGACACCTTGTCCGGTGACATTTTGAGTGATCTTAGGTTTGCGGTCCCACTGATTCTTTGATCATGTCTAGGCTCAGTCCTTCGTCTTCAACCAGCATACGAAACTGTACCCGCCTGGCATCGCCCGTACCGGTGCCGGTAATATATTGATTATTAGGGTCAATGGGCCAGACATGGTTGGCGTTTTTACCTGCGCTCATGGATTTCCCTGGCCCAGGCCAGCTGAACCCATGCTCATCACGGCATAGATTTCCATCTTGAAGCCCTGAGATTCATCTATCAGCACTTGGTGCCAGATGCTATCGCTTTTATCTATTTCTTGTGTGAAGAACACACCATCAGGTTCGTAATAGCCGTCGTGGACAAACCTGTCTTTGTAGGTACTCGGGCCACCGTCGATTTGATTGGTACACATGTGGGAAAATTACCAACACCACAGGCGGCGAAGACGGTGTCTTTGCTATAGTTTTTGTCATTATATGTGTTGATAGGGTCAAAATTGAATTCAAAGCTGCGGTTAGGTGGCGACTCAGGGGCGCTACCGGCCCAGACCACTGTAGCGCTGTATGACAGCAGTGTGAGTAATAGTTGTGTGGAATGATTTAAACGACTGTGATGCATCACTACCTAGTTTTCCTTAATTAATCAAGGCTCTCATTCTGTGAAAGATTTAAGTGATGGTATGTCTATATCTAGCCACGCCCTTAGCTAGTGATTACAATAATTAACGATAAATTTATTAAAATTAAACAATCCTTAAAAGATGTAATTTGTATGAAGTGTAATATTGACAAATGGTTATATGTTTCTTGGCGTATCTGTAGAGTGTGAAAACAATCTTGTATCGCTGTTGTTGGGAATTGATATATAAAACAGTTGTTTATTTGCTATAATTGGCGCGATTTTTAATTGTTTGGTTGAGGTTTTAGCGTATGTCAGGTAACAGCTTTGGAAAGCTTTTCACTGTCACCACCTTTGGTGAGAGTCATGGTCTGGCGCTGGGGGCGATTGTTGACGGTTGCCCGCCTGGACTTGATATTAGTGAAGCAGATTTGCAGCTGGATCTGGATCGACGTAAGCCGGGCACTTCGCGCCACACCACACAAAGGCGTGAGGCGGATGAGGTGCAGATCATGTCCGGTGTGTTTGAGGGCAAGACAACTGGCACGCCGATTGGCCTGATTATTCAGAATACCGATCAGCGCTCTAAAGACTATTCCAATATTTCCAGCACCTTTCGCCCCGGTCATGCCGATTACACTTATCAACAGAAATATGGTCTGCGTGATTATCGTGGCGGTGGTCGTTCCTCGGCGCGTGAGACGGCGATGCGTGTGGCTGCTGGTGCTATTGCCAAAAAATATCTGAAAGAAAAGTGCGGTATCGAGATTCGCGGTTATTTGTCTCAGCTGGGGCCGATTAAGGCAGAAAAGCTGGATTGGGATCAGGTTGGGCAAAATCCATTCTTTTGTCCTGATGTCGACAAGGTGGCTGAGATGGAACACTACATGGACGCCTTGCGTAAGGAGGGTAATTCCATTGGTGCGCGCATCAATGTCGTGGCCACAGGCATGATGCCTGGTCTGGGCGAGCCAATCTTTGATCGCCTTGAAGCAGATATCGCCCATGCCATGATGTGCATTAATGCCGTCAAGGGTGTTGAGGTCGGTGCCGGTTTTGATTGTATTGAGCAGAAGGGTACCGAGCACCGTGATGAGATTACCCCGGATGGTTTTCTCAGTAACAACGCCGGCGGTGTGCTGGGGGGTATTTCCTCAGGTCAGGATATTACAGTCAGTATGGCCTTGAAGCCAACCTCCAGTCTGCGCCTGCCGGGCCAGAGTGTCGATCTGGATGGCAATCCGATTGAGGTGGTTACGCATGGGCGTCATGATCCTTGTGTCGGAATCCGCGCCACACCGATTGCCGAGGCGATGTTGGCGATTGTGTTGATGGATCATCTGTTGCGTCACCGCGCTCAAAATCTGGATGTGAATTCACAAGCGCCGGTGATTCCGGCGGGTCAATCCTAAGCCAAGCTTTCTTGTCATGAATCGTAGCGAGGTTGGCTAGGGTGTTGAACTTTTGTGTCGAGAAATCCAGGCTAGGTTAAGGCTTATGCCTTACTGGCGCTTCTCTAAATTCTACTTTTTTTTCTTTGCATCCATTGGAGTGTTGGTGCCGTATTGGTCACTGTATCTTAAATCGCTGGGTTTCGGTCCGGCTGAGATCGGCGAGTTGATGGCGGTGATCATGGCCACCAAGATTGTTGCCCCCAATATCTGGGGCTGGGTTGCTGATCATACAGGGCGGCGGGTACAGATTATTCGCCTGACCACTCTGCTTGCCCTGATTGCCTTTACGGGAGTTTTTCTGGGGCAGGGCTATTGGTGGATTGCGGCGGTGGTGTGTCTGTTCAGTTTTTTCTGGAATGCCGCCTTGCCTCAGTTTGAAGCGACCACGATGAGTATGTTGGGTGATCAGTCTCATCGTTATAGCCGTATTCGCTTGTGGGGTTCTGTGGGATTTATTGTGGCTGTGGTGGCGCTGGGGCCAGTCTTGGATGTGGTTGGTACGTCCGTTATTCCTGTGGCTATTCTGTTGACCTTGGTAGGGCTGGTGGTGTCGACCTGGTTGGTGCCGTTAGAAAATGCTAGACCGCTTGAACGTGTTGCTGGTTCGATCTGGCAGGTTTTGTCTCAACCGCAGGTGACCATCGTTTTGCTGGTCTGTTTTCTATTGCAGGCCAGTCATGGCCCGTATTACACCTTTTACACCATATATATGGAAGAGGCAGGTTATAGCCGTAGTCTGATTGGTCAGTTGTGGGCCTTGGGCGTCGTGGCTGAGATCGGCGTGTTTTTAGTGATGCATAGGCTGTTGCCACGTTATGGCGCTAAGGCGCTATTGTTGTTGAGTCTCGGGCTGACATCTTTGCGCTGGGTTTTGACTGCCTGGTTTGTGGATTCGTTAGCGGTGATGGTGTTTTCTCAGTTGTTGCATGCCGCTAGTTTTGGTGTCTATCATGCCGTGGCGATTTATCTGATTCATAAGATGTTTATCGGTAGGCACCAGGGCAGGGGGCAGGCGCTATACAGCAGCCTGAGTTTTGGTGCTGGCGGCGCTGTTGGTAGCCTGATGAGTGGCTATCTGTGGAGTGGTATTGGTGCTACTGCAACATTTCAGGCGGCTGCGTTGATGAGTGCTTTGGCATTTTTGCTGGCTTGGCGTGGTCTGCGTGCAGAAACTTTATAAGTTTGTTGATAACATTACAGGTTGTGCATTGACGAGTCCGTTATTGGCGAGTATTATTGCCCACCTTTAGCGCAGGGCGGAAATATATTATTGTCCTTGCGCACTAGAAATCGGGGTATAGCGCAGTCTGGTAGCGCGCCTGCTTTGGGAGCAGGATGTCGGGAGTTCGAATCTCTCTACCCCGACCACTTTTTTGTTTGATTGATGAGTGGTTTGGTCGTTGTTGATGCAGTAGATGTGGTGAATCATGCGCCCGTAGCTCATTCGGATAGAGCATCGGCCTTCTAAGCCGAGGGTAGCAGGTTCGAATCCTGCCGGGCGCGCCATTTTCCTGATCAGTCGAATAACACCGCTTTATGGTGAGCGTAGCTCAGTTGGTAGAGCCCCGGATTGTGATTCCGGTTGTCGTGGGTTCGAGCCCCATCGTTCACCCCATTTTCTTTTCTAGTTTCGGGCCGTTAGCTCAGTTGGTAGAGCAGGTGACTCTTAATCACTTGGTCGAAGGTTCAAGTCCTTCACGGCCCACCAGTTGAATTGAAAACAGTTAAGTCATGATCCTGATATGGATCATGGCTTTTTTTATGTCCGCCCTAAAAGCATTTCAATGAGCTGTATTGCGTTTTTTTAAAGTTGTATTAGAGGCTCGTTTTCTATGCTGTCTATGTTGACTTTATGGCTTTCATTAATAGTAGTATTCTCTTTCAAGTTTTTAATCTCAGTGGGTGTAATTCTCCGTGGCTTGCTACGTGAGATAAAAGTTGTTGCGATGGAAATCTAAAGATTTCCGGGTAACTCCTTAGTAATACCCCGTCAGATTGCTGCGGGGTAGTTTATTTTCCTGATCAATTTTTTAGCAGGTAACTAAATTATGGTGCAAGACCGGTCTGCGCATCCGGCAGTGGATGCTTTTGTCGATGTGTTAGCTGTGTTAACTCAAACGGCTGTTGATTTGGATGATGGTAGTTCTGATGCTGAGGCGATTCAGGCTAAGTGCCAGTCACTGATTGATCGAATTTCAGCTGCAAAGGATGATGACCAGTTTAATCTGGATTGGGAGGAGGCGCGTCAGCTGGCAGTGAGCCTGGTGCGACGTGAACGCGATTTTGCTGTTACTCGCTTCGATGATTTTAGACAAATGATCTGGGTGGTGATTCAGGGTTTGCGTGAGGCATTTCGTGATGAGCAGAGCGCTGAAGATGAAGTGGCGACACATCTTACTCGTCTGAACCAGGTTGTCAGTAGTGATTCCATTGATGAGATGCGTGCTGAGGTGGTGGCTGCCGTGGTTTTGATTAATCGGGCTATCGAGGAGCGCAAGCATCGCCAGCAGGCACAGTTGGAAGAGTTGGGTTCCCAGCTTAATCGCATGCGTCATGAGTTGTTACAGGCGCAAAAGGAGTTGGCCTTAGATCCAATGACGCGTCTTTATAATCGCGCTTCCTTTGATGAGTTGTTGGCAAAAACCATTGAGTTGAGTGTGTTCTCTGGGCAGGCTTCTTGTTTGTTGATGGTGGATATCGATTTTTTTAAGAAAATTAATGATACTTATGGGCATGTGGCTGGTGATGCTGCGGTATTGCATGTAGCTCAACGATTACAAAAGACCTTTCCACGTAAAACAGATTTTGTTGCTCGTTATGGTGGTGATGAATTTGCGGTGGTTCTTCAGGATACTGAAGCGCGAGATGGTGAAATGCTGGGTAAGCGCCTGTTGGCTGATCTGAAAGTAGATGTTATAAAGGCGGAAAATGGCGAGGAGCTTAAGCTTTCACTATCGGTGGGTGTGTCGCCCTTGTCCAGTCATGATGATGCTCGGGATTGGGTTTTGCGTACGGATCAGGCGCTTTACCAGGCCAAACGGGCGGGTAGAGGTTGTGTTTGGCTGGCCCAGCAGGAATCTTGAAATTTCCCTCAATGTATAAAAAATCTAAAACTGGGGTGATGAAATTCTCAAGTGTCTGTATAATAGCCGTATTCTTGGCTTTGGTGTCGCGTTTTTATTGCGAAAGTGGCGGAATTGGTAGACGCGCTGGATTTAGGTTCCAGTGGGGTAACCTGTGAGAGTTCGAGTCTCTCCTTTCGCACCATATTTTTCTCCTGACTTTGTAGTCTGTGATGAAGGTTTCGCTGGTGAAGTGATTCACCAGCGTAATAGTTAATCAAGTGACGCCTGGCGTCTTTAAGGATTTGAGTTATGCAAGTATCAGTAACATCAACTGAAGGTTTGGAACGTAGCATGACGGTGGAAGTGCCTGCCGACAAAATCAATGCTGAAGTACAAACACGCCTGAAGAGTATGGCGGGTCGCGTAAAGATTGATGGTTTTCGTCCTGGCAAGGTTCCTTTTGCTGTTGTACAGAAGCGTTTTACTGCCCAGGTTCGTGAAGAGGTTGAATCTGAAATGCTGCGTAGCAGTTTTTATGAAGCAATTCAGCAGGAAAAGCTACGTCCAGCTGGTACTCCTAAGATTGAAACAGCGGCTTCTGTTGATGATAAGTTTGCCTTTACAGCTATCTTTGAAGTCTATCCCGAGGTGAAAGTTGAAATTCCTGCTGACATGGTGGTTGAAAAACCTGTTGTCGAAGCGGGTGACGCTGACGTCGATAATATGCTCGACAAATTGCGTAAACAACGTGCTGGCTGGGAAGAAACTGATCGCGCCGCTGCTGTGGGTGATCAGCTGGTGTTTGATTTCTTGGGTAAAATTGACGATGTGCCTTTTGAGGGCGGTGAAGCTAAGGACTACGCACTCGAACTGGGCAGCAATCGTTTCATTGCTGGTTTTGAAGAACAGCTTGTTGGCACCAAGGCGGGTAACGAAAAAGAGGTGAATGTTACCTTTCCTGACGATTATCAGAGCGAAGCCTTGGCGGGTAAACCTGCTGTCTTTGAAGTGGCCGTCAAAAAAGTAAATGCGCCTAAATTACCTGAGTTTGACGATGCAGAATTTTTGAAAGCATTGGGTGTTGAAGATGGCGGTGTTGAGGCATTGCGTAACAATGTTCGCGAAAGCATGGAGCGTGAGCTGAAGCAGAAGATTGCAGCGCATGTTAAAGAGCAGGCGCTTGATAAGTTACTTGACGCCAACCCAATCGAACTACCATCTGCTTTGGTTGAAGATGAAATCAAGCAAATGGCTGCACAGGCAGGTCAAAGTATGGGGATGCAGGCTGAGCTGGAATTGACTGATGAGATTCGCGCAGCTTTGGGTGATCGCGCCCGTCGTCGTGTTGGGCTGGGTCTGTTGGTTGGTGAGTTGATTCGTGAAAAGGGCTTTAAAGCCGAGGCTGAAAAGGTTCGTGCTCGAATTGAAGAGATGGCAGAGTCTTATGAAGACCCTGCATCTGTATTGGCGTGGTACTACCAAGATAAAACACGATTATCCGGTGTTGAGGCGCTAGTTCTTGAAGATCAGGTGGTTGATTGGCTGCTGTCTGAAATTAAGACTGAAGATGTTGCCAAAACGTTCGATGACATTATGCAGGCTCAGTAAATAAAAAGGGGCTATGCCCCTTTTTTTGAATCTGATTTTTTGTGTAACATGTCATGTGCTTGGACATGTTTTGTCGTAAAGGGATATTGAACGATGATCGAAAATATGGTTGCAGGAACGAGCTCGGAAACTATGGCATCAGGCTTGGTGCCAATGGTGGTGGAACAAAGTGCGCGAGGTGAGCGTGCCTATGATATTTTTTCTCGCCTGCTGAAAGAGCGAGTCATATTCCTGACCGGCCAGGTTGAGGATAATATGGCTAACCTAATTGTGGCTCAGCTGTTGTTTCTTGAATCAGAAAACCCTGATAAAGATATACATTTGTACATCAATTCTCCGGGTGGTGTTGTAACGTCAGGTTTGGCTATTTATGACACTATGCAGTTTATTAAACCTGATGTCAGTACCATGTGTATGGGCCAGGCTGCTAGTATGGGGGCCTTGTTGTTGGCCGGTGGCGCAGCAGGTAAACGTTACTGTCTACCTCATTCCCGGGTTATGATCCATCAGCCTTTGGGGGGTTTTCAGGGGCAAGCTTCAGATATAGATATCCATGCCAAGGAAATTTTGTCTGTTAGGGATCGTTTGAATTCTATCTTGTCTAACCACACAGGGCAGTCGCTGGAACGGGTTCAGCAAGATACAGATCGTGATAACTTTCTCAGTGCCAAAGATGCGGCCGATTATGGTCTGATTGATAATGTTTTGGGTGAGCGTGGTTAAGTGCCTGTAGCAGGAACGAATCTTGCTTTAGAACTGTGGATGGTTGATCACATTGAGGTGGATGTATGAGCGACGACAATAATAATACTGGCGAAGATAGCAAAAAACTGCTGTATTGCTCGTTTTGTGGCAAAAGCCAGCACGAAGTGAGGAAGCTCATTGCCGGCCCTTCGGTATTTGTTTGTGACGAGTGTGTAGAGCTGTGTAACGACATCATTCGCGAAGAGTTGCAAGAAGGCAGTGTTGTCGGTAAAGACAGTAAACTTCCTGTACCACGTGAGATTAATGAGAGTCTGGACGAGTATGTTATTGGTCAGGCGCCGGCCAAAAAGGTGTTGTCGGTTGCCGTCTACAACCACTACAAGCGTCTTGAAGCTGGACAGAAAAAAGATGATGTCGAGCTGACCAAAAGTAATATTTTACTGATAGGCCCAACTGGTAGTGGCAAGACCTTGCTGGCTGAAACGCTGGCCCGTCTGCTTGATGTGCCATTCACTATTGCTGATGCAACTACGTTGACCGAGGCGGGTTATGTTGGTGAGGATGTTGAGAATATCATTCAGAAACTTCTGCAAAAATGCGATTACGATGTTGATAAGGCCCAGACCGGCATCGTCTATATCGATGAAATTGATAAGATTTCGCGTAAGTCTGATAATCCATCTATCACTCGTGATGTTTCGGGTGAGGGTGTCCAGCAGGCTCTGTTAAAGCTGATTGAAGGTACGGTTGCCTCTGTACCGCCGCAAGGTGGTCGTAAGCATCCGCAGCAAGAATTCCTGCAGGTTGATACCTCTAATATTTTGTTTATCTGTGGTGGCGCCTTTGCTGGACTTGATCGCGTCATCCGTGATCGTTCTGAAAAAGGCGGCATTGGCTTTTCAGCTGAGGTTAAGAGCAAGGATGACAAGAAGAACTTCAGTGAGGTCTTGCACTCAGTTGAACCTGAAGATCTGGTTAAATATGGTCTGATTCCTGAGTTTGTTGGTCGTTTGCCGGTTGTCGCAACGCTTGAGGAGTTGGACGAGACGTCATTGATTAGCATTCTGACTGAGCCGAAAAATGCGATTACCAAACAATATGCAAGACTGTTTGAAATGGAAGACTGTGAAGTTGAATTTCGTGAAGATGCTCTGCTTGCTGTAGCGAAAAAGGCGATGGAGCGAAAGACCGGTGCGCGTGGACTAAGGTCAATCTTGGAAAATGCGCTGCTTGATACCATGTACGACCTGCCATCTCTGGATAACGTTACAAAAGCTGTTATCGATGAAGGGGTTATCAACAAAACTTCAGAGCCATTTTTGATTTACGGTCAGACTGAAAAACAAGCGCGTGTGGCTAGTAAAGACAGTTAAAATATCTTCATAACCGGGCTTGATTTTCTCAAGCCCGGCCACCATAGTAGTTTCAAATAGATTTCAAGCAGGGATAAATCCCACGTAGTTTGTGTGTTCCTTCCTCTCGGGGCTGTCAATGGCCCATCAAAAAAACAGAATTGTGGTTGAGGTTTTAATATGAGTACGAATGACCAAGATGAAAGCGCACTGATTGTGAGTAAAGTTTTGCCGGTGTTGCCGTTGCGTGATGTGGTTGTTTATCCGCACATGGTTATTCCTTTATTTGTCGGCCGGGAAAAATCTATCAAGGCCCTGGAAACGGCGATGGAGCAGGATAAAAAAGTTCTCTTGGTCGCGCAGCAAAGTGCATCACTTGATGATCCTCAACCTGACGATATTTATAGCGTTGGTACACTTTCTAATATTCTGCAGTTGTTGAAACTTCCTGATGGCACCATCAAGGTGTTGGTTGAGGGAATTGAGCGTGCCGAGTTAAACAAGTATGTCGATGATAAAGACTTCTTTACTGCTGAAGTATCAGTGCTTGAGAGTGAAGCTTTGGAAGAACGTGAGTCTGATGTGCTGGTGCGTTCACTGTTAAATCAATTTGATCAGTACGTGAAGCTTAATAATAAGATTCCGCCCGAAATTTTGTCGTCACTCTCTGGAATAGATGATGGTGGTCGTCTGGTCGATACCATTGCTGCACACATGTCACTGAAGATTGAAGAAAAGCAGAGTGTGTTGGAGCAGGTCAATGTGCGCGATCGTCTTGAAAGAATGATGGGGCTGCTGGAATCTGAGATTGACCTGCTGCAGGTTGAAAAGCGTATTCGCGGTCGTGTTAAGCGGCAAATGGAAAAGAGTCAGCGTGAGTATTATCTGAATGAGCAGATGAAGGCCATTCAGAAAGAGCTTGGTGACATGGATGATGCTCCTAATGAAATAGAGGAGTACACCAGAAAGATTGAAAAAGCTGGGATGCTGAAAGAAGCCAAAACCAAGGCAACGGCAGAATTGAACAAACTCAAAATGATGTCGCCTATGTCCGCAGAAGCGACTGTAGTGCGTAATTATATTGACTGGATGGTCAGTGTTCCTTGGAAGAAACGTAGCAAGATTTGTAATGACTTGGCCAAGGCAGAGGCTGTCTTAGAAGAAGATCATTATGGTCTGGAGAAGGTTAAAGAGAGGATTCTTGAATATCTTGCGGTTCAGCAGCGTGTTCGTAAATTAAAGGGGCCTGTGCTTTGTCTGGTTGGTCCTCCTGGGGTTGGTAAGACTTCACTGGGGCGTTCAATAGCTCGTGCGACAGGGCGTGAGTTTGTGCGCATGTCTTTAGGTGGTGTGCGTGACGAGGCAGAAATTCGAGGTCATCGCCGTACCTATATTGGCTCTATGCCTGGCAAGATCATTCAAAACATGTCCAAGGTGAAAGTTCGTAACCCGTTGTTTCTTCTAGATGAAATAGACAAGATGGCAATGGATTTTCGTGGTGACCCATCGTCGGCAATGCTTGAAGTGCTTGATCCAGAACAAAACAACACTTTTAACGATCATTACATGGAAGTTGATTACGATCTCTCCGACGTGATGTTTGTTGCCACATCAAATAGCATGAATATCCCAGGGCCGTTGCTGGATAGGATGGAAGTCATTCGTTTGGCTGGTTACACAGAGGATGAAAAACTCAATATTGCTCAGCGTTATCTTGTACCAAAACAGATCAAAGCCAATGGTCTGGAAGAAAGTGAGATTGCAATTAGTGAGTCGGCTATTCGTGATGTAATTCGCTACTATACTCGCGAGGCGGGAGTGCGTGGTCTTGAACGTGAGCTTTCCAAGATTTGTCGTAAGGTAGTTAAAAGCATTTTGCTGCAAGGTAAAGATAAAGTAGCGAAAAAAGTTTCGGTAACACCCCGTAACCTGGAAAAGTATCTTGCAGTGAAACGCTTTCGTTTTGGTGAGGCAGAAGAGAATGATCAAATTGGTCAGGTGACTGGTTTGGCCTGGACGGAGGTTGGTGGTGAGCTACTCACTATTGAGGCTGCTATAGTGCCTGGTAAAGGCAGGCTGACCATTACTGGTCAGTTGGGTGAGGTAATGCAGGAGTCTGTGCAGGCGGCGATGACAGTGGTCAGAAGTCGGGCTGAAGCTTTTGGGTTGGACGAAGACTTTTATCAAAAACAGGATCTTCATATTCACGTGCCTGAAGGTGCCATTCCAAAAGATGGTCCAAGTGCCGGTGTAGGGATGTGCACAAGTTTGGTTTCTGTTTTGACTGATATTCCGGTCAAGGCAACTGTAGCGATGACTGGTGAAATTACCTTAAGGGGTGAGGTGTTGCCGATTGGTGGTTTGAAAGAAAAACTTTTGGCGGCTCATCGTGGAGGGATAAAGACGGTTGTGATTCCAAGTGAGAATGAAAGAGACTTGGCGGAAATACCCAAAAACATTAAGGAACAACTTGATATCCATCCGGTGAAATGGATTGATGAGGTGTTGCAGCTTGCCTTGCAGCATATGCCAGAAACAGATCCAATTGCTTCGGTTGGTGAAAAAGTAGTTTCGAAAACCAAAAAACAAAAACAAGAAGGCCTCAGGCACCATTAAATAAAGGGCTTAGTGCAGTTATGTGCTTGACTTTCTTTGCTGACAAAAGTATAAAATTCGCTCTACTGAACTGATCCATAGATGGTCGGTAAAAAATAAATAGAAAATAGACATTCCTAAGTTGCCATGCCTTTCAGTGTTTGGATTTAGCGTTTGATTTGATCGGCGCATTAAGGATGTTTACCGTTAGTTTTACGGTGGCGGGATGGCCAAGAGAAACTTTTTTAGTTTCATGCCTGTTATTGGCAGTGTATGAATAATGATCTTACATAGGAGTATTCGTAGTGAACAAAGCAGAATTGATTGAAGCAGTTGCTGAAAGTGCAGAAATGACTAAAGCAGACGCAGGTCGTGCTATTGATGCAGTTGTTAGCTCTATTACAGCAGCAATGCAAAAGCAGGACGATGTTTCTCTGATTGGTTTTGGTACCTTTACTGTGCGTGAACGCGCTGCACGCGCTGGTCGTAACCCACAGACTGGTGAAACTATCCAGATTAAAGCTGCAAAAGTTCCTGCATTTAAGGCTGGTAAAGCCCTTAAAGATGCTGTAAACTAATCGCTCTTTTGAACAAGGGTGTTTAGCTCAGTTGGGAGAGCGTCGCCCTTACAAGGCGAATGTCGGGGGTTCAAGTCCCTCAACACCCACCAGACATTTTAAAAAGTTAAAGTGTGGAGTGGTAGTTCAGTTGGTTAGAATACCGGCCTGTCACGCCGGGGGTCGCGGGTTCGAGTCCCGTCCACTCCGCCAACAGTCTTAGAGAAGGGCGCAGAGCTGTTATAGCCTGCGCCCTTTTTTATTATTCAGAAACTAATTCATCAAAAGAATTTCTAAAAAGCCATGTTGCAACTAATACGTGATAAAGCGCAAAGTTGGATAGCCATTGCCATAGTTGGCTTGCTAATCTTAGGTCTTTCAACCGTTGCTTGGGATGCTTATTTTAGTCCTGATCCGGAAGTGCCTGTCGCCAAGGTGAATGGTGAAAAGATTACCTCCAATGAATTCCAACGTGCCTATTCACAGCAGCGTGCCAGGTTGCAACAAATGCTGGGTGGTGCTGACATCAGTCAATTCATTCCTGATGAGGTTGAGTTCAAGAAAAATATTCTTAAGCGCCTCGAAGAGGAAGAGTTGATATTCCAGGCAGCAGTGGCCTCTGGTTATCGTGTTAGTGATGGCTTACTTGCGCAACAGATTCGTAATTTTGAAGTTTTTCAAGCCGACGGTCAGTTTGACTCAGAGTTGTATCAGCAGTGGTTGAGATCAAATTATATGTCTGCCGGTGAGTTTGAAGAGATGCTTCGTCGTGATGTTTTACTGCAGCAGTATCGTCTTGCCGTAGGTGCAACCAGCTGGAGTACAGTTCAGGAACGTGATGCACTGTTAAAGCTGCAGGAACAAAAGCGCGATATCGGATTCGTTACAATCACGGCTGCAGATTATCTGGATAAGGTCAATGTTTCTGACGAAGAAGTTCGGGCTCATTACGATAACAATGCAAGCGTTTTTTCAACGCAGGAAAAGGTCAGTATTGAATATCTGGAATTGAGTATTACTGACATTAGCAAGGACGTTGATGTTGATGAGGCTAAGTTGGAGGAGATTTATGAAGAGCGTAAATCAGATTTTGGTGTTCCTGAGGAGCGTCGTACCCGCCATATAATGATTGAGGTGGCTGGTGATGCATCAGACGAACAGCTCAATACTGCTCGTGAGAAAGCTGAAGCCTTGCTAAAACAGGTTGCTGAAGGAAAGTCATTTGAAAAACTGGCTCGCGAAAACTCAGATGATATCGGTACTGCCAATGATGGTGGTGATCTGGGTTATTTAAGTCATGACTCAATGATTGATCCTATTTATGCAGATGCTGCCTTTGTGCTTGGAGAAGGCGCTGTCAGTGATGTTATTAAATCAAGCTATGGTTTTCACATTATCAAACTTGAAGGAATTAATGCGGGCCAGGTTAAGACTTTTGCCGAGGTAAAGGGTGAGCTTGAGCGGGAGTATCGTAGTCACCAGGCTGAAGATAAGTTTTTTGAGCAAGGTGAAATACTTGCCAATATGACCTTCGAAAATCCTGATACTTTGGAGATTGCAGCCGAAGAACTAGGTTTGACAGTAGCTTCTACTGAACTGTTTAGTCGCGATGCTGGTGCTGGCATTGCGATGGATGATCGTATTCGTACTGTTGCATTCTCGGAAGAAGTTTTGCTGCAAGGTTTGAATAGCCAGCCGTTGGAACTTGCTGGTGATCGTGTGTTGGTGTTGCGCATCAAAGAACATCAAGAGTCGTCAGTTCGTCCCTTTGATGATGTTAAAGCAGAGATTGTAAAAACACTGCGTCAAGAGGCAGCAGAAAAGATGGCAGAGCAGGAAGGCAAGAGCATTCTTGAGTTGTTAGCGAATAACAACACGCTTGAAACAATTGCCACTGAACGCAAGTTGAAATGGAATCACCCAGAAGCCATTAAACGAATTTCTTCTGCTGTATCGACAGACATTAGCCGTAAGGCCTTTCGACTGGATCACCCTGAAGAGGCCGAGCCCATACATGTGGGTTTGCGGATGGGCTCTGGTGACTACGCGGTGATTGCATTGTTTGCTGTGCTTGATGCTGATATTGAAACTGTAGAACCAGCTGCTAAGCAAACTATGTTAGATCAACGTCAGCGCTATTATGGTGCCAGTGAGCTGCTAGGTGCTATGACTGATATGCGCCAGACAGCTGAAATCATAGAGTATCCGGAAAACTTTTAATTTCCTAATTACCACCCAACGTAAGCTATCTTCAGAAGCCTTTCAGGCAAGGGTGGCGTGCGAAGTGCAACGAACATAAAGCGTGGAATAAAGTCGGATAAATCGAATCGGCGATTAAAGCGGTATT
>Ga0316207_10003525_pt1 | contig 14424 bp, 10 predicted proteins | sample 6weekpyrite_MG_FD_204943 | JGI IMG/M metagenome (GOLD analysis project Ga0316207, IMG submission 204943) | Microbial mat bacterial communities from mineral coupon in-situ incubated in ocean water Damariscotta River, Maine, United States -... | ecosystem: Environmental > Aquatic > Marine >... | reverse complement strand
CTGTTTCTGTTTCTGCTGCTGCCTCTGCATCAGCCTGCTCTTCCAGGGCTCCTGCCCAGGGATCTTCTTCAGACTCTGTTTCTGTTTCTGCTGCTGCCTCTGCATCAGCCTGCTCTTCCAGGGCTCCCGCCCAGGGATCCTCTTCAGGTTCAGATGCCGCTTCAGGTTCTGAGCTGCTTTCTTCTTCCTCGTCCATCTCAATATCAAAGTCCGGCAAGTCGTCAGCATCCGAGGTATCAAGTGTTGCATCACTCGTCGGTTGTTCAGCAGACTGCTCTGGTTCTGGTTCATCGACTGTTACTTCAGCCAGGTCAACAGCCGGTGCTTCCTGTTCTTCGCGACGTTCTGACTCAAATTCATCACCGGTATCCTCAGGCGTTCCGACGTCTGGCACCTCTGCGACAGGTTCGGCAGGTTGTTCTTCTGACTCAGCCGTCTCCAGGGCTTCACTATCAGGTTCCTGTTCTTTCTCTACACCAGTGACGTCTTCTTCATTATCAAGTTCTGATACCCGGCCATAGCGCTTCTGCCAGAACTTGTAACCATAGTAACCGCCAACAAATATGATCAGGTTACTGACGACAAGTATTGCAATGATCAGCCACCAGTTTGTTTCTTCCTGTACGGGTTCCTCTTCAACGACAGGCTCTGGCTCTGGCTCTGGCTCTGGCTCTGGCTCTGGCTCTGGCTCTGGCTCTGGCTCTGGCTCGGGCTCGGGGACAGGTTCCGGCTCAGGCTTTTTCTCCTCTACCACTTCTGGCTGAGGTGGTTCTTTAATTTCAACTTCGGGAATCGCAACTGTATATTCTTTTTCAAATGCCTTGCCGCTTAACTGGCTGGCTTTGGCATAAACAGTCAGGCTCTTTCCCGAATAATGTGCAGGTAAAAGCTTTTGCCATACCATTGCCGATTCATGTGGAATGACAGCAAAACTCAGCAACGGAGGTGCACCTTCTTCCGGTATCTCTTTGTAAGTAAGCTGTAATGTACCTGTCTGCAAGAGACCTTCACTCAGTAATGCCTGTAGCATCAGGCCTTCATCAACCTGCTCCACCCACAAGGTCAATGGTTCTGGTAACGGTTTTTCAGGTTCAGGGAGCCGACCACGCAAGTTGCTCTTGAATTCACGGTCACCGATCATTCTTGCCTGCGCAGTTATAGATACAGACCTGCCACCATAACTCTTGTCGAGTACTGCCTGCCAACTGTGTGCGCCTGACTTGGGTACATAGTAAGTGCCTTCAGTCCCTTCAATGGTCAAGGCAAGACGTAAGGTCCCGATCTGAATCAACTCGGGATTCTCTATCACTGTGATGACATGTGAGTCACCTTGTTGGCTTAATTCGAGTTTTACCGGGCTTTCATGCACCTTGATTTCATGTCTCGATTCACGGCGGAACGTCGGTGAATAGGCCTTTACAACAACATCGACACGACCACTTTCATTCAGGTTTTCGAGATAAGCTTCAAAGCTGGCACCCGTCTTGCGTGCCATAGACTGTGTCAGCATATCCGCCTTTTCTGGCTTACTGTCGACCTGCATGTTGACCAGTTCAAGCAGTTCTTGCTGTTCAAGCTTGCCACCGTCCTGGATAAGACTTGCTTCGACTTTGACTGACTCATTACGCAATATATTGTTAGGCAGTTGGCTGACACGCAATTTCAGGTTTGTAATCGCCTTGACCCGGTTGTCCTTGTCATAATCGGCTTCTATCTTCCATGTTCCCCTGGCAGGATTATGTACGGTTACAACGTCAAAACCCTTGTCACTGTACCACTCAACATTCTTGGGCTGCTTGCCATCTTCAAAGCTTGTATTGTCCGGTTTTGTTATGCGGGTAGGTTTACTGCCCAGCTTACGGAAGATCAGCAGGGTCATGTCGCTGATAGAGTCATCGACATCAAAACGATTCTCTTCAAGCGGTAGAGAATCCATTTTTGTTGTTTTTTCAAACAGGCGCAGGAACAAACGCTGCAAGCGGTCAGCTGATTCGACGGCTTCGTACCAACCATCTGTCGTTTGCGCGATCTTGTCGAGCAGTTCATGATCTGCCTGTTTTGATAAGGCGATGGTATGAACCTTTACACCTGCTGATTTAAGTCTCGCGAGAATTTTGCCAAGGATGCGTTGCCTGGATTTTTCATTCTCACCGGGTTTCTTTGACACATCGACCATGCCATCCGTCAACAGGATCAGGTGACGTTCCCATAACGGATCAGGTTTCTTCCAGTCCCAGGTACTCTTGGTCAGCGTATCTTCAATATTGGTGAACAGACCACGCGAATGAATCTTATCGGCCTCGGCGCGGGCACGTTTTTTCCAGGCCTTGCTGGCGAAATCGGGCTTGACCTGCATATTGACCTGTTTGCCAAAACTCCAGATACCAGCCCGGCTTGATTCCGGCAACATACTGACAAGCAGGCGTAACGCATCACGGCGCAGGTTGTTCGGGTCGTTCTTTTTCATGCTGCCCGACACATCAACGAGGATGCGCAGGTCAGTGGTGGGGTCTTGAGGAGTAGCTGTGGCAGCCTGGCTATCGACAGAAGAGAATATCAGGCAGGCAAACATGACAATCGATGTCAGTATTACCACAGCGCTGTTTTGCTGTTTTATTTTGTAACCTGGATGTCTGCCGAACTGCATACACTATTCCTATATATGAAAGACTATTACAGGCTATCGGTAACTATCTGAAAGACTTTAGAAAATCATTGTATATGCGAGCCCGGAAAAATCAATGTAAATACAGGTAAAATCAGCATGTTACGTACGTGATTAGTGCTCTCGTGTAGCTAAAAACCTGATTTCAGGCCAGCGTTCCATCATCAGATCGAGATTTACCCGGCTCGGAGCAAGATAAGTCAGTTCATCTGCCGCATCGAGTGACAGATTCTCAGCCGCCTTTTTACGGAAATCATCGAGCATTTTTTCATCATCACACTCGATCCAACGTGCGGTCGCAACCTGTACAGGCTCATAACTGCACTCGACTCCGTACTCATCCTTGAGACGATACGCCACCACGTCAAACTGCAGCACACCAACTGCCCCGAGGATAAGGTCATTACTCTGTAATGGCCTGAATACCTGGGTGGCACCCTCTTCAGATAACTGGATAAGTCCCTTTTGCAGGGCTTTCATCTTCAAAGGATCACGCAGGCGCACACGCTGAAACAGTTCAGGTGCAAAATGCGGAATGCCCGTAAACTTGAGATCTTCACCCTGTGTGAAGGTATCACCGATCTTGATCGTGCCGTGGTTATGCAGGCCAATAATGTCACCTGAACAGGCTTCAAGCACATTCTCACGTTCTCGCGCCATAAAGGTCGTTGCATTGGCAACCTGCACATTCTTGCCAAGTCTCACCTGGTACATCTTCATACCCTTGGTGAACTTGCCCGAGGTAATACGCAGAAAGGCGATCCTGTCGCGATGGGCAGGATCCATATTTGCCTGGATCTTGAACACAAAGCCGGAGAATTTTTCCTCGTCCGGCATGACTTCACGGCTATCGGTTTTGCGAGCGATTGGCGATGGTGCATGTTCGGTAAACGTATCCAGCAGTTCCTTGATACCAAAATTGTTAATCGCAGAACCAAAAAACACCGGTGTCAATTCACCGCGCAGGTAGGCATCAATATCAAACTCATGACTCGCACCACGAACCAGTTCAATCTCCTCACGCATATCATCGGCCTGGTCACCGAGTATCTCGTCAAGGCGCGGATTATCCAGCCCTTCGATAACTTCACCTTCCTGTACCTTGCCCTGGTGGGTTGCGCTGAACAGGTGCACGGTATCGTTCTGAACATGAAATACACCTTTCAGTGTCTTGCCCATACCAATGGGCCATGTAATCGGTGCACACTTGATCTTCAATATCTCCTCGACTTCGTCGAGCAACTCAAGCGGATCGCGACCTTCGCGGTCGAGTTTGTTAATAAACGTCATGATTGGCGTATCACGCAGACGACACACTTCCATGAGTTTAATCGTGCGGGCCTCGACACCCTTGGCACAGTCAATCACCATGAGTGCCGAATCGACCGCGGTCAGTGTGCGGTAGGTATCCTCAGAGAAATCCTCATGCCCCGGTGTGTCGAGCAGGTTAACGATCTTGTCACCATAGGTGAACTGCATCACTGACGAGGTCACCGAGATACCACGCTGTTTCTCAAGCTCCATCCAGTCAGAGGTCGCATGTCTATCTGCCTTGCGGCCCTTCACGGTACCAGACATTTGTATCGCGCCCCCGAACAACAACAGCTTTTCAGTAAGCGTGGTCTTACCCGCATCCGGGTGAGAAATAATGGCGAAGGTGCGACGCAACGCCGTTTCTTGTGCAATATCTGGCATGAGTTTCTACTATCTATTCGGGGATTTGATTGTATCGTAAAGTGTTATCAGACGGTTAGTTCGCGAGCAAGAATAAGGGCATCTTCGCGGCCGCCGTGTGCAGGGTAATAGGCAGGCCGGACTCCGACCTCAACAAAACCCATCTTGCCATACAGTTCCACAGCAACATGGTTGGACGGCCGTACCTCGAGCAGGCAGGTCTGTGCACCATGGCGTCGTGCCAGCCCGAGCATATGTTCAATCAACTGGCTGCCGAGTCCCTGGTTCTGGCAGTCCGGGGCCACACAAATGTTCAACAGGTGCGACTCACCCGCACCGGTCGAGAGAATTGCGTACGCGGCGATGTCTTCGTCACGTGTCATGATCCAGCAGCAATAGCCGACGCGCAGGCAGTCCTGGAAAATACCATAGGTCCATGGGAACTCGTAAACCTGCTCTTCGATTGCGAGTACTTCTTCAACGTCTGTCGCCTGCATGGGCCGCAGACGCAGCTCCGGATCCTGTAATACGGCACTCATTGCAATACCTCGCCGTTATAGAACCGCATCGCCATCTGCAGATCCTGCCAGGCTTTACGTTTCTCTAGCGGTGAGCGCAACAGGTAGGCAGGGTGGTACGTGACAACAACCGGGATATCTGTATCTGCATACGTGAAGGTCAGACCGCGCATGGCCTTCATGGTTTCGTGCGTATTGAGCAGGTTCTGCGCGGCGACCCGGCCAACCGCGAGAATAATCTTTGGCTGCAGCAATTCGATCTGTCGACGCAGGTAGGACTGGCAGGCCATGACCTCTTCCTCATCCGGATCACGGTTCTGAGGTGGCCGACACTTGAGGATATTCGCGATATAGACCTGTTCACGTCTCATCCCCATTGCTTCAATCATGGCCGTCAGCAATTGACCGGCACGGCCGACAAATGGCTGTCCCTGTCGGTCTTCATCTCCACCCGGTGCCTCACCGATAATGAGCCAGTTCGCATTTTGATCACCGCTGCCGAAAACAGTCTGTGTTCGCGTGCTGTAGAGATCACAGGCCTTACAGGTTGAGACGTATGCCTCGAGTTCAGACCAGCCAAAGCTGTCGACATTATGACTGTCAGGTGTCTGTACTGCGGTCAGTTCGATCGGTTCCTCAACCGGAGTCTCAACCGGCACCTCAACGACAGATTCTGGCTCAGTAACCTGCGACACAACAGGGCTTGGGTCAGGCATTCGCCTGACCCAACGTGTTATCCCCATTGCCTGCAAGTACTGATCACGCATGATGCTGGTCCATGTCTCCCTTACACGTCGCCCGCTTGCGGATGGGCACGTTCAGTTGGGTGGACAATCTTGTTCAGTGCATTCAGGTATGCCTTTGCCGATGCAATCACTATATCGGTATCGGCACCCTGGCCATTCACGATACTGCCGCCCTTCTCAAGTCGTACTGTGACCTCACCCTGCGAATCGGTACCCGTGGTGATATTGTTCACCGAATACAGCTGTAACTCAGTATCACTGTGGACAATTTCCTCAATGGCCTTGAATGCCGCATCGACCGGACCACCGCCCTCTGCACTCGCCGTCTTTTCCTCACCTTCGACCCACAAGGTAATACTCGCATCCGGCGTCTCACCGGTTTCACTGCATACCTTCAGGGCAACAAGACGGAACAGCTCGTTCTCTGCCTCGGTACCGGCCTCGGTCACAAGTGCCTGCAGGTCTTCATCGAAGATGTCGTGTTTCTTGTCGGCGAGATCCTTGAAGCGTGAAAAAGCCGCATTCAACTCGTCTTCTGAATCAAAGTTAATACCAAGCTCCTGCATACGGGTACGAAACGCATTTCGTCCAGAATGCTTGCCCAGCACCATACGGTTAGTCGTCCAACCGACGTCCTCAGCACGCATGATTTCGTACGTCTCGCGCTTTTTCAGTACACCATCCTGGTGGATGCCTGATTCGTGCGCAAAGGCATTCGCCCCGACGATGGCCTTGTTCGGCTGTACCGCAAAACCGGTAATACCCGAGACGAGGCGTGAGGCGGTCATGATCTGCGTCGTATCCAGACCGGTATCACAGCCAAAGATGTCCTGGCGTGTGCGCACGGCCATGACGACTTCTTCAAGTGAGGCATTACCGGCGCGTTCGCCGAGGCCATTAATCGTACACTCAACCTGTCGCGCACCGTTCAATACGGCTGACAATGAGTTCGAGACCGCAAGACCGAGATCGTTATGACAGTGCACAGAGAATATAGCCTTGTCCGAATTCGGGATCTTTTCGCGCAAGTTATAAATCAACTCACCAAACTGGTGTGGCAGGTTATAGCCAACCGTATCCGGGATATTCAGTGTCGTCGCACCGGCATCGATGACAGCCTCGAGCACACGGCACAGGAAATCAAGTTCGGAACGACCGGCATCCTCCGGTGAGAACTCGACGTTATCGGTATGCTGGCGGGCACGTGTTACCGCAGCGACAGCCTGTTCCAGTACCTGGTCGGGGGTCATACGCAATTTTTCCTGCATATGAATCGGCGAGGTTGCGATAAAGGTGTGAATACGTGCTGAGTTGGCGCTCTTGAGTGCCTCACCGGCACGGTCAATGTCCTTGTCGAGCGCACGTGCCAGGCCACAGATCGTGCTGTCCTGCACAACATCCGCGACTGCCCTGACTGCCTCAAAGTCGCCCTGCGAAGCAATTGGGAATCCCGCCTCAATAACATCCACGCGCATACGTTCCAGCGCTTTCGCGATACGAACCTTCTCGTCTTTCGTCATCGATGCGCCGGGGCTTTGTTCGCCGTCACGCAAGGTTGTATCAAAAATTATTAACTTGTCACTCATATCTGACTCCATACTGCCTGCACGCAAGTTTACCATTCATCGGCCGTTTCGGGCACGGTTATGCAGGCATTTGCTGCTCATTCCGGGTTTGTGATTAATGCGTTTGCTTTCGGCCCTCGCCAGGGCACATGTGGATGTCTGCCTTACGGCAGTAGCAGTCGCAGAGGAAGCAGGCACAATGCGGCCTGACCCGGGCGGGCCATGCAAGAAGGCAATGTGTGCGCTGTTTTGTTCATAAATCCGACAATCTCGTCAATCTGGCGCTACTATAACGCCGAACTCCCATTTTGCCAAGCATCTCAATGAGTTCAACCTGGACAGGCAGGACAAAGTCCCTGTTTCATGTACAATATTTGGATATTTATGCTTCAAAAAAAGCAAGGAACCCGGTTTGGACGAGAAAACTTCCCCGTATTTTGGCAATGTGCTGCGCGTCAATAAAGAGCCATACCGCTACTTTACTGAGTCTGATATCCATGCCTCGCTGATTGAAAAACCCAGGCAGTACCTTGGCCATCTGCGAAGCTGTCTGGAGGCCATTTCAGCTGGGACTGCTAACATGGCTTTGCCTGCCAAGCAGATCTTTACCGATATAGAGACCGAGGGCGATTTCCGTGTCATGCCCTGTGTTATCGACTACCCGGAGCGCACCATCAAGACGGTTAAACTGGTGGGTACAAATACACTGCAGCAGGTTGTCGCTGACCAGATCACCGTCGGCAAGGCCTTTATGATCGACAGTGATGAAAACTTCATTAGTCATATCTTCGAGGGCTGCCTGCTCTCATCGGCACGTACTGGTGCATGTGCCGCACTGGCCGCTGAACACCTGGGCAAGGACAGTCATAAACTCGTTATCATCGGTGCCGGCCGGGTCGGTTATTACAGCGCCCTGTATATCAGTACATTGTTACCGATTGATTCAATCGTCATTCATGACCTTGACGGACAACGCTCGAGTGAGTGTGCAGAGCAACTGGCTATGCAATTGCCCGGTTGTACAGTGTCTTCTTCATCACACATGCCTGCAGAAGGTTGCGACATCCTGGTACTTGCGACCACGAGTCGTAGCAGTATCTACCAACAGGATTCTATTCCGGCCGGACTCGTGATCAGTCTCGGCGCAGACACCGATAGCCAGCATGAAGTCGATCAGTACTGGTCTACGCGCGCTGCTCTGTATGTGGATACGCTTGATAGTCAGCGCTACGGCGATCTACGTCAATGGCTCAGTGCGGGCCTGATCGACAGTTCAGACCTGACCGACCTGTTTACGGTTATCCGCGAAGGTATTACAGAAAAGGCCGTTCAACCACGCCTGTTTATTTCAACTGGCACAGCACTGTTCGACAACATGACCATGGATTACCTTGTGCACGGCAAACGCTAGCGGCAGCTATAGCTTGCTGACAAAATCCTCGAACTTGCCTGCCTTGCTGCGTGGTATAACATCACAGTACTCAATCTCGATATTAAAGGGGTACTGGAATCGTTCCTGCAGGTAACTGACAAGTTCATCCTGTTCGCTCTCGCTCAGGCTACGCTCGCTGACGACTCTTGCTGTCACCTTGTCTTCAGTCTCTTGCACGAGCTGCATTTGTTTCAGTGGTGCAATATCCATCCACTGCCCTGACGGGAAACTTGGCCAGTGCTGGCGACCATCTGGCAACACGATCATGTTTCGCTGCCGCCCCATGATTTGCTTCAACACGGGCAGCCCCCGACCACAGGGACACGGCTCACCCACTTCTGCATAGTCACCTATACAGTACCTGATGAGCGGCGTCGCAAAGTTATGCAAGGTAGTAATCACGACCTGTCCCACTTCACCCGGCTGGCATTGTCGGCCCTGCTCATCCAGTACCTCGACCAGCAGGTTCTCGGATTGCACATGATAGTGGCCATGTTCATGGCAAGGCTGGGCAATCTGGCCGACCTCCTGTGAACTGTATACATCACATACAGGCACACCAAACACCTGTTGGCACAGCTCACGCAGTTCATCACTGACATTCTCACCATAACAACGTACCTGGCGTAGCTTGCTGAGCTGCCAGCCCTGTTCGCGGAAATACATCGCGAGCGCTTTTATATTTGAGGGTAATGACAACAGGTATTCAGGATCTTCATCACGTAGCAACTTTGCCTGTCTACTGACATCAGTGCGTGTACTCATGGCGATAGCCGGACCGGTCGGGTACACCGTATCCACACCGGCACCCCAGCCTTTTGCACGGATAATTTCACCCGGCTTTTCAGGTCGCTCGGCGCGTAGTGCCATCAGGGTCCCGGAAAAGTCACGTTGCTGCCAAAGATGGTCACGCAGGTTGAGTACCTTCCAGAATATTTTCGTCAGTTCAGTACCTTTGACCTTGATCGGCATACCGGTAGAACCTGATGTCCGCACAACGTAGTGATTACCATGTGCCCGAGGCGTTGCTGTGCTATAGAGCTGTTCGCCGGCAGCCTGTACATCAGCGCGTGTCAGAAGTGGCAGCTGCTGCCAGTCTGCGAAGGTCTTGATACCACCCGTATTGATGTTATCCGCAGAATATCTTTGCATGTAATACGGTACAGTTTTCGCTGCATGCTCAAGAAGAAGTGTGAGTTGCGACAACTGGTGTTGCCACATCGTGTCCATGTCCCACCACTGGCTCTGTTCGAGCTGGTAAAGCAAAGACATGATTTGTGCCGCGCCCTGCTGTGGGATCGCGGGCCAGGTAACACCTTTCAGACCGGAAGATGGAATACAAGAAGGCGTCTCCGATTTCATCTCATGCTGTCTCTATGCAAGGTACGCTTCAGTTACAGGATGACCGGCTTTTATTCACCCGGTGTGGTGTCTGGCTTATCTGCAGCAGGTTTATTTTTCTCGCTACGGTGTCGCTGCAATTGACGCAGTGTCATTACCGGTCCAGACACTGCATAGATAAAAAAGATACTAAACAGGACGACAGGCGGGTGCAGGTAGATCACGGCGAAGACGAGCATGACCGCGACCAGGACAATAAACGGTACCTTGCCACGCAGGTCGAACTGCTTGAAGCTGTGGTAACGCACATTGCTGACCATAAGCACGCCAGCAGAAAAACTGACAAGTGCTGCGATGACCTTTTTATCGGCACCTTCCCAGCCCAGGTCAACACCCAGCCAGACCAGTCCTGCGATCAGCGCAGCGGCTGCCGGGCTTGCAAGTCCCTGGAAATAGCGTTTATCGGCGATCCCGACCTGTGTATTAAAGCGCGCCAGACGCAGTGCCGCACCGGCGGTAAATACAAATGCAGCCAGCCAACCAATCTTACCGTATGAAGTCAGCGCCCATTGGTGAATCAGCAGCGCAGGTGCCAGACCGAATGACACCATATCTGCCATGCTGTCATACTCGGCCCCGAAATCACTCTCGGTATGTGTCATGCGTGCTACCCGACCATCCAGCCCATCCATAATCATGGCAATAAAGATGGCAATGGCCGCATTGGCAAATTGTGCCTCCACCGAAGAGATGATCGCAAAAAAGCCGGCAAACAAACCTGCCGTTGTAAACAGGTTAGGCAACAGGTAAATACCCCGGCTACGCCGACTTTTCTTGCCCTCGGCGCTGCCTGATTCCGGCTCTGATTCTGGCTCTGTCATATCTGTTCCAGGTTCCTTGCTGCTGTTTCAGTTACCTGATGCAAGCATAGCAGTAATCGTCACTCGTGCAGCAATAAATACGTTATTTCCCTAGTGGCGATGTATGAAGTGTGCCAGCTTGTGCTCACCCGCAATGACACGCTGCCCGACCTTGACATCAACTCGTGCAGTGACCGGCACATAAACCTCGATACGCGCACCAAAGCTCATAAAGCCACAGCGTTGCCCCTGGCCGACACGCTCACCTGTCTGTACATAACAGCGTGGTCGACGCACAACATTTCCACGGTACATCGCCAGCAGCACATCATCCTTCTCATCTGTCTGGATCCATTGAGCAAAACTGGGGGCATCAGATACTGCCGCTTCAGTATCGACATGCCACTGGTACATGACTTTGCCTTCGATCGGGCTGCGTATGGAATAAATGTCAAATGCGCCCATCCCGAGTACGATCTTCTTGGCATCACGGTCAATAAAACCATCACGGACATTCTCTATCGCCAGTACCTGTGCATCGACCGGGCTGAGCACAGCGAGAGGTTCAGGTGGGATGGAGCGTGTCGGATCGCGGAACATGTAGGCCAGCAGCAGTGGCAACAGCCATACTGGCGCGGAGTATAACCAGCCGAACTGGTAACCACAGGCAAGCGCTATGATCACGCCCGCGGCGATAAACCAGTGTCCTTCAGGGGCTATCAGTGTATGTTGGTGGGTTAAAGCCATATCCAATTTTACAAAAAAAAATGCGGTCTTACGACCGCATTTTCTTGATGATGATATCGACCTAGTTCTTGCTCTTGTCGACCAACGCGTTGGCTGTAATCCATGGCATCATGCTGCGCAGCTTTTCACCTGTCTGCTCAATTGGATGCTCAGCGTTATTGCGGCGGCGTGCTGTCATTTCAGGGTAATTGGTCTGCCCTTCCATGATGAAGCGCTTGGCGTATTCGCCATTCTGGATGTTTTCCAGGCACTCACGCATGGCCCAACGGCTTTCCTCGTTGATGACCTTGTTACCCGTAACGTACTCACCGTACTCAGCATTGTTTGAGATCGAGTAGTTCATGTTGGCAATGCCGCCTTCGTACATGAGGTCAACAATCAGCTTCAGCTCATGCAGACATTCGAAGTATGCCATTTCAGGCGCGTAACCGGCTTCGGTCAAAGTTTCAAAACCGGCCTTGACCAGTTCAACCGCACCACCACACAGAACGGCCTGCTCACCGAACAGGTCAGTTTCAGTCTCGTCCTTGAATGTGGTTTCGATAATACCGGTACGGCCGCCACCAATCGCAGATGCATATGACAGCGCAGTGTCCTTGGCCTTGCCTGAGGCATCCTGGAAAATAGCGATCAGATCAGGGATACCGCCACCATTCTTGAATTCATTGCGAACCGTATGACCCGGTGCCTTCGGTGCAATCATGATGACATCGAGGTCACCACGAGGAACGATCTGGTTGTAGTGAATACTGAAACCATGTGCAAACGCCAGAGTTGAACCTTCCTTGATGTTCGGCGCGATTTCTTCTTTGTAAAGCTGTGACTGGAATTCATCCGGCGTCAGGATCATAACGAGATCAGAACTTGCAACCGCATCAGCGACGTTCTTCACGGCCAGGCCAGCTTCTTCAGCCTTTTTCGCTGATGAAGAACCTTCACGCAGACCAACAACAACGTTGACACCTGAGTCTTTCAGGTTATTGGCATGGGCGTGGCCCTGTGAACCGTAGCCAATAATGGCAACGTTCATACCCTTGATGATGCTTAAATCAGCATCCTTGTCGTAATAAATATTCATGGCAACCTCAGTCTAAAATATAAATTCAAATAATCTTTCTATTAATGTGTAATTTCTTCAATCAGTGCAGCTTTAGTATTACCTGTTAAGCCGGTAGAGCTGATGATGACAAGGCATAAAATTTCGAGAAAGCGCAGTTTACATACTGGTAAATGAGCATTTTAAGAAATTTTATAACACCGTCAGCGCAATTCTAGTGGCTTAACTAAATCTGTAAGCTTTTAGTACCACGCGCGATTCCTGACACACCCGAGCGCACTGTTTCCAGGATTGTTGTACCCGACAGCGCCTCGATAAAGGCATCGAGCTTGCCACCCGTGCCAGTCAGCTCCAATGTGTACGTCGTATCTGTCACATCAATGATGCGACCACGGAAAATATCAATCAGGCGTTTAATCTCTTCACGTGCTGACGCACCGTCGGCCCGCACCTTGATGAGCATCATTTCACGCTCGATGTGTGCACCTTCGGTCAGGTCCAGCAACTTGACCACGTCGACCAGTTTGTTGAGCTGTTTCGTGATCTGCTCAATGATCTGATCAGACCCTTCAGTTACAAGCGTCATGCGCGACAAGGTACCGTCTTCGGTCGGTGCTACAGTCAGTGACTCGATATTGTAACCACGCGCCGAAAACAGGCCAGCAACCCGTGACAGTGCACCGGATTCGTTTTCCAGTAATACAGAAATAATATGTCGCATCAGGCCAGCTCCCTCTCAGGTGAAAGGTGCATCTCATGTTGTCCCTTGCCGGCAGCAATCATCGGGTACACGTTCTCGGTCTGGTCGGTGATGATGTCCATGAACACGAGGCGATCCTTCATATCAAAGGCTTCTTTCATTGCGCCTTCCAGGTCAGCCGGTTTATCAACACGCATGCCAACATGGCCATAGGCCTCGGTCAGCTTGACGAAGTCCGGGATCGTTTCCATGTAGGAATGCGAATAACGTGACTCGTAGAAGAATTCCTGCCACTGGCGCACCATACCCATGTAACGGTTATTCAGGCTGATGATCTTGATCGGCGTATTGTACTGCAGTGCCGTACCCAGCTCCTGGATACACATCTGGATACTCGCGTCACCCGTGACACAGGCGACCGTGGCATCCGGATGGGCCAGCTGTACACCAATCGCCGCTGGCATACCAAAGCCCATCGTGCCCAGGCCACCCGAGTTAATCCAGCGACGTGGTTCGTCAAACTTGTAGAACTGCGCCGCCCACATCTGGTGCTGGCCCACATCAGAGGTAATATAGGCATCACCACCTGTGATCTCGTAGAGCTTCTCAATCGCATACTGTGGCTTGATAAGCTCACTATTTCGATCGTAGTTGAGGCAGTTTACGCCACGCCATTCATCAATCTGCTTCCACCAGGCCTGTAGTGCATCACCATCCTGTGAGCCCTTGCTGTCGCGGATCAGGCCATTCATGTCTTTCAAGACGGTCGCAACGTCACCAACAATCGGCACATCGACGACAACACTCTTCGAGATCGAGGCCGGATCAATATCTATGTGAATAATCGTTGCATTCGGACAGAACTGGTCGATCTTACCCACCACACGGTCATCAAAACGGGCGCCAACCGCGACGAGCACATCACATTCATGCATGGCCATGTTGGCTTCATAGGTACCGTGCATGCCGAGCATGCCGACAGACTGTTTGTCAGTGGCAGGATAAGCTCCCAGCCCCATCAGGGTCTGGGTAATCGGTGCACCCAGCGCCTGTGTAAAGTCGATAAGCTCCTTTGCACCATTGCCGAGTACGACTCCACCACCTGAATAAATCATCAGA
>Ga0316207_10003524_pt1 | contig 14427 bp, 12 predicted proteins | sample 6weekpyrite_MG_FD_204943 | JGI IMG/M metagenome (GOLD analysis project Ga0316207, IMG submission 204943) | Microbial mat bacterial communities from mineral coupon in-situ incubated in ocean water Damariscotta River, Maine, United States -... | ecosystem: Environmental > Aquatic > Marine >... | reverse complement strand
GGGGCAGGAGCGGGCACGGGGAGCTGATAGTTGATGGTGTCATAGCTGTATCTAATTGGCGGCCAGACCATCCAGCCTTTGGCATTAATTAATTCGTTGACGTACTCATCTCGATAATCGGCTTCTGTTTCAAAGTCACCGCCAAACGTGGTTTCTGAATAGCCATTAAATATCGGTGTATATAATTGATTATCGAAATACACCAGAATGGGTTTGTCATTGGCCAGGAATTCAGCAAACAGTGAGACGACAAACAATACACTAAACAGTAACAACGAGTAGAAGCCACGTTTGTTGTTTTTGAAATTGGTGAATCGCCGCTGATTCAAAGGCGACCAGGTGCTGGAATTAAACAAGGCCATCAGTGCTCCCTGCTCGCGAAATCAATACGCGGGTCGATGGCAACATAGGTGATGTCACTGATCAACTTAAGAATGAGCCCCATGAGTGTAAACACGAACAAGGTGCCAAACATCACCGGGTAGTCGCGATTCAGTACCGCTTCAAAACCCAGAAGGCCCAGGCCATCGAGAGAGAAAATGACTTCGATTAACATCGAGCCGGTAAAAAAGATGCCAATCAGCGCGCTTGGCATACCGGCGATGACAATCAACATAGCGTTGCGAAAAACATGTCCATACAAGATACGGTTCTCGGTTAAACCTTTTGCTCGCGCGGTGGTCACGTATTGTTTGTTGATTTCGTCCATGAAAGAATTTTTGGTGAGCATGGTGAGCGTGGCGAAACCGCTAATCACCATGGCTGAAACAGGTAACACCAAATGCCAGGCGTAATCCAGGACCTGCTCGCCCAAACTCATGCTATCAAAGTCTGGCGATGTTAAGCCCCGAAGTGGAAACCAGTCGAGATAGGTGCCACCGGCGAATAGCACGATGAGCAATACGCCAAACAGAAAGCCGGGAATGGCATACCCGACAATAATTACGCTACTGGTCCAGAGGTCAAAGCGCGAACCATCACGTATCGCTTTTTTAACGCCGAGTGGAATGGAGATTAAATAGATAATCAGCGTGGACCACAAACCGAGTGAGATCGATACCGGCATTTTTTCCAGAACCAAGGCCGTGACGCTTTTATCACGAAAAAAGCTTTCGCCAAAATCAAACATTGCATAGTTTTTGATCATAATGAAAAAACGTTCGTAGGCGGGTTTATCGAAGCCATAGAGTTTTTCAATTCGGGTGATCAGTTCTGGATCAAGACCTTGGGCGCCTCGATACTTTGATGTTGAACTGGCCGAACCACCACCGCTGACCGAAGAGGGGGTCGATATTTCACCGCCGCCGCTACCCAGACGAGACTGTACGTCAGAATCCATACCCTGAATCTGTGCCAGCATTCGTTCAACCGGGCCGCCAGGCGCCGCTTGCACGATGACAAAATTGAGTAACATGATGCCCAGCAAGGTGGGAACCATTAACAGTAGTCGCCGAAAAACGTAAGCGGTCATGTCAGGCTATTTTTCCCACCAGGTATCGATTGACACGCCGGACTTTGGCGAAACCGCCGGTTTGCCCAAGCGTTGACTGTAAGCGATACGGTCAACCGGATTAAACCAGTTTGGAATAATGTAATGTCCCCAGAGCAACACTCTGTCCAGCGCATGCGTGCGGGTGATGAGTGAAGCACGATCAGGTGCACTGATGACGCTCTCAATCAAACTGTCGATGACCGGTTCAGATATGCCGATCATATTGCGCGAACCAGGCGCATTGGCTTTGCTTGAATGCCAATATTCACGTTGCTCATTGCCGGGTGAGTTAGATTGGCCAAAGCCTGAGACCATCACGTCAAAATCGAACGCTGTACGACGGTTAATATACTGTGAGGTATCGACGATGCGAATGGTGGTCGAAATGCCGAGTTTTTGCAGGTTTTTGATAAATGGCTGAACCACGCGTTCGAAATCCTTCTGATACAACAGAAATTCGAACGCAAACACTTTACCTGTTGCCGCATGCGTCAGTTGGTTATCGATGACCTGCCAGCCAGCTTCTTTTAGCAGTTTTATTGCCGTTCGAAGATTCTTGCGAATGCTGGCAGGCACTTTGGTAGAAGGCACCGTATAAACCTGAGTGAATACCGCTTCAGGAAGTTGTTTTCGGAATGGTTCTAGTATTTTTAATTCGTCTTCGGAGGGGAGGCCGGAAGATGCCAGCTCTGAATTTTCAAAGAAGCTGCTGCTGCGAGTATATTGCCCATTAAACAGATTCTGGTTTGTCCATTCAAAGTCGAAGGCAAAAGCCAGAGCCCTTCTCACCAGCGGGCTTTTAAACAACTCTCGTCGAGTGTTGAAAACAAAGGCCTGCATACCCGCGGGGCGTTCATGCTTGACTTCCTCTTTAACCAGTTCGCCTGAATCAAACTTGCTTCCGGTATAGGCATTGGCCCAGTTCCGAGCCGTGCGCTCAACTCGAAAATCAAACTCACCTGCCTTGAAAGCCTCGAGCGCGATAGTGTTATCCTTATAATATTCGAAGATAACCTGATCGAAGTTGTAACGGCCTTTGTTAATCGGAAGATCTTTGGCCCAGTAGCTTTCATTGCGTTGGTAGGTAATTGATCGGCCAGGCTGAACGCTTTTGACCGTATAAGGGCCATTACCAACGGGAATAGAAAGCGAGGCTTTGCCGAAGTCGTTTTTCTCCCAATAATGTTTTGCCAGTACCGGAATTTGCCCCAAGATCAATGGCAGTTCTTTGTTTTGATTGGTTTTGAACAGAAACTGAATAGTGTGCTGATCAATAATGTTGATGGATTTAACGTCACCGTAATACGCACTGTAAAAGGGTTTTGCGTTGTCATGCTTCGTCAGCATATTGAAACTGTACTCAACATCTTCTGCAGTAATGGGATGACCATCACTAAACTGTGCTTTTTTGTTTAGGTAAAAAGTAACCGACGATCTATCTTCGGGCATATCGACTTGTTCTGCGATCAGACCATACTCGCTGAACGCTTCGTCCTCTGAGCTTTCGAGAAGACTTTGGTATAAATAGTCGGTACCAGCCGCAGAAACCCCTTTGATAATGAAACGATTAAAGCTGTCAAAATTATCAGCGACCACACCCAGCTTCAACGTACCGCCTTTGGGTGCGTCAGAATTGACGTACTCAAAATATTGAAATGAGGCAGGGTATTTAAGGTTGCCATGCATGGCGACCCCATGTTTAGGAGCTGCCGAGAGATTGAAACTTGAAAAAAAACAAAGGATAAATACTATTTGAAGTAGACGCATAAATTTTATGATTTTCTGATGGAGTCAAAGGCTTTAGCGTCAAAGAGACTAAAGCTAAATGTTTCGATCGTCTAGGGATTTAACAAAAATTATCGCTTAGCTAACAACACTGTCATCTTCGTCAGGCTAATCTTAAAGTTTATTGGCGTAAGGATTTTTGTTGCTGACACCGTGAGCAGCGATAGAGTGTCACGAGTTTCCCCTGTTTAACGTCGAACTTTGAAGCTGTTTCAATTTTCCATTTGTGAAAGCCATGCTTGCAAAGTGACTTGCCTTTGTGTTTTTCTTTCAAAGTTTTTTGCTTGAAAGGCAGAACGTTGCCCATGAATCGTCGTTTCCGGTTGGTAGAAAGACAGATATTATCATGTGTCGGCATTCTTCGTCTGACAGGCGGTATTTAGAACTCAGTAATGGCTTGACGACTTAATGTTACCTAAGCAGTACCGTAAACGATATATTCTTTTTTTTGCATTGAGTCTGCTGGTTCACCTGGCGATTATTGCCTATTTACTGTGGAGCCCTGTTGCTGAAAAAAAACCTGAGCCAAAAACAACGACTGTTGAAATAAAACTCAAAAAGAAGGCCGAACCTGAAAAGGAAAAAACAGATAAGAAGAAAGCTGAGAAAAAGAAAGTCGAAAAGGACGAGACAAAAAAGAAAAAGTCTGAACCTAAGAAAGATCAGCCTAAAAAAGCTGAACCCAAGAAGACTCAGCCCAAGAAAGCAGAACCGAAAAAGGCCGAACCCAAGAAAGATCAGCCCAAGAAATCGGAACCGAAAAAGGCCAAACCCAAGAAAGATCAGCCCAAGAAAGCAGAACTGAAAAAGGCCGAACCCAAGAAGGCTCAGCCCAAGAAAGCAGAACCGAAAAAGGCCGAACCCAAGAAGGCTCAGCCCAAGAAAGCAGAACCGAAAAAGGCCGAACCCAAGAAGGCTCAGCCCAAGAAAGCAGAACCGAAAAAGGCCGAACCCAAGAAGGCTCGGCCCAAGAAAGCAGAACCGAAAAAGGCCGAACCCAAGAAAACTCAGCCCAAGAAAGCAGAACCGAAAAAGACCGAGCCCACGAAAGCTAAACCAAAGAAGGCGCGTCCAAAAAGTGATAAAACTAAAAACAAGCCGTCTAAAGAACCACAACCATCGGACTTAGCCTATTGGACTAAAAAACTGGGCAGTAAACAGCATTTAACAGACAGAGACCTGCAGCGCACCATTATCTTTTCAGAGGGCGAAAACAGAAGCTTTGAAAAAAGAACTCAGAGAGGTTTACGGGCGCTGCGAAAGCTCAATCGTATTCAGAGACAAGAGCACGACAGTTATTACGAAAACGGCGCTAAGGCGATTTTTGCAAACTTCGTCTCGCCCGAAAAAATTGCTGGGAAATATCGAGGTGAAATTCGATTTACGCTTGATAAGCAAGGGTATATTTCCGAAATCAACCTTAAAACCCCCTCAGGATATGATGCCCTGGATCAGGCAATGCTGGAGGCAGTTCGCCTTACCGTTCGTCTCCAATTGCCAACAAACTCCAAGGCGGCCTTTGCGTTTGTTGAATTGCCGAAACTTTTTTATTATGACGAAACGGATATGAATCAATAGGGGGAAGGGAGTTTGTTTTGTTTTATTTGCGATAGCAAGCCAAATTTCGTTTTGCATCATCCGGTCTACAATTAGGGAGATGAGTTTAATTTATCAGAAGTAGTAATATGAAATCGTATCGTCGTCGCTTTGCCATATTGCTGCTCGTTAGCCTGCTATTGCATTTGGCTCTTTTCCTGTGGTGGCGATACAGCATGGAAGCGTCGCAACAAGCGCCATCCGAAGACAAAACGGTTGAAGTAATGCTGAGGCCTTTGCCTGAACTTGAGTCTCCAGAAGCAGAGCATGAACCCCCGCCGATCAAGGATGAACCTCCAAAGCCTGAACCGGTGAAGGAAGAGCCCGAGCCAGTTGAAAAGAAGCCAGAGCCGGTAGAAGAGGCGCCTGAACAACCAGAAACACCAGAAGCTGCGCCAGCACCGGTTGATAATGCCGACCAATTTGCCTCCGACAATCAGGAAGATCGAAGCAAAACCAAAGTCGATTTTGGTGCTTCACCGAAAACAAAAAAAGCGGAAGAAACAAAGTTATCTGATCAGATACAAGCACCCGAACCTAAAGAAGAGCCTTCGACATTAAGCCAGAAAGTCGAAGCTGTCGAGAAAATCGCACCACCTAAGGTGGCACCTGAAGTGGTCGAAGAAGAAATCAAGGAAGAACAGAAAGCCATCAACAAAACGCTTATTACGGAATCTGACCAGAGTAAAATTTTAGTTGATCAAGCCGTGCAAGAGGAAAAAACCAGCACTAAGGCGGATCAGCCTGTTGAATCTGAGCAAGCCAGTAAACCCGAGCCAGATTTGCTCGACCTGATTACCGGAAAAGCCGATATCAAAGGAAAAAGTTCTGACTTTGAGTTAGAAATTCCCCAGGAATATTTAGATAGCTTGGGTAATATGGAAATGCTAAACGAGCTAGCTTTGAAAGAGATGGATGTTCAACACCCCTTTAGTGAGCAAAAAAGCAAAGAGCTACAGCTTGCCAATGAATACCTCGAACGAATGAACAAGCAGGTCATGTCATTTTGGGTGAACCCGTATAAGGGCAGCCAGATTCTGCACGGCATTATAAAGCTTGAGCTCGATGCAAAAGGTTATATTGTAAACGTTTATGTTTATCGATCGAGTGGTGATGCCTTGCTAGATATTTCCGTTGAGGATGCGATTCGATCTGTACGTCGTTTTCAAGTGCCTGCCAACGAAATCATTGCCAATCGTTACTATCGAAATCTTCGTTTTCATTACAGCTCGAAAGAGACTAGCACCGAACTAATGCCTTTTGAAAAAGATCAGGAGCAGGAATAAATGCACGCAACTTCGCAAGTGATTGAACGAAATATCGATCAGTTTTCTGGCTATCAGAATTTGCTGGTATTTGGCCCGCCTGAAGATGACAACTTGGGCTTTCTTAATCCAAAGAAAATAGTGACCTTTGATTATCGTGTTTATCTGTCTCAACAGGCTGCATGTGGCGAACGCATTGAGTTTACCTGCCGACAAACTGGACTGTCAGTGTATGATGCTGCCGTGATCTTCCTGCCAAAATCCAAAGGTGAGCTGGAGCTGGTACTGGCATTTGTCACGCCCATGCTTCAACACGGGGCGAACCTTTATCTGGTTGGCGAGAAAAAGGCAGGCATTGCCAGTGCCGCAAAACATCTCAATAAACTAGGTCAGAACAATAGCAAGATCGATTCAGCAAAGCACTGCCAGCTCTGGCAGGTTACTTTGGAAATTATTGTCAAACCCTTTCAGCTGGCCGACTGGTTTGACAGCTATACACTCGAACTAAACGGTATTTCTCTAACGCTGGCAACCTTGCCAGGCGTGTTTAGTTTTGGGCGTTTGGATGCTGGGACTGAGCTGCTATTGAGCAATATGCTGACACGCCTCAAAGGCAGGGTACTCGATTTTGGTTGCGGTAATGGTGTTATTGGGGCTTACGCCAAAGTATTAAACCCGACCATTGCGCTGGAATTAGTCGATATCAATTGCCTTGCACTTGAATGCGCCAAACAGACTTGCAAGCTAAACAGCCTAGACGCGACTATCTATCCAAGTAACGGCTGGTCAGACGTGACGGGGCGGGTTGATGCGCTGCTGAGCAATCCTCCGTTTCATGCCGGAATCAGTACCGAATATCAAACGACCGAGCATTTTATTCGCCAGGCAAAACAAAAAATGACGAAACATGCGCCATTCTTGTTGGTGGCAAACAGTTTTTTGAAATACCGGCCACACATTGAAGCCACGTTTGAACGGTGTGATATTTTGGCGGAGAACAGCAGGTTCAAAGTTTACAAAACTTGTCGTTGACCTGAATCGCGGGCAAAAAAAAGCCCTTGGGGTACAAGGGCAAATCCACTCTAGCTTGTACTAGCGAAAACCTGAATCTGAAGCAAATGTGTTCTGCGTTCTGATATGTAATGCATACTAAACATTGTTTTTAGAGTAAACACCCTAAAATGAAGATTGTTATCACAGACCGTTCTGAGCAGGTCTCTCTGACGCCCAGATAGTCTCGTTTACCGGCCATATAAATACTGCTTGGGCACGAGTGAGAACTGCGTCACGTTTTGTATGTCGAAGGTGTCCCGTAAATTGTTGTATGTAACATTGTGTGATAATTTGTGACCAATAGTCGCAGTTAACGGTATCTTGTGCTTTGGGCATTTCTCGCCAAATGGCTTATTCCTAATTGTTGACGGCGAATACCTGGCTCACAGTGAGCTAATTTTACCGCGAGATCGCATGATGTTTACGCAATTTCAAAAATTAAGGATTACCAGTCAATGAATATTTCACTCCGAAATTTTTGGGTACTGTTAATCGTCTTTCTACCGTCTCTAGTTATTGCTGAATTGCAATTGATTGATGAAGCAGAGCTTTCATTGATAACAGGTAAGGGCGGCGGTTTGACCATAGATATTGAAACGGAAGTCACGATTGGCGAGTTTGAATATGTCGACGCGGGATCGATGTACACCAAAAATATTTCCCTGGGCGGAATTGGCGGTGGCCTGATGGATAATATTCGTGCCACAGTTGATGTAACTGATGGCGCTGAAACATTGATGGTTGGATTTTCTGATGCCGCGATGCTGGCGGACATGGGGTATCTGGACGCCACTGAAGCAGACGTAGCGTGGGCAATCGCAGAATACAGCGATGGATCGGGTAAATTCGGTAAAACATTCGGTGATGGCGATCTGGTTATTCATGTAACATCACAGGATTACGGTATTGATTTTTCGATTGCGCCAAATCCTGGCGATCAGGCCGCCAATCTGCTAGCAATGAAAAACGCGGTTGACTTGCATTATCAGGAGGGCGAGTTTGGTATTCGCAGTTCTGATAAATTGATCGAAACAACGCTGAGTCGTAATTTTTCGGTTGAAGCCTACCTTGGCTATTTCGATATTATCATGAAAAACAATGGTAATGGTTTTCGCGACACCGCCGGTGGTGGCGAACCCCAGGGTATTAAAATACTCGATTCATATATTGAGCTTGATCTGAAGTTCCGTGTTGATGACCTCGATATTGATTCCACCAATAACGCAACCAATACCTATGTCTCAAGACGGGTCACCAATACCAACTTGACCTTGCGTGATATGCGAATACACAACGAGCGTGGTGAAGATACCCTTGGCAGCTTTGGATTTGCGAGTGTTAAAAGCAAGATCGCGGCGGTAACGGGAATATTACCCAGCGTAGACGCCGCCTCAATGGACAGGGTGGATGGCCAGGCTATTTATGATATTAAAGTAAACTGGGACTGGGACTTGCCTCATATCTCTTTTGGCGATACGGGCGACAGTATTGGTAAAGTGTATTTCACTGACTTCATAATCGATAAAACGTCTTTGGTTTTTTCAGCCCACTAGCTAAGCCTTGCTGCGCAAAACACGCTCGACAGTATCGACAATACACTGTGTCTGGTGGTCAATTTCAAGGTTCACCAAGTCACCTTCTTTTGTCTGACCAAAAATGGTCAACGCCAAGGTTTCAGGGATCAGATGGACACAAAACTCGTCAGCCCTTACTTCTCCCAACGTCAGACTGCAGCCGTTTAAGCCAACAAATCCTTTCTCTAGCAGGTAGGCGTGATAAGGCTGAGGCATATCAAAATAGATCGTGCAATTTCCCTCGGCATGCACAATACGATTGACCGTGACGCAAGCATGAATATGGCCAGACATTAAATGCCCACCAATTTCATCCCCTATTTTTGCTGCACGTTCAAAATTAACGTCATCACCAATTTTAAGCGTATTCAGGTTCGTAGTAAGCAGTGTTTCGTTCATGACATCAAAGCATGCAGTCAGGGCTTCAGCATTAAACTGGGTTACCGTTAAGCAGGTACCATTGATCGCAATACTTGCCCCACGTTGAAGGCTGCATAAACTGTCGGGTGGAAACTTGAAAGAAAAGGACTTGAGTTTTTCTGAGCCATTAATGCTCTGAATGCGCGCTGTTCCTTGAACGATACCTGTAAACATAATTGAATGTACCCAAAAATAAAGTTTCAGACCAATAAGCGGATCCTTGCCATTTGTTTAGCTTTAGAGCCTTTTGCAAAACTCAATGTGGAATTGTCGCTCACGCGTTTTGCAAGAGGCTCTTTATACAGGCATCGCCTCGCCTGTTCCAGCAAGCCCTGTTCATGTTTTGCGATACTTCTATATGTTAGCGCTTTATTCAATATTGAGGCATGTTACAGAGTATAGCGTGCTCAGCTGTATTATAGACCTTTACACGGAAGATGATTTTTTGCTCAGGCAAGGCAGCCGGAGCGAAGCGGAGACAACATCCGAAGGATGAACCGTAGGTCGCCAGTCAAGCGAGCTTGAAGCACGAAAGCGCCTGCAAGCACTCAGTCCGATTTTATTACGCTTGTATATGCTAATATCCACTCAGAGTTTTGCAAAAGGCTCTAAAGACATTGCAAAATAATCCGATATAGACTCACGACAGATGAAATTTTGGCTTCCCGTCTGTGGTGAGTATAAAACTTTGCAATAGGCTCCTAAGAGCCCATCTTGGTTTAGCCAATATCTCCAGAGTGGATACGTGTGCCGTCAGATCAAACACCCAGAACAGCGACCCTCCCTGATAGCAAGACGGCCAATGTCTCAGGTATCAAGTCGCCACCCAAAAATCAACCGCCCCAAACGCGGCGAAAAACCATTGATCGACGTGATCTGGATGAGGATTCCACTGCGAGTCCGCAGGAAAGAAGAACGCAAGACAGACGGAGCAGCAAGCCTGCTTCGGCTCGTACAAAAAAAGGCAAGACCGAGCAACAATCTGCGCTTGAGCTCAGGCATCAGCGAAATAAAATGCGACTACAGCAACACCGGAAAAAAAAGTTGTTAGCCGGGTGCGAGCCGGTGATGGGGCTCAACTATGATTTTCTGGCGATGGATGATTACCCTGAAAACAGCCTGGTCGCAGCCGCAAAACGCGATCGGGATTATTGGATTTTGCTCAGCAGTATTTTCGGTAGCGCTTTTTTTCTGGGCTTGCTGGAGCTTGTGCCTGCCTGGGTTGCCGGGATGGGGAGTGGTTTATTCTTTATGTCTCTGGTGTTCGCGTTTACCTCTGTCAGGCGTCATTTTTTTATCAGACCGCCGCTCAAAGAATTGCTGAAAATACGTAAAACTCTCGAATTTCGCGCCTTACAGCACATCGCCTTCCTGGAAGGAAAAGATGGTTTAGCATGGCGTTGCGCCAAAATGGCGAAGTACAATACCAATTTACAACGCAAACTGTTTGATGGCTTGTTCCGTTATTCGAATGAAGGCCATTTGTTTAATGTCATCAAAAATCGGCGTCATATTCGTCTTTATTTACTATTAATGATCGAGTCCCAAAAAGCCTACAAGCGGGTACAAAAAGATTATCTGGAACACCATTTCAAGAATTTGGATCAAGGTTGGGATGACTCCGTGAGTGATGCCGAAGCCAAAAAACTGGAGCAGCAATTAGAGAAGGCGAAACAGCATGAAAATGGGCAAACGGATTCTTGACATTGCCTAATATCAAACGTATGTTTCAAACATTCGTTTGGAATACTTTTACTAATATTCGCTATGGCCTACTCAGAAACAATTGATCGCATACTTGATGCAGCTGAATTATTATTCGCAGAAAAAGGATTTTCAGAAACATCGTTAAGAATGATCACCGGCAAGGCGAAGGTCAATCTGGCAGCGGTTAATTATCATTTCGGTTCAAAAAATGCGCTGATTCAAGCGGTGTTTTCGCGATTTCTCAGTCCATTAAGCACGTTAATGGAACAGGGTATCAAGGAGCGGGACTGGCACTTGGAAAAAAACGGTGCACCTGAGATAGAAGATATCCTAAGGCTCTACACTCAAAGTCTGCTCAAAATACCCACACGAAATGAAAATGGTGTTTCAATTTTTATGCGCTTGCTGGGGCTGGCTTATACTCAATCGCAAGGGCACCTGCGAAAATATCTGGAGCAGGAATATACCCACACCTTCAGGCTGTTCTTAAAACTTGTTCGTGACTGCACACCTGAGCTGAGCAAATCCGAGCGCTTCTGGCGTATTCAATTTACCGTGGGGTCGATGGCGTTTACGATGTCGAGTATTCAGCCTTTAACCGAAATACTTGAAAACAGGCCTGGCGCCAAAGCCGACCCTGAAATCGTTGTTAACTACCTGTTGCCATTTCTGGTCGCGGGTTTGAAAGCTAAGCCGCTAGACCCTAATATAGCTGAATTTTAACAACCTTTGTGGGTCCAATGTCTCCACGTAAGCTAATTATCAATCTAGGCACTCAAACGCTTTTCTGCGATACGGGGTCAGTTATCGTGACCTATCCCATCTCCTCGGCAAAAAAAGGGGCAGGGCAGATCTCCGGAAGTGAATGCACGCCAACGGGCAGACATTATATCAGGGCCAAAATAGGTGCCGGGTTACCATTGGGCTCTGTGTTCGTTGGTCGAAGGGCCACAGGAGAACGCTATTGTGATTCACTGGCAGAGCAGTTCCCTGATAGAGACTGGATTCTAAGCAGAATCCTCTGGTTGTGCGGGAAAGAGCTCGGGTTCAACCGCTTGGGGTCGGTCGATTCAATGCGTCGTTATATCTATATTCACGGCACACCGGATTCCGAGCCTATGGGCGTTCCTCGTTCGCATGGCTGCATTCGGATGCGCAATGACGATATTGTTCACTTGTTTGATCTCGTTTCAGTCGGCACCTGTCTTGAAATAACCTTATAGGAATATTGATTTGTCTTTACCTTTGAATGATCGGAACTCTTTTCCGGGCCCGCTAATGTTGGATCTAAAGGGCTTATCTGTTCGTTTTGACGAACGTCAGCAGCTGGCCCACCCTATGGTCGGCGGCGTCATTCTATTTACACGTAATTTTGAGTCACTAACACAATTACAATCGCTGGTTCAGGAAATTCGCGACATCGCACCGCATCTTATTATCGCGGTTGATCATGAAGGTGGCCGAGTACAACGGTTTCGGGAAGGTTTTACCCACTTGCCGGCGATGTCAGTGTTTGGCCGTTTGTTTCAACAAAATCCAGATCTGGCAATGCGACTCTGTCAGGATACCGGCTGGCTAATGGCGTCTGAGCTGGCATGCCTTGATATTGACATCAGTTTTGCGCCAGTGCTGGATCGTGATTATGGGCTCTCAAAAGTTATTGGTGATCGCGCTTTTTCAGGTGAGACAGCGAATATCATCAGACTGGCAAACTGTTTTATCGAAGGCATGCATGAAGCGGGTATGGCCGCGACGGGAAAACATTTTCCGGGTCATGGCGGCGTCGAGGCTGACTCACATCATGATATTCCAGTTGACACTCGCAACCTGAATGAATTGATGGAAAATGATATTCACATTTTTGAAGCGCTCATGGCATCGGGAATAGACGCGGTCATGCCTGCTCACATCATCTATTCAAAGGTAGACGCGCTGCCCGCTGGTTTTTCAACAAGATGGTTGCAGGATATACTCAGAACGCAGCTGAAATTCAATGGCGTGATTTTCAGCGATGATTTGGGAATGGAAGGCGCGGCCGTGGCGGGTGATTTTACTGAGCGGGCTGAAGCGGCGATACGTGCCGGTTGTGACATGGTGTTGGTTTGTAATCATCCAGAGGGTGCAAGGACCGTTTTGCATTATCTAGAAACACGCGGAATTAAGCCAAACCCACGATTGAACGCCATGCGCTTGAATCGCGAGAAAAGACTCACGACCGAGCAACTACAAAATACTCCAAGGTGGAAATCAACCCGGGAACACCTGAGTAAATTGAAATGATGGTAGCAACGTTGAATGCTACTTCGGAAAATAACAGAGGCGTTTTATGAATTGGAATAGCTTGGGAGACTGGCTGCAAACGCAGGGGCTCGAAGATTTGGCATATCGAAATACGGCTGAAATATTTATTGTCGTGTTATTAACGTCGATGGCCAGTTATCTCTCAGGGAAGTTATTGTTACGCCTGGAAAAACAAGCAAATAAAACAGATAACCTGTGGGATGACGCGTTATTGCATGCCGCAAAATCTCCCGTTTCGTTAGTGATCTGGCTGGTTGGCCTGTCCTGGGCGGCACATATTGCGCAGGTATACTCGGGTGCTGAAATATTTTCAGCGCTTGAACCAATACAGCGAATCGGGGTTATTTTTTGTTTGGCCTGGTTCGTGACCCGGTTTATTTCCGGGGCAGAAAAAATAGTGGTCAGCCAGGAGCGCATGAAAGAGCCGATGGATGAAACCACGGTTTCCGCAATGGGGAAACTGTTGAGAGCATCGGTGATTATCACCGCAGTATTGGTGGTGCTACAGACCATGGGCTACAGTATCAGTGGTGTATTGGCTTTCGGTGGTATCGGGGGGATTGCCGTTGGTTTTGCAGCCAAAGATTTATTGGCGAATTTTTTTGGCGGCTTGATGATCTACCTTGATCGCCCCTTCAAAGTGGGTGACTGGGTTCGATCGCCTGATCAGGAAATTGAAGGCACCGTCGAAAAAATTGGCTGGCGACTGACGACAATACGAACCTTCGACAAGCGCCCGCTATATGTACCCAATGCCACGTTCACCAGTATTTCGGTACAGAATCCTTCACGAATGAGCCATCGGCGCATCTATGAAACCATCGGTATTCGTTATGATGATGCGCATAAAATCGAAGCTATTATCAACGATGTTAAAGCGATGCTGCTACATCATGAACAGATAGACTCCACACAAACGCTGATTGTTAATTTTAACGCCTATGCCGCATCATCACTGGATTTCTTCATTTATACCTTCACCCGAACGACGAACTGGATCCAGTATCACGAGGTCAAGCAAGACGTGTTGTTGAAAATTTTAGTCATTATCGAAAATCAAGGCGCCGAAGTTGCCTTCCCAACATCCACTTTGCTTGTGCCAGACGCTCTGCGTGTGGAACAGGCAGCAGCGTCAGGGTCACAGCAATGATTGGTATTATTGGCGGAACCGGTTTAACACAGCTGGCGGGTTTCAACATCACGGGTAGTGACTGGCAGGAAACCCCTTGGGGGG
>Ga0316207_10003523_pt1 | contig 14431 bp, 13 predicted proteins | sample 6weekpyrite_MG_FD_204943 | JGI IMG/M metagenome (GOLD analysis project Ga0316207, IMG submission 204943) | Microbial mat bacterial communities from mineral coupon in-situ incubated in ocean water Damariscotta River, Maine, United States -... | ecosystem: Environmental > Aquatic > Marine >... | reverse complement strand
GGGGCCTGATCCATTCGGGCATGGCGCGTCCAAGCTTCAAATCCGCCATTACGAAAATCATTCCGCTGGCTGCCGAACGGGCGACTTATGTGCTCGTCTCCGGGATCACGAGCGTTTTGCTGACCGGATACTGGATGACCATTCCCGGGCAAGTCTGGCTTGTCGATTCGCCGATGGTTTCGGGCATTATCTGGGCGATATTCGCGTTTGGGTGGATGTTCCTTTTCCTCTCGACGTTCGCGATAAACCACTTCGACCTTTTCGGGCTGCGGCAGGTCTTCCTCTATTTCCGCAATCAGCCCAATCCGCCGCTGCCCTTCGTCAAACGTGCGATGTACGCCTACATCCGCCATCCGATACAGACCGGCGTTCTGATCGGGGTATGGGCCACGCCATCGATGACAATGACCCAGATCGTTTTGAGCGCGGGCCTGACCGCTTATATCTTCATTGGCCTGTGGTTCGAAGAACGTGACCTGGTCGCCGAACACGGCGATGCCTACCGCAGCTACCGCAGGCAAACCGGCAAGGTCTTGCCGAAGTTCGGGAAAGTGCATTGAGGACCTGAGGCTTTCGCTGGCATTGGCGCGCCATCGAACATGCCGTTAGAGCCAGCCCTCGGACCTATACCACTGCGCCGTCTGGTTCAGACCCTCGCGCGTGTCGATCTGCGCTTGCCAGAATGCAGGCGCGGGCTGCATGCCGGGCGTCACGGCCCAGTCGGGATGCACCATGTAGCTGGCGCGGTCAGGCGTAAGTTTCGCCTTGCTCCCACGCAGCAGCCGGTCGACCCTCGCCGCGCCCTTGACCAGCATCGCGGGCATCGACAGCGGCGTGACCTTGCGCCCCACGGCATCGCCGATGGCCCGCGCCATGTCGGCATGCCGCCAGCCGCCCTCGCGCCCATCGTCCACTTCGTAAACCTCGCCCGCATGGGCCCCGCCATCGGTCGCCAGCGCCAGAAGCAACGCGGCAAGGTCCGCGACGTGGATCATCGATGCACGGCCCTCCGGCGGGAGCGGGACGATGCCCAGCTTCGCCGCCTTGAACAGTTCAAGCATCTCGGTATCGCGGGGGCCGTAGATCGCGGGCGGACGCACGATAGTGCAGGCAAGTTCGCTCTGCTCCGCCGCCACCTCGCCGCCGAACTTGGACTTGCCGTAATCAGACAGGAACGGTTCGCGTGCGGAAAGGGACGAAACATGGACGAAACGCGGCGCACCCGCGGCTGCGGCGGCATCCAGAACCGCTTTCGTGCCGGTGACGTTGCCCGCGACGAAACCTGCCTTGTCAGGCGCGTTGACCACGCCCGCCACGTGGACGACCGCGTCCACGCCAGTGCACAGGTCCCGAAGCGCCGGGTGGGCGGCAAGATCACCGCGCACCCATATCACGCCGCCGCGCGATTGCTGTTCACGCCGCGTCAGGGCGCGCACCTCGTGCCCTTGCGCGATGGCGAGATCGAGTAATGCCGAGCCGACGAAGCCCGTAGCCCCCGTCAGCGCGATTTTCACATCATCACCATCTGGTCCCGGTGGAGCACGGCACTGCGCGGGGTATAGCCCAGCAGCCGTTCCTGGTCGTCCGAATGGCGGCCCATGATGGCAAAGACCTCGGATGCGTCGTATTCGGCAAGCCCCTTGGCAATCTGCACGCCGTCGGGCCCGCGCACTTCCACCACGTCCCCGCGAGAGAAATTGCCGGTGACATCGGTGATGCCCTTGGCCAGCAGGCTGTTGCCATCGTGCATGGCGCGGGCCGCGCCCGCATCGACGACGAGCGTGCCGCGCATGCGCAGCCGTCCGCCCAGCCACGCCTTGCGCCCGCTATCGCGGCGGCGAGGCAGGAACAGCGTGCCGATCGACCCTTGCAGCGCGCGGGCGAGGGGCGCGGTATACTGGCCGTTGACGATGGCCAGCGCGATACCTGCGCGCCCTGCGATTTCAGCGGCCTGCAGCTTGCTGGTCATGCCGCCCGAACCCAGTCCGGAACCCGACCCGCTGTCGGCCATCGCGTGGATTTCCTTGGTCACGCCGTGGACCATCGGGATCATCTTCGCGCCCGGATCCTTGGGGTTGCGATCGTAAAGACCGTCGATGTCGGAAAGCAGGACCACGGCATCGGCCTTGCCCGCCTGCGCCACGCGCGCGGCCAGGCGGTCGTTGTCGCCGAACCGGATTTCATGCGTGGCGATGGAATCGTTTTCGTTGACCACCGGCACCACGCCGCAATCCATCAGGCGTTTGAGCGTCGCCGATGCGTTGAGGTAGCGGCGGCGGCCTTCCAGGTCTTCGAGCGTGAGGAGAAGCTGACCCGTGGTCAGGCCGTGCCCGGCCAGCAGATCGGCCCACAATGCGCTCAGTTCGATCTGCCCGACAGAGGCAGCGGCCTGTGCGTCGGCAAGGCTGGCGCGGCCGCCCTTTTCAAGATTGAGCCGCGAGGCACCCAGCGCAATCGCGCCGGACGACACCACGATCACCTCTTGTCCGCGGATCACGGCGGCGGAAATCTCGCCGGCAAGCGATGCGAGCCATTCGCGCCGCGGCTGCCCATCGGGACCGACCAGCAGCGCAGAGCCAACCTTGATGACAATACGCTTGCAGGTACGTGCGAGGGTCAGGTCGTGAAGTTCGGTAATCTTGTCGCGAGGTTCGGATTTGTCCATTTTCTCTGCCGCGTCTTTATGAGTAGTCAAAGCGGGGACCATTCGATGGGTCCGTCAGGGCCATCGTCGTCGTCTTCGCGCTCGGCCCCCTTGGTTTCCGTGCGGGTCTTTTCGGGAAGATATTGCAGGACGGCGTCCATCAACTGTTCCATCCCCTGCCCTGTGGCGCCGGAAATCGCGAAGACTTCGCTCGCTCCTGCCGCCTTGAGCTCTTCGGTAAATCCGGCGATCAGTTCGGCGTCGGCAAGATCGATCTTGTTCAGTGCGACAAGGCGGGCCTTGTCGGCAAGCCCTGCGTCATAAGCCTCAAGCTCTTCCTCCACGATCTGCATCGCCTCGACCGGGTCGTATTCGCCCGTGCCGGAAATGTCGATGAGATGGATGAGCACGCGGCACCGTTCGATATGGCCGAGAAAGCGGTCGCCGATGCCCGCCCCTTCGGCCGCGCCGGCGATCAGGCCCGGAATGTCGGCCAACACGAATTCGCGCGCCTTGTGCCGCACCACGCCCAGCCGGGGCACCAGCGTGGTAAAGGCATAGGCGCCCACTTTCGCCTTGGTGTTGGTGATCGCGTTGATGAACGTCGACTTGCCTGCGTTGGGCAGGCCGACAAGGCCGACATCGGCCAGCAGCTTGAGCCGCAGCCACACCCACATCTCTTCCCCCGGAACGCCAGGTTGGTGCTGACGCGGGGCGCGGTTGGTGCTGGTCTTGTAACTGGCGTTGCCGCGCCCGCCCATTCCGCCTTCGAGAAAGGTGATGCGCTGCCCCACCTCGGTAAAGTCGGCCAGAACGGTCTCGCGGTCGTCGTCGGAAATGATCTGCGTGCCGACCGGCACTTCGATCACCAGCGGCTTGGCAGACGCGCCGGTGCGGTCCTTGCCCATGCCGTGGCCACCGCGCGATGCCTTGAAATGCTGGGTGTAGCGAAAGTCGATGAGCGTATTGAGCCCCTCGACCGCTTCGAACACGATGTCACCGCCGTGCCCGCCGTCGCCGCCGTCGGGACCGCCATACTGGATGTACTTTTCACGCCGAAACGAGACGGCACCGGGGCCGCCGCCGCCCGACTTGATGTAAATCTTGGCCTGATCGAGAAAATGCATGGGCCGCCATGTAGTCGCGGCTGGCGGATTTAGCCAGCCTTTGAAAGATAGGCCGCGATCCGCGCCCCTGTCCCTTCGGGTGCATGGAGGCCCATCTTGCTGCGCCGCCAGAGAATATCCTCTGCCTCGCGCGCCCATTCCTTGGCGACGAGATAGTCGACCTCGGCCTGTGTCAGGCCGCCGCCGAAATCCACGCCAAGGTCGTCCATCGTCGCCGCGTGGCCCAGAATGTCCTCTGCCTTGGTGCCATAGGCGCGGGCAAGACGGCGCAGCAGGTCGTGGGGCAGTTGCGGATACCGGCGCGCAAGACCGACGAGGTAATCCTCGAACACGGCGAAATTCCCGCCGGGGAAAGTCGCCCCGGCTGTCCACGCCTTGCCCGCGCCGGGCAGCGCCATTTCGTCCATCGCATGTTCGGCAAGACGGCGGAACGTCGTGATCTTGCCGCCAAAGACGTTGAGCAGCGGCGCGCCCTCACCGTCCCCCTTATCAAGGTCGAGCACATAGTCGCGCGTCACGGCAGACGCGTTCTTGGCCTGGTCGTCGAACAGCGGGCGCACGCCCGAATAAGTCCATGCAATGTCGCCGCGCGCCGTGTTCTTCTCGAAATAGCGGTTCGCGGTGCCAAGCAGGTATTCGATCTCCTCTTCGGAAATTTCAGCTTTACGGGGCAGGTCCGCGCAGGGAACGTCCGTCGTGCCGACCAGCGTGAAGTCATGCTCATAAGGGATGGCAAAGACGATGCGCCGGTCCGGGTTCTGCAACATGAAGGCATGATCGCCGGGGTAAAGGCGCGGCACGATGATATGACTGCCCTTGATAAGGCGCACCTGCCCCTTGGGCCGCGCATCGGCGACATGGCCGATCACATCGCTGACCCATGGCCCGGCGGTATTGACTATCGCGCCTGCCTCCACCGTGTGGGTGCCGGACCCGTTTTCGATCACGGCCTGCCACGATCCGCCCTCGCGCCGGGCGGAGGCGAAACGCGTATGGGTCAGCACGGCGGCCCCGCGCGCTGCCGCATCCATTGCATTCATCACGACAAGGCGGGCATCTTCGACCCAGCAGTCGGAATAGACGAAGCCGCGCCCCTTGCGATTTGCCAGCCCTTCGCCCTGCGGCGCCTTGGCAAGGTTTACCGTCTGGGTTGCGGGAAGCCGCTTGCGACCGCCGATATGGTCGTAAAGGAACAGGCCGATGCGAACCATCCAGCCGGGCCGCGGGCTCTGCGTCTGGGGCAGCACGAAGCGCAGCGGCCACACGATGTGCGGCGCCATGCCCCAAAGCCGTTCACGCTCCTGAAGCGATTCGCGCACCAGCCGCACTTCGCCATATTCGAGATAGCGCAGTCCGCCGTGGATCAGCTTCGTCGATGCCGACGAGGTATGCGAGGCAAGGTCGTCCTTTTCCACCAGCAATACCGAAAGCCCGCGCCCGGCAGCATCGCGCGCGATGCCCGCACCGTTGATCCCGCCGCCAATGACAAGAAGATCGACCTTCTCCGGCACGGGGGTCGCGGGCGAGGAAGCGGGCGCTGGCTGGTTCTGTTGCATCGCACACAAACGTAGTCATCATCGGCGCGAGGTCAAAGGGTTGACCGCGGCGCGATCCATCGCGAGGCTTAAGGCTGCTCAATTCCCGGAGAAACGATGACCCTTTGCGGCCCCTTCATCCTCGCCATCGATCAGGGCACGACATCGACGCGCTCTATCGTGTTCGACGCCAAGCTGGACCGCGTTGCCGCATCGCAGCAGGAGTTCGAGCAGTTCTACCCCCGCCCCGGCTGGGTCGAACACGACGCGGAAGAAATCTGGACCAAGACGCTTGCCACTGCCCGCGGCGCGGTTGCCGAAGCGGGGATAAGCGCCAGCGCGGTCGAAGCCATCGGCATCACCAACCAGCGCGAAACGGTCGTCATCTGGGACCGCAAGACCGGCGCGCCGATCCACAAGGCCATCGTCTGGCAGGACCGTCGCACCGCCCGAACGTGCGAGAAACTGCACGCCGAAGGGCACGAGGACATGGTCCGCGACACCACCGGCCTGCTGCTGGATCCCTATTTCTCGGCCACGAAGATCGCGTGGATCCTCGATGAAGTGCCCGGCGCGCGCGAACGGGCGCAGCGCGGCGAACTGGCGTTCGGTACGATCGACTGCTTCCTGCTCTGGCGGCTGACGGGCGGGCGCGTCCATGCCACCGATGCCACGAATGCCAGCCGCACGCTTTTGCTCGATATAGAGAGCGGGGAATGGAGCGATGCGCTGTGCGCGCTGTTTCGGGTTCCGCCCGAACTCTTGCCGCGCATCGGTTCGAATGCCGAAATCTACGGCGAGACGGACCGCGAATTGCTGGGTGCGGCGATTCCCGTCGCGGGCATGGCCGGCGATCAGCAGGCGGCCTTGTTCGGGCAGACCTGTTTTCACCCCGGCATGGTCAAATCGACGTATGGCACCGGCTGCTTTGCCGTGATGAACACGGGCGAGACGCCGCTGCGTTCGAAAAACCGCCTGCTGACCACGGTGGGCTACAAGCTGGGCGATACGACGACATATGCGCTCGAAGGATCGATCTTTGTCGCAGGGGCTGCGGTCAAATGGCTGCGCGACAGCCTTGGCATCGTGGCCAATGCGGCGGAAAGCGCAGGGCTGGCGGCATCGCTTACCGACAATGGCGGCGTTTACATGGTGCCCGCCTTTACCGGCCTTGGCGCGCCGCACTGGAACCCCCATGCCCGCGCCGCCCTTTTGGGCATGACGCTGGGGACCAGCCGGGCACATGTGGCGCGCGCCACGCTGGAATCGATTGCCTATCAGACAATGGATCTCGTCGACGCGATGATCGCGGATGGCGCGCCTGCACCCGATGTCATGCGTGTCGATGGCGGGATGGCGGCGAACGACTGGTTCTGCGCCTTTCTCGCCGATATGCTGGCAACGCGGGTGGACCGGCCGCACGAATTGGAAACAACGGCACGCGGGGCGGCGGCGCTGGCAGGATTGGGGGCGGGCATCTTCAAGGACTTGTCCGCGATCGAGGCAATCTCGAACTTCGACCGCAGCTTCGAGCCCGGCATGGACGCGGCATCGCGCAAGGCGCACGCCAAGGGCTGGCATCACGCGCTAAGCCGGGTTCTGGACGAAACCGAAAACTGATCAGAATTCGGTGGCGTCGTCATCCTCGTGGCAACGGGTAAGCATGACGACCGCCCCTTCGGCGCCGTAGGCACCGTGAAGCTGCACGATCGACACTTTGGCATAGGCGACTGCGCCGCTGTTGCTGAGAAAGCCGACGCGGAGGCGCTGCGGCGGTCCGCCCTGCATGACCTTTTCCAGGCTCTCGCGAAAAGAGGCGCGCTGTTCGCGCGCCACGAGGTCGGCGAGGCTGATGCCGATCAGCCGGCTTTCTTCCAGTTCGACCATGCGGCCGAACGGCTCGTCGATCCGTTCGATCGTGCCGCGCAGGGAAATGCGGACATAGCCGACCTCGCCGTGCACGCTCATCGCCTCGAGGATCGATGCCTTTACGTCGGCAAGGCGATGACGCTGCACGTCTTCGGTGATGTCGCGGAACATGAGCACGTTGCAATTTCCCAGCGGAAACGATTGAAACCGCAGCCACGCCCCGTCGCTGAAGGGTGACGGAATGTCCGCCGCGCTCGGCTCTCCGCCCACGACGGTGCGGCGGGCATGCACTTCCATCAAGGAGCCGGAAACCGAGGGCAGGACATCCACGAGAAGCCGCCCGACAAGCTCGCCCGCCTGTTTGCGGCACACCGCGCCGGCGACACGGTTCGCATATTCGATGCGCAAATCGGTGTCGCAGATCATCAACGCCTCGTCGATCCATTCGGCAAGACCGACAAGATCGTTCCCGTTGGACAGGCTGACCGCGCCCTTGGGGCCGGTCATCTCGCGGTATTCCGCGATATCGACAAGGACATGGGTTTCGCGCCCGTGGTTGGTGATGAAAACGGGCTTTTTCGTCGCTACATCGCGCCAGTGCGAGAAAGACCGCACGACTTCTGCCGCAGTTGCCGTAACCGATGCAATATCGTTCATTCTGCCCTCCGCACGCTCTGGTTCGCAAGACCGCGGATTACGCCACCCTTTGCATTCACCGGCTCAAACCCCGATTCTCAAACTTTACCCTGTTCTATCCGGCGATGCGCAATATCGTATCAGAATACGAAGATTCCCCACAACAACCGAATAGCCACTAGGCCAAGAATCGATTCGGTTTTGTTACAATCGTGGTCATTATATCTTCACTAAACTGCACATCCCCCAGAATACCGTGCTTTGCGGAATTTATGACAAATCATGATGAAAGTTCGTGGAGACCATCATTGAACCGGTAACGTGCGCCTTTCCGGGGCTTTGACGGGTTGCGGGTAGGTACGATGTTCGATCAGGAAACCTTCTCGCGTCCCTTCGTTCTGGCCGCGGTTTCATCGCGCCGCCTGCCAGCGATACCGATTTGCGCATGCCCGAACCATGCCTTGGCCTTTCGAAAGGGCCCACGCCCCGGCCGCAGAGATTTGCTTGTTAAGCAATGCAAAAGACGAGGTCGCGGCAATCTACCAAAGTGCTATGTCCGCAACGCTTGGTCATGTGCCAATAACGGCGCTGAACCCACGGAGAGGAATGCGATGCGATACGCACCCACCATTGTCATACCCGCCATGGCGCTCGCGCTGGCGGCCTGCTCGGGCGGCAATGACGCTGCCGAGACACCTGCGGCCGAAGAAACCGTTGGCGCCGAAGCAGCCATGCCCGACGAAGCCGTGCCTGAAACGCCGGTAGAAGAAGAGACCCCGGCTGCCGAGGAAACGGCAGAGCCGGAGCCCACGCCCACCCCGACACCGACACCCACCCCGACGCCCAAGGCCGTGGCTGCGCCCGCGCCGAAAGCCGAAGTGGTGGCCGCCGTTTCCGCCGACCCGCCGGCTGCCTATGCACGCTGTCTCATGTGCCACACGGCAAACAAGGGCGGTGCAAACAAGCTGGGCCCCAACCTTTGGGGTACGTTCGGCAAGTCCGCAGGGGTGCACGCCGACTTCAACTATTCCACCGCGCTTAAGGAATCGGGCGTGACGTGGACTGAGGAAAACCTGCACGCGTGGCTTGAAAACCCGCGGGCGTTCATTCCCGGCAACCGGATGAGTTTTCCGGGCATTCGCGATGAGGCCAAGCGCCAGGAAATCATCGACTATCTCAAGCAGCAGCGCTGATACGCGCCTTCCACATGAAAAGGGCCCGGCAAATCTCCTGGTCCGGGCCCTTTTTTCATGTGAGCGCGGCAATCATCAATCCGTGCGGTAGATCCCCGGCTTGATATCGGTGAACTTGCCGACATCGGCCATCACGCCCGGCGTCGCCGAAGAGCTGAGCGATGCATCGATCGCGGCGTTGTCGGTAAAGGAAATCGCGATCATGCAGGCGAAAGGCTGCGCATCGTCGTGCGGCCAGAAAATCTGCTTGCCGGTCATACCGGTCGGCTCCCACGCGTCCTTCACCACTTTCATGTGCGTGACCTCGTAATAATCACGGTCAAAGCGGCACCCGTCATGGCGCGGGTAATAGACGATCAGTTCTGGCATGGGTTTTCCTCTCGGACGTGTTTATTCGGGGTGTCCTCTAACAAGGACGGGCTCGGCAACGACTAGTTCCTCGAAACGTCTCCAGCCCTCGATCCCTTCGGCAAGCCACCAGACATTATCGTGCCCCTCCCTTGCAAGCCTGCGAGCCGCGTTCCAGCCCATCCAGCAATCGGTGCGGCAGAACAGGATGACGGGAAGCCTCGGGCGGTTACGCCGCGCCCGCGCCACTTCGGCGACCAGCGCCTGCCAAAGCGCGGGATCGGGATCGCCGCGTCCGGCTTCGGGGTGCCAGACGGCACCGGGTATGGTGAGATGGTCTTCGCCCAGCCGCCATTGCCCCGTCTTTGCATCGCGCACCCCGCCCATCGCGGGCAGGACATCGATGAACAGAGCGTCGCGGCCCGGCACCAGAAGCCGTGCGGCGGGAAGCGCGAGGCGCGCGGCGGGGCGCGGGTCGCGGTCGATCGGGGCGCGGTACCGGGCGATGCGGTAACCGTCATCGCCAAACACCTCCTGCGCCGCGGCGGGGACGGCAAGTGCCGCAAATGCCGCGGCGGCCATCGCCGCGCCTGCCATGCGCCATGCTGCTTTGCGCCGCTGCCTTGCCTCCATCACCGCTCCTTTACCCGGCTGCGCCTTGTTCTCGCACTATAGTGCAATGTGGCGCGCGCATCGGCGCGGTTACATAGTGCTTTGGTGTCATGCGTATTTTCAAAGCTCTCCTGCCCCTGACGGCGCTTATCGCCGCCCCTGCGATAGCCGAAACCGCCCTGCCGGCGGATCCGCTCGGCTCGCCCATGTGGGAATATCACGGCGCAAGACTGTTCGGCGCGGACCGCGTCGTATTCGACAGCCGGGTAAAGGTTTCCCTGCCCATCATCGCGGAAAATCAGCAGGTCGTGCCCGTCACCGTCGATGCCCGCGCCTTAAAGGGCGTTCAGCGCATCCTCCTGTTTGCCGATCTCAATCCGATCCCCGTCGCAATCGACTATCGCCCCGGCGAGGCCGCCCCCTTCGTCGCCACGCGGATCAAGCTTGACCAGCGCACCCCCGTGCGCGGCGCGGTGCAGACAGCGGACGGCACATGGCACGTTTCGGGCGGGTGGATCGATGCCGCAGGCGGCGGGTGCAGCGCGCCGCCGATCAGCCGCGTTCGCGGCGACTGGGCCGATCACCTTGGCGAAATGCGGGGCGGGGCATGGCAAGCTGGCGATGCAATGCGCATCCGCGTCAGCTTTCGCCACCCGATGGATACCGGATTGGTCGAGAATATCCCGGCCTACAACATCGAAACTCTCAAGATCAATGACATGTCCGGCAAGCAACTGGCCGCAATGACCATCTATGGTTCCGTTGCCGAGGATCCGGCTTTCACGCTTGAGATCGCGGGAGCAGGACGCCCCGTCATGGTCGCCGCGCGCGATACCGCCGGGCTTGAATTCAGCGGCAAGATCGCGGTGCATGGCGCGGCGCGCCCGCAATGACGACCCGCCGGACCGTGATCGCAGGCGTCGTCGCAGGCGCACTTTGCGCCCCTGCCCTGCTCCGCGCAGAGGAATTCGCCAGCGGTTATGCGCCCCAGGCGCTGCGCGCGGCCGATGGTATCTGGATCGTGCGCGGGCGGGACGAACCGATCGCGTTCGGCAATGGCGGCGCCATCGCCAATTCCGTGCTGATCGCGACCGATGCGGGGACCCTGATTGTCGATCCGGGGCCCTCGCTTGCCTATGGCAAGGCCCTGTCCGCGCTTTCCCGGCAAGTGACCGGCGCGGGCGCGGCGCGGGTCTATGTGACCCACCTTCACCCCGATCATTCCTTTGGCAGCGGGGCATTCGATCCCGCCATCGTCCACGCGCTCCCATCCACCCGCCGCGAGCTGGCGGAAAACGCCGATGGTTTTTCCGATGCGATGTACCGCATGCTGGTCGACTGGATGAGCGGGACCAGCATTGTCCTGCCCCTCGGCGATGCAGGGGAAGGCGATGTCGATATCGGGGGGCGCACGCTTCGGCTATTGGCGCTGAACGGGCATAGCCACGGTGATCTGGCGCTGCTGGACAAGGCGACCGGCACGTTGATCGCGGGGGACCTTCTGTTCCATGACCGCGCGCCTGCAACGCCCCATGCCGACATCGATGGCTGGCTTGCCGCGCTGGACGTACTCGAGGCGGTGCCCGCCGCGCGCATCGTGCCGGGGCACGGCCCGCTGGACACCGGCGGCACCTCTATCGCGCAAACGCGCGAATGGCTGACATGGCTGCGCGCGTCGCTGCGCGAGGCGGTCCTTTCGGGCAAGGACATGAGCGAGGCCGGCGCAATGGCCATTCCCGAACGGTTTTCCTCGATGAAGGTCGCGCGCTATGAATTGCAGCGCAGCGTGTCGCATTTCTATCCGGGGCTTGAGGCGCAGCTCCTGCCCCGGATCGGGGGCTAGGCCCCAAACTCGGCCATCCCCATCAAGGCCCAGCCCAGATCAGAGCATCCGGCGCAGCACGCCATCTTTCAGCACGAAATGATGGCGCAGCGCCGCCCCCACGTGCAGCACGATCAGCGCAATCGCGACATATCCCATGATCTCGTGCCCTTCATGCATGATTGCGTAGAGGGGGTCCTGCTTGGTCAGCGCGAATTTGGGCACATCGAACAGGCCGAACCACGTGATCGGATACTTGCTGGTCGAGGAGAATATCCACCCCGACAGCGGCAGCCCGATCATCAGCACGTAAAGCACCGTGTGCGCCGCATGGGCCGCGCCCACTTCCCATTTCGGCAAGTCTGCGGGCAGCGGCGGCGTGCGCGACACCAGCCGCCAGAGCAGGCGCAGCACCGACAGCGCAAGCACGGTGATGCCCACCGCCTTGTGCACCGGCATGATCCGAATCACGTCCTGAAGCGGTTCATGCAGCAATCCGCCGGCAAGATTCCCGATCAACAGAATAGCAATCGCCCAGTGCAGCGCCCGGGCAACGGCGTTGTAGCGTGCGTCCGAAACCGCGGTCACAAGTCGAACCCGAACCCGGCCCAGACCGTGCGGGGCGCGCCGAAATCGATCGAACCGCCCTGGTTGCGCGTGACGATATCTTCATCCGTCAGGTTCTCGCCGCGAAGGACGATCGAAAATCCGCGGGCAAGCGGCACGCGGGCATAGGCATCGAATGTCGTGGCAGAGGGCATGACGTTGCTTTCCAGATCGTCCTCGAACTGCTTGCCGATATATCGCACGGTCGCGGACAGCAACCAGCCATCCGCCGGTTCCAGCGCCAGTGTCCCGCCAGCGACCCACTTGGGCGTCTGCGCGGGGCGATTGCCGTCAAAGTCGGATCCCTCATTATAGGCCGCCGCGTCGGTATAGGCGAGCGAGCCGGTAAAGCTGATCATCCCGCGTTCGATCCGCGCGCCCAGTTCGATGCCCTTGGCGACGATGCCGTCGATATTGCGGCGCTGGCGCAAGTTTTCATCCAGCGTGACGTTGGCCACCGCGTTCTTCACCTTGTTGCGAAACGCGGTAAGCGAGAAGCGCAGCCCTTCGGAAGGCGTGAGATCGATGCCCGCCTCGTACCCTTCGAGCTTTTCGTTCTGCAGGTCCGCATTCGCCTGCGTCACGACCGGAAAGACGACGAAGCCGCGGTACAGTTCGTTAAGCGTGGGCAGGCGCAGGCCGGTATAGGCCGAACCGCGCAGCTGCGCCGCGCCGCCCAGGTCATAGACCGCGCCGCCGCGAAACGATTCCTGCCATCCCGAACGATCATCGTAATAGTTTTCCGTGACCGTATTACCGGCGGCATCGGTGGCGACGTAAAACCCGTCTGCAATCGAATAACGGTCGACCCGCGCACCTGCGGTCAACGTCAGCGGACCGAGCAGGAAATCATCCTCGATAAAAAAGCCCAGATCGCTGTTCGTCCCGCCGGCATTGCGCCGTTCGGTAACATTGCCGGAAAAAGCGCTGATCGCGGTTTCGTAAAGTTCGCCGTCCGACATGCGGTAATCGGCGCCCATGCGCAGGATCTGGCCCTCGCCCACCGGCGGACGGATCTCGAACTTGCCGCCAAGTCCGGTTGAAGGGGTGTTGCGCTGATCGAGGACGGGGACGAAGCGGCTGGACGAAATCACCACATTGGTAAAGTTTCGAGATTGAACATAGCCAAGCAGGTCAAAGGCCCAATCGCCGCGCCCGATGAAACGGATGCTGGCATCCTGCCCTTCGCTCGACGAATTGGCCCCGTCGAAACGAAGCGTGCGGTCGTCACGAAAGACGAGAGCGTTGAACTGCATTTCAACCGTATCGGAAATCGGCGCCACGGCGCGAAGCTGGCCCGACCAGCTATCGAACGCGGCCCGCGCGGTTGCATCGACGCGCTGGTCCATCGGGGTCGTATAGAATCCCTTGCCCCGGTCCCAGCGGCCCGAAGCGAGGACATAGCCGCCGCCAAGTTTCTGGCCCAGCGTGGCGCTGATCTCGGTTTCTTCGCGGTCGTTGATGAGGGCATGGCCCGAAACCCCGGACAGCGCGTCGTACCCTGCGGTCGACAACTCGATCGTGCCGGCCAGCGCGCCGGCGCCGAATGGGCCGGATCCGCCGCCGCGCGTGATCCGCGCCGAAGCGAGCCGTTCGGGTGCCATGGCGGAAAACGGGATATAGCCGAAGAACGGATCCGACATCGGGACCCCGTCAAGCAGCACAAGCGCGCGGCTGGTGGCATTGCCGCCCAGCGCCCGCAGTGTCACGCCCTGCGCCGACGGGTTCGAAGACCGGCTGTCGGAACGGCGGAATTGCTGAAACCCCGCGACATTGCTCAACGCATCCTCGATCCGGCCCGATCCGGTGGAGACGAGCGCCTCCCGGTCGATCACGGTCACGTCGTATGCTTCGGTAGAGGGGGTTTCGGGTAGCCCTTCCCCTTCGACGAAGATCGGTTCGCCGTAGCGGGTCACGCCTTCGCCATCTTCACTGTCCTGCGCCGCGGCGGGAAAGGCGATCAGCGCACTCGACAACGCGAAAACGGAAAGGATCGATTTACGACCGTACATGAACATCCCTGCTATCTCTTGTTCTGT
>Ga0316207_10003522_pt1 | contig 14439 bp, 14 predicted proteins | sample 6weekpyrite_MG_FD_204943 | JGI IMG/M metagenome (GOLD analysis project Ga0316207, IMG submission 204943) | Microbial mat bacterial communities from mineral coupon in-situ incubated in ocean water Damariscotta River, Maine, United States -... | ecosystem: Environmental > Aquatic > Marine >... | reverse complement strand
AGCCAAGGTCGCAACATTATTAACGCTGCAGCAAAAGCATACAGTGACTTCAAAGCAATTGAAATCCACGCGACTGGCCACACCGATACTTCTGGCCCAGAAATATACAATGAAAAACTAGCTCAAGCCCGAGTAGAAGCCGTGCGAAACGCTCTGGTTCAAAAAGGGATCCCTGCAAGTAAAATTCAACTTACTAGCGACGGCGAGAACTCACCTGCAGTGAACACCGCTGACGGTATTCGTGAAAAACAAAACCGCCGCGTTGAAATTAAGTTGATTCGTTAAAGCCCGGCAAAGCTACCGCTATATAATGCAAATAAAATATATTAAGGGGTCAACATGGCCCCTTTTTTTATCCACGAACACGGCAATAAGCCGCTGGCCTACGATACTCAACAGGCATCAAGCCCAATAATTTCACTGGGTGTGCTGTTTTTGCTGAAAATCCTGCTGCCAACATCGCCCGATTACAAAACTGGCTAACCTCTACACTTTCTATTGAGACACGGGTCGCAATTGAATCCATGTAGGTGGAAATTGTTTCGCCCTCACCTACTCGCTTTAGGTATGCCTGCAATGGCTTCTGTGTGCGCACCAAGTAAGGTCGATTCTCCAAAAGAAAATCGTTATAAAACAAAGGCATATTAACATATTGGTGACCTTTGCACTGTAACGCAGCCACTTTAAGCTGTGTTTCAATATAACGAATCTGGTCCGCCTCGACTTCGTTTGGTTTAATACATTTATCTTCTGCCTGAACGCCCGTTATAGCTGATTGCGAAACAATCAAGAGCATGGCGACCATCTTTTTACGCATCTTAACCACTGCAATCCCCTGCTGATTCGAAACCGAACAACAAAAGATTGCTCTCAAAATATGAATGAAAGCTTAAATGAAAAATATGCCTATATTTTTCCTAAGATTTTATTTTTATTGATCTTTTTTCAGTATCACAAAAACTCACCTCTATAAGATAGGCATGACAGACCCTATTTTATCTATAGGAAAAAAACAGCCAATCACGTCATACTGCGTACATAAAATATTTCCCGCTTGCTTCTGAGCGCGAAAACTTTAACCCTAATCGGCAAATTTCTCGGGGAGGGAATAGCTATGTTAAAAGCCTGGTTTGAAATCACGCTGTGGAAACGCATCATGGGGATGCTGGTTCTTGGTGTCATCTTTGGTGTGTTGGCGGGTGAAACTGCATCCAGTATTAGCTGGATTGGCGAAATCTTCATTCGCCTCATTCGCATGATCGTGGTGCCGCTTGTGTTTGTTACGCTGGTATCAGGCGTAGTAGCAATGGGCGATCCCAAAAAGCTCGGGTCCTTGGGCTTTAAAACCTTATCTTTGTATCTTGCGACGACCGCGTTTGCCATCACTATCGGCCTCTCAATGGCCACCATCATCCAACCTGGCATCGGTGTTGATCTGGCTGGTGCTGTCCCTAAAGACCTTCCTGCCGCCAAGCCTCTTGTGGATAGGTTGCTTGCAATTATTCCTCGCAACCCTATTGAAGCGCTAGCTGATGCAGAAATGCTGGCCATTATCTTTTTCGCAATTATGTTTGGTGCTGGCATCCTGATGACCGGCAAAAAAGCAAAAACCATCTCGGAAGTGTTTGATAATGCATCAGAAGTAATGCTCAAAGTGACACACATTGTGATGGAAGTTGCTCCTTTTGGTGTGTTTGCTTTGATTTCCAATGTTGTTGGTACAGGTGGCATTGAACAATTATTTACGATTGTCCCATTAGCGAGTGCCTTTATTGCAGCATGTGTATTACATGTGGCAATCACCCACACATTCATAATAAAATTCATACTTAAGCTGCCTGTTAAACGCTTTTTCCAAGGGGTTCGGGGCGCACAACTAGTAGCGTTTTCCACGTCTTCAAGCTCAGGTACATTGCCTGTGACAATCGCATCAGCGGAAGACAACCTAGGAATTAAACCGCCGGTAGCCTCTTCTGTGCTCCCACTTGGTGCCACTATCAACATGGATGGTTCAGGTATTTATGTCGGTATTTTAGCTGTCTTCTCCGCACAGGTACTTGGCGTACCGTTGGGCTTGACGGAATATCTTTTGATCGCACTTGCTGCAACATTAGTGTCAATTGGTACAGCCGCTGTTCCATCGGCCTCCCTATTCCTACTAGCGACTGTGTTAGGTGTGCTGGATATCGACCAAGCACAAACAGCCATCATTGTTGGGTTCATATTCCCGTTTGATCGGCCTCTCGATATGATCCGCACCGTTGTGAATGTAACAGGCGATCTATCTGTCGGTACAGCAGTTGCTAAATGGGAAGACGAATTTGACGAAGATACCTTCCGTGCGGCACCAACAGAATAATAACACCTGACAACAACGTCAGGAAAATGGTTCCAAAAAGGAACGCCGGGTGCTATAGGGCGCCCGGCGTTTTTATTTGCCGATTCACATTGTTTGGTTTCTGTTGCGGTTGATTTATAAGGTTTGTCATGTCTGACGTTAAAAAAGCAGTTGTTCTTCTTTCTGGTGGTTTGGATAGTGCCACATGCATCGCCATTGCGCGCGCGAAAGGTTATGAAGTCTATGCTCTTTCATTCCGTTATGGCCAACGTCATAGCATAGAACTAGACGCCGCTGACGCAGTTGCAAACCACTTAGGCGTTACTGAACATAAAACAGCAGAGATTGATCTCACTCTCTTTGGTGGTAGCGCGCTTACAGATGATATTGATGTCCCCAAAGACCGCAACGAAGGCGAAATGGAAGCAGACATTCCCGTAACCTATGTTCCTGCACGGAACACTATTTTCCTGTCTTTTGCCCTTGCTTATGCTGAGGTGGTGGGTGCCAAGGATATCTTCATTGGTGTCAATGCCCTTGATTACAGTGGATACCCTGATTGCCGCGCCGAATTTATTGCATCCTTTGAGGAAACAGCTAACTTGGGCACTAAGGTGGGCGTGACCGAAGAAGAACGTATACGTATACGCACACCATTGATTGATATGACAAAAGCTGAAATTGCCGCTGAAGGTACGCGCCTTGGCGTTGATTACGCCATGACTATTAGCTGTTATGACCCTGATAAAACAGGTGCCGCTTGCGGACACTGCGATAGCTGTTTGCTGCGGCAAAAAGGTTTCCGTGAAGCGGGCCTTACTGACCCAACCCGGTATCAGGCATAAATATGGTCTATTCCGTTAAAGAGATATTCTACACACTTCAAGGTGAAGGCGGTCAGGCTGGTCGCCCTGCTGTATTTTGCCGGTTTGCTGGCTGTAATCTCTGGACAGGATTAGAAAAAGACCGTGCCAAAGCCATTTGCCAATTCTGTGACACTGACTTTATCGGCACGGACGGCGAAGGCGGCGGTAAATTTGTAACCCCAGAAAGCCTTGTAACTGCCATACAGAATGCATGGCAAGGTAATGGTGGCACACCACTTGTTGTATGTACTGGAGGCGAACCATTATTACAGCTAGATCAAGCACTTGTGGATGCATTCCATAAGGCAGGCATTGAGATTGCGGTAGAAAGCAACGGTACTGTCACACCACCTAAAGGTATCGATTGGCTATGCATTAGCCCCAAAATCGGCTCTGACCTTATTGTAACTAAAGGCCAAGAATTAAAACTGGTGTATCCACAAGAGGACGGTGAACCCGCACAGTTTGAGCACCTAGAATTCGATCACTTTTTCCTGCAGCCAATGGATAGTGAAGCGCAGGCTGAAAACACAACCAAAGCAGTGGCTTATTGCAAAGCCCACCCGCAGTGGCGACTAAGCCTCCAAACTCACAAATTCATTGATATCCCTTAACTATTGCTTTTGAGGTTCCCGAATATATTCAGCGACTAAATCTGGTCGCTGCATAGGAATAAAGTGTGTCAGTTCTGGAAAATATACCTCTCTACCATCAAAAAATCGTCCAGCAGCTTCAGGCCAAGTAGGCGACTTTCTCATATCAAACGGGCTATCTGCATCCGTGTGCTCCTTGGCCCTTAGTATCACAACAGGCACTTTCACTTGCTGTATAGCTTCTTTGATTACTGCTCCATTCTGGTTCTGATAAATCTGCACTTCATGTAAAGGATTACACGCTAATCGGAGTGGTACAGTGCCTGGCGTTAAGGCAAATTCACAAAAATCTCGCAATACGCGGTCTTGCCACAAGCTAAACGGTTCTCGCCCTTTGAATCGTTCATACATCTCATTTCCATCGCGCCATTCATTACGCCGCTTGGATATTGGGTTATCTTCAGGTTTTAAAAACTGTCGCATTTTTTCAGCTAATGCATAGCGTTCTGGAGCCATAATTACTGGATCAATGAGTAACAAGCGAGAAACCCTAGATGGCTGTGCCGCCGCAGCCACTGTGGCTAAGTACCCGCCTATAGAATGCCCCACTATAAAAGCATGCTTTAAATCGAGTTCGGTGAGAACTGAAGCAACATCTGCTGCTAAAATAGGCCATTCAACATCACCCTTTTTACCGCTAGAACCATGAAAGCGCAGATCAAGAGCATAAGCCGGCTTCTCAGGAACTGCTTCAATTACAGCATCCCAACAGCGAGCATGAAAACCAGTTGCATGCAAAAATACGAGAGGTTCATTTTCATTTTCTATTTCGGCAGGCCAATACCAAACACCGATTTCGATGTCACCAACATCAACAGACAACCACTCAACACTACGAACCATCTAACGCTCCAGAGTCTTCAAAATTAAACGCTTCCACGCCCTAGCTAAAGTAGAGTAGGAAATTAATTTTCAAGAACTACTGTTACAATTACAAAGCTCTATGACAGATGTTTTCAAGACTTGTGCTTGATTTAACCTCTGCCGCGGTATGTTGGTACATTCTGCTCAGGAATCCACACATTCTCTGGCGCTTTGCCTGTCTGGTAGAAAACATCGATAGGGATACCGCCCCGTGGATACCAATAACCACCAAAACGCAACCATTTTGGCTTCATTTCATCCACTAATCGCTGGGCAATACCCACTGTGCAATCCTCGTGGAAAGCAGCATGATTACGAAATGACTGCAAAAATAACTTTAGAGATTTGCTCTCAACAAGTGTTTTCCCTGGCACATAATCCAATACAAGATGCGCAAAATCTGGTTGGCCTGTAACCGGGCACAAGCTTGTAAATTCAGGACATGTGAAACGTACTAAATAATCTGTACCTTCACGAGGATTAGGTACATATTCCAACATTGCTTCTGACGGTGAGTTTGGCGCTGCACCTTGTTTCCCAAGTTGCTCTAGGCCTTGGTAAATTTCTTTGCTCATATCTTATTCTCTGGCTTTGTCTGGTTCCAGAAAAGCCTATGCGTGGTTGAACCGCTCTTGTCAAAACAAATTCGAATGATAAAGCCCACACTTGAATCAAGATGTAAACGCGCCCACATGCAAGTAATATAATTACTCAAACCTTAATGTTTTTAACATTTTCGTTCAGTAATTGTTAATCGCTACCTTGTACTCTAGTAAATAAGGGCCAAGAAGTGGCCTGAGGATTTCAAAAGGAAATCTGGTCGATGGATTGAGGTGAAAGCACGTCGACAAAGAAGGAGAAGAACTATGTCACAGATACAAATAGCACAGTTCGCACCTGGACAAGTGGTTCGCCACCGTCGTTTTGGTTATCGCGGCTTGATATTTGACGTGGATGCAACGTTTAGCCAATCTCCCGAATGGTATGAGATTATGGCTGAAACTAATCCGCCAAAGGATCGCCCTTGGTATCATATTCTGGTAGACGGCGAAAAACACACAACATATGTCTCGGAAGAAAACCTCATGCAGTGCATGGAAACAGAATCCTTTGAGCATCCTTTGATGAACAGGCTGTTCCGTACGCGTAGTAGTGGTGACATAGCAAGTCGCGTCATCATGAATTAAAGTTTCCTCCCTGCCCCGGTAGCCACGGGGCACAATTAAGGGCACCTTTGAGTGCCCTTTTTCATGCTCCCACATTAAATCGCCTATTTGAAAATTCTAATTCGCCGATTTAGATTTGCCCGATTGAAACTTGTGTGGTTGAAGCCTAAAGTGCTGCAAACACTGAGAAAGCAGCATACGAATGGCAAATTCCCCCCTCAAAAGCGCCGAATGGCTAATAAAAAATCTAAAGCGTGATCGGTTAATCATACTAGACGCAAGTTGGCACCTACCCACCAGCGATAGAAATGCATCAAAGGAGTATGAAGCATCTCATATTCCCGGCGCTTTATTTTTTGATATCGATAAGATAGTAGACCAATCAGCCGAACAACCGCACACGCTTCCAAGCGCACGTGATTTTGCAACAGAAGTCAAAGCTCTCGGTATTTCCAATGGCTGTAAAATAGTTATCTATGATAATAGCGATTTCCGCACTGCAGCGCGTGCATGGTGGATGTTCCGCATCATGGGTCATAAAAATGTATATGTTTTGGATGGTGGCTTTCAGAAATGGCAGAAAGATAAACGCCCCGTAGAAAGCGGCCCAGTAAACCTATCCGACACTACCTATTACGCCGAGTATAATTCTAACCTTTATCTTACTAGAAAAGATATCCTCAAAAACATGAAAGACAACAATCGCCAGATTGTTGATGCAAGGGCTGCAGGCCGCTACTCGGGAACTGACCCTGAGCCAAGAGAAGGTCTACGGTCCGGGCATATTCCAGGCGCGATAAATCTCCCCTTCGGAGATCTGTACAAAAACGACGGTACCTTGAAGAGCGATGCCGAATTGTCAGAAATCATTAATATCGCGAAAATTGACCTCACAGCTCCTATTGGAACTAGCTGTGGATCTGGTGTTACAGCCTGCTGCCTAGCCCTTGCATTTGCAAAATTAGGCCACTGGAACACTGCTATTTATGATGGATCATGGAGTGAATGGGGCGCTGACCCTGAGCTTCCAATAGAAACTTAATCGCTGAGTATCATTATGCCCCAAAAAAAATTAGACACCCAACTTGTTACAACAGGCCGCAAAAAAGAATGGACCCACGGTGTCGTTAACACGCCAATTTACCGCGCATCTACATGTTTATTCGATAGCTATGCAGATCTAAGGGAAGGCGTAAAGAATCCTGCCGCAAAGAAATTATTCTATGGCCGTAAAGGCACCCCTACCCAGTGGTCGCTAGAAAGTGCCCTTACCGAGTTGGAATGCGGTGAAGGCACGATGCTCTACCCAAGCGGCGTAGCTGCAATTACAGGGGCAATTTTAGCACTGGTAAAAACAGGAGATCATATCTTGATCTCTGATAGCGCCTATGAACCAACACGTAATTTCGCAAATGGTATGCTTAAAGCAATGGGTGTAGAGGCAACCTACTATGACCCTTTGATCGGCGCTGAAATCAGTTCACTTTTCAAAGAAAACACAACAGTAATTCTAATTGAAACTCCAGGCTCGTTAACCTTGGAAGTTCAGGATTTACCTGCAATTGTAGAAGCAGCAAAAAAAATCGGTGCCTATGTTGTTGTTGATAATACATGGGCTACTCCCCTATTCCTAAATCCGCTTGAAATGGGGGCTGACATCAGCATGCATGCCGTCACTAAATATATTAGCGGCCATTCGGATGTTATGCTTGGTAGTGCGACAGCCAACAAACGCACATTCAAAAAATTACAGAGAGCTGCCTTTCAACTTGGCCAAACAGTCTCCCCAGATGATGCAGCCTTGGCACTACGCGGCCTTAGAACAATCGCTGTTCGTATGAAACAGCATGAAGAAAACGCATTAAAAATAGCAGCATGGCTTAGAGAGCACCCTGAAATAGAAACAGTTCTCCATCCAGCTTTCGAAGAGTGCCCGGGGCATAATACTTGGGCACGTGATTTCCAGGGATCTTGTGGGCTTTTCTCTATTGTTCTCAAAGAAGGTACATATGCAGATACAGCATCCATTGTCGATCATATGGAACTGTTCAAAATGGGCTTCAGTTGGGGGGGCTTTGAAAGCTTAATTTTACCAAGTGATCCTACCGACAGTCGTACAGCAGTAAAGTGGCAATCCAACGGTCCGGTGATAAGGTTACACATTGGCCTTGAAGATACAGACGACCTGATAGCTGACCTTGAATCGGGCTTTGATCGCTACCGCGTACATCTGGATAGCTAATGCTGACATCGGGGGAAATCGAGGCACTTATACTAAGCTTGAAGGTTGCCACTAGTGCAACCTTGATTGCTCTCCCCTTTGCAATAGCAATCGCCTATTGGTTAGCGCGAAGCAACTTTCCTGGCAAAGTTCTTATTGACACGCTGATCCACATTCCCCTTGTTGTGCCTCCTGTCGTGGTTGGATATATTCTGCTAATTACATTGGCACCCACTAGTTATATTGGTAGCTGGCTTGCGGATTTAGGCCTCAGCCCTGCATTTAAGTGGCAAGGTGCCGCAATTGCCAGCGGGGTGATGGCCTTCCCATTAATGGTTCGTAGCATTAGACAAGCCTTTGAAGCTGAACCTACAGCTTACGCTGACATAGCTGCAACATTAGGGGTAACTCGCTGGGTCCAATTTAGGCGCATAAGCCTGCCCTTGGCTTTTTCAGGCATATTATCGGGAAGCGTATTAGGTTTTGCTCGTGCCATCGGAGAATTTGGCGCAACAATCACTTTTGCGGCCAACATTCCTGGTCTAACGCAAACCTTGCCTCTAGCACTCTATGATGCAGCCCAAGCTCCTGGCGGTGAAAACACAGCCGCCCGCTTAGCCATTTTGTGTCTGATACCAGCCCTATTGAGCCTTATAGGTTCAGAATGGTTATCACGGCGCGCTAAAGCGAGGCTAAACACATAATCATGACCAGCCAAGCAATCACACATATTGATGTTACATGGCCTATGAACGGCAATTATGCTCATGCCAAATTTGATATATTGCCGGGCGTAACGGCCCTTATAGGGCCATCGGGTGCAGGAAAAACATCGCTGGCCCGCATTATATGTGGCCTGGAACAACAGGCCTCTGGAACCATTCAAATACTCAGCAAAGAGCTATTAAACACCCATGCCAATATTTGCATTGCCACCACCGAGCGTAATATTGGCCTTGTAATGCAAGAACCTGGCTTATTTCCAACAATGTCAGTTCGAAAAAATATCGAACTTGCCAGCCAAATAAACAAGGCTGATTTACAACAACTTCTAGAAATCACCAGTACTCAGCACTTGTTAGATCGCTCACCAGATACATTATCCGGTGGCGAGGCAAGGCGTATTGCCATTGTGCGCGCAATGGCGGCCAAACCGGATTTATTGATATTAGACGAGCCTATGAATGGCCTTGACCCTATGGTTCGGCACAAAATCATGACATTAATTAGAAAGTTGGCTCATAACACTGGCACGCCAGTCTTGCTAATCACTCATCAATTAGAAGAAATGTTATTTGCAGCCGACCACGCGCTGCTCATCGAGAGTGGCACAATATTAAGCGCAGGGGCTGTAGAAAGTGTCCTTGCAGCCCCTGAGACAACTCAGCTACTAGGCATTGACGATGCCGGAAGTCTATTCACTGCGACGGTAACTCAAAACGATGATGGCCTCTTACTCGCAGACCTAAATGGTGATCACCTCCACATTGCAGATGACGGTGAACCTTCAGGAGCTAAACTGCGTCTACGAATTTTGGCGCGCGATGTAGCGCTCTCTCAACAGAAACTTGAGGGAATAAGTGTTCTCAACCAGTTACAGGCAGAAATAATAGCCATTGAGCACGGGGCAAAAGACGCTCTGGTCACCCTAAGATTAATAAATTCAGAACATCAATTACAAAGCCGAATTACTAAAAAGTCATGCAATGCCATGCAATTACATACTGGCAGTACAGTGTTCTGTCTTATTAAGGCCGTAGCTGTTAAGGAGCTAGTGAGCGACACTCAAATAGCTTCAAGCGCAGACTAAAAACGCTGACGCCAACTCAATTGAAAAATATCATTAGTTTGGCCTTCAGCAAAACCAATGCCCAAACGTGAAGGACGGTCACTCTTGATCCTTAGATACTCAGTGATCAAGCTCGTTTTTTTGCTCACCTTCACGGCAATAGCTGCTGTGAAGGCTGTCCCGTTCTCGTTATTATTGTCTAAAGCGACAAAGCTTTTGTCATCCACTCCGAACCAATCGTATCGAGCACTTAATCTATATTTATCAATCTTTTTCGTCGCCAGAACATATCCTGCATCATAACCAACATACACGCGGCGTCTTTGTTTAGCCCCGTATAGATTGCCCATTTCTGTCATACCAGTCATATACTGAGCAATCAGCTTTAGCCCATCACCAAAATCACTCTCCGCATAAAAGTTCCAAAACCTAGTATCCCAGCTATACTGAAGCTCTACAATTTTCTCAGGATCACCGCGATTATCATAGTAAAAAGCACCTGTCTTAAAAACATCGCTAAAACTATAATCAAGCGCTGCATAATATCCCACCCGGCCATCAATTTCTCGAATAGGGTGAACCCACAGCGGCTGAGCCAAAAAGCTGCTTTCTGAACCAATACTCGGTAACGATGACAAAGGAAGCCTTGAGAATGCCCCAACCTTGGCGTCACCCAGCCCCCATCCACGAAAAGCTAATAAAGTACCTGCGGCATCATTAAAGCCAAACATACCTGCTGTAATATCAAACCTGTGCTGGTTTGATATATAACTGCCTTTGGCTTCTAGCCCTAACGCTCGGATTTCCTCACCTACCCAGCTATTGATGGCAGAAGGTGTGATTGTAAAAGGACTAGTCCAAGCAACACCAATATTCTCACGCGAAATATGCGGAAAATACAGCCCTGCCTTAAAGGCATATGAAAATGCAGATTTAGGGACAGGCGTATATGTTAGGTATGCTTCAACTAAATCTATTGGCTTGTTCTGCTCCGGATCATACTTCACATGAACAAATGCCTTTGTGTCCCAGCTAATATCTGCTGTTGCAAGTACTGAAACTTCAGGGAGTCGTAATTTCAGGTTTGCATCACCATAGTGATTGCCGCCATACCGAGCTTTCCCAAGATAATCATCAAACCAGGAAGGCTCACCCTTGGCATATGTTAGGCGCAAGTCCGTATATAGTTCAAAATCTATAGGCAAGGCACTTAACGATACGGTACCCCCCCCTAAGGCCGCTACTAGCCCCAAATATGTTATTGCGACATATCTCATCTATATTTTGTGGAAGAAAGGAATGCTTCAAACTCGCTTGCAGGTACAGGTTTACTTATGAAGTACCCTTGAAGCGTATCGCAGCCGTATTCATTCAATAGATCAACTGACCTTTGATTTTCCACACCCTCAGCAGTAATTTCTAGACCTAGGTTATGACCAAGTTCAATTGTTGAACGAACAAGAATTCGATCTTCTTCATTCTCAGCTAAATTCCGCACAAAAGACATATCAATCTTAAGTTCGCTAACAGGTAGTTTTTTGAGATAACTTAGTGAAGAATAGCCAGTACCATAGTCATCAATAGACAACACTATGCCCATCGCACTTAGCATATTCAAAACTTCCAGCGCTCTCGTCATGTCATGCATAACTGCGCTTTCTGTCACTTCCAGTTTCAAGAAAGAAGGAGGCAGCTTGTGATCTCTCAACAACTTCAAAACTTGCCCCGGCAGGTTGGCGTTCATCAAATCACTAGTGGATAAATTAACCGCAACTGTAATTTCAATCCCTCGAGACCGCCAATCCGCAGCTTGTGTTACAGCCGTTTTCAGGCCCCATTCTGTTAAATGCCGCACATCGCCTGTTTTCTCGGCAAACGGAATAAATTCATCAGGCGCAACGAAACCTCGCGTTGGGCTAATCCATCGAACCAATGCTTCGGCCGATTTAATTCGGCCACTTTTCAGATCAAGCTTTGGCTGATAGGCGAAAAAAACTTCACCGCTAGTTAAAGCCACTCTCAAATCACTCATCATGGAAAGATGTTGTTTATAGCTTGTCCCTTCTTCAGGCACGTACCATGCAAAGCCTCTAGGCGATATTCTTCCATTATCGAGCGCACTGCTAGCGCGCTGCATTAATTTAGCCGCATCATCGCTATCATCAGGGAATTTCGTTAGGCCCATTTTGACACTCGCATCAATGACAATGTCAGTAATTTGAAATGGTGTCATGAAAGCATTGATAATCAATGAGGCCATCACATCCGCACCATCTAAATCATCCGTTATGAAAGCAAAGGATTCTGTGGACAGCCTAAACACATCAACACTGGAAACTTGCCTAATACGCTCACCAATCTCTCTCAAAAGGTCATTAACATGATCATGGTTCAAGACACCTCTCAAGTCAGAAAGCTGTTGAACCTCCGCAAAGACCATGCAAAATTTCTTTTTGTTTTCAATACGTAGACACAGTTTCTTCTCAAATTGATTCCGGTTTGGAAAGCCTGTCTCAGAATCGTGAAATGCCTGAAAGACAATTTCATTTTCTCGTTCCTTAACTGCCCCTACCATTCTATTAAAACTGTCGGTTAAATCAGCGATTTCATCGCCCTTAGTAGGCGCTTCGACTTCATGGTAATCGCCCTCGGCAATACTATGTGTTGCACTGGCAAGGCGACGTAATGGTCGTGTCACTCCGCGTGACAGAACCACACTGCCTCCAATCAACATAACTAAACCAACGATCAGAACCCCAGATAAAGTCAGCGCCAATGCTAAATAAGGTTCCAGAGCGCTATCGATAGAATAATAGAGCAATGCCTCTATGCCACTCTCAGAACTTTCCGAGCCTACAGACTTCTCAAGCCCAAGCCGCCAAAACATATAATCTTCACCGCGGTATTCAGCCTTAAATACAGCGCCAAGATTTTGCTTCATGCCTGCCTCAAGGAATCTACTTAACGAACTTGGGCTGGAGGTGGCAGACGCAACACGAAACATCTGATCTTGCTCATACAAAAAAGCTATTTCAAGATCAATTGATGATAACTGCCTAATATTTAACGCTTCTACTTGGTCTAGTTCGATACCATAGGCAATTGTTGCAAGTAAGTCAGGGGCTAAAACAGGCACAAACACTACTTCATAGATATGCCCATCCAACTCCATAATGCGCGTTGCATAATTCTCGGCTTCTACCTGCTCAATCAATTCTAAAGAAATTTTTGGTGCAGAAGAGTCTGAAAACCCGTTCCCACCTACAGCTGTCAGCACTTCACCATCCAGGCCATAAACCAGAGCTAAATCAGCTTCAATGCGTTTGCTAAAATTACGCATCGCTGAACGGATCGTGGGAATATCGCCAGTACTAATCGTGTCTCTAAATTCAAACTGACGCGCTTGATCTTTGGCGCGTTCTGCAAGAAAGCCCACGCGCCTCTGTACAATCGCAGTAAAAGTTTTGGCCGAAGCACTCAACTGACTTTTAACTTGATCATCAACATTTTGATAAACAGTAGTATAAAAAGCCAGAATAATAATTCCCTGAACCGCAAAAAATAGCGCCAAATACACAATCGTTAGACGCGTCTGAAATTTAAACGATCCCATCAATTATAATCATCCTCAGCCGGCGCTAATTGTTTTTTCCTAACCCGACGAAGTTCTAGAGTAATGTCTGTTCTGTTATTACCCTCAGAAACAATAAAGGAAGTAATTTTTTTCTCTTTCTTGCCTTTAAGGTCAGGATGCCACGCATAAATTTCATAGTTTCCAGGCGGTATATTAGCAAACTTCACAACACCATTTTTAGCAGTTTTAGCGAAAAATGGGTGAGGTGTAACATATATATACGCCAACATATTGTCATGAATATTACACCCTAACGCTACGGCACCCGGTGTATCAAAATGAATTTTCTTTGATTCATCCTGCCCATAAAGCCGCAATTCAAATCGCTTGGCTTTTGAAAAGCTATACACATGGTGCCTAAATTCATCAAAGTTAGGGAAGCTAACCGTAGAGCCTTGTTTTACTGGTAATACAAATGGCGCAAACAACGCACCTTCTTGTCTCATCTGTAGCTCTGGATTATCAGCTGAAGGCATTGCACTTTCAAACAGCGGCCTAAGCGATATAACAGCATTTTCTACAGAATTCGCTTTTCCATCCACCACAGAAACATGAAACTCTGACCCAAATATTGGCGTTGAAATAGTTAGAAGCACCCAAAGGCAAGTTAGATGCATCATCAAAAAATAGCGCACATTCTTTCCCTGTATTACACGGCTTATCACTACTATTACTAGTATAGTAGATCCTGCATACCTGCATCTAATCAAAAGATGGTTATATTGACGAGGTTACTAGCCCGTTAACATCTACCTAAAAAGTATTTACCAAACAAATAAAGGATGCCGCTACTAATCTTGATTAACAGTACAACTATAGTTTGGTTGCCCTTTCACTGCCAATTAGCAAAATGGTAATTTAATCCACCACACACACAAAAAACGATAGCGAGAGGAAACAATTAGAAA